>BNJU01000875.1_pt1 | contig 19503 bp, 15 predicted proteins | sample 8539281 | NCBI WGS metagenome assembly BNJU01 (sample SAMD00202456, study PRJDB9452) | human saliva metagenome | isolation source: human saliva | place: Japan
ATATAATTCTCCAATAAACTATAACAACTAGGCACCTCAAATGAGGTGCCTAGTTTGCATTATAAGGCTATTTTTAAACTTGTTGTGTAGTAGTCTTTAAGTGCTTTAAAAAGGGGATTGTATATTTGATATTTATTAAATAACTTTTTGCCACAATAAAAGTAAATAAAATATAAAAAAATATTTAATATTTTATTGCAAAAAGATGATTTAATATATAATTTACTTTATGAAGAAAGGAGAGGAATTAATGAGAGTTGTATGTATTGCAGCAGGTTGTGTTAGCTTGCTGACCACATTCGGTACGATGACTAGTTTTGCGGCTGAAGTATCAAACCCATTTATACAACAAGAAGCGGCCCGAGCCGATGCTTCATTACGCCAACGTGTAGAAGCACCAATGACAGGGGCCGCTTTGCCGCGTTCAGAATCTGGTTATATAGGTTTAGATAAAGTACCTATGAAGTCATTACCTAAGGAAAGTATATCGTTTGCAATAGAGCATATTGTGGTGACTTCTTCAGAACCAGTGTTACAAAAATATAAAAATCGATTGCAGGTATATAACCATAATCGCATTGGAACTGAGGGTATTCAGTTTTTTTACAAAAGGAATTACAAGAGCAACTGTTATCTGATGGGTACATTACTAGTCAAGTAGTTGTGCCAAATCAAGATTTACAGTCTGGTACACTCACTTTTGAGATTTTGCCTGGTTATGTAGAGGATATTGTTCTTACAAATCCGAAAGCACGTACCAATTGGCGAAGTGCATTTCCTGTACGACCTGGCTATGTATTACGACGTCAAGCATTAGAGCAAGGGATTGATCAAATGCGTAATGTACCCGGTCAAGATATCAAGATGACCATAGAGCCAGGTACAAAACCATTACATTCTATTGTTAAGCTTACCGTTGAGCAAAAAGGTTTTGTACGCGGATCTTTGATGCTAGATAATTCTGGAAATAAATCGACAGGGACGTATCAAGGGGCTGTATTTTTATCTTTCAGCCAATTGGCAGGACTCAATGACGTATTAACTACTAGCTTTACAAAAGACATCAGTCATCATGATGATGGACATGGATCAAAACAATATGCGGTTAGCTATTCTGTTCCTGACGGAAATCGTACGTATCGTATTTCAACGTATAAGTATAGCTATAATCAATTAGTATTCATGCCAAATGCGTTTCGTTCTTCTGGCACTACGCAAGGTACAGAATTTGCAGTAGAGCAAGTATTAAATAGAACAAGTCGCTCTAAGACTTCGGCTGTAGCTAAAGTCATTCATAAGGAGCGTCATAATTATTTAGATGATGTGGAGCTTGGGGTACAAGAGCAACATACAACTGCGGTTGAAGTGGGGTTATCTCATCGTCAATATAGTGGGAATACTGTATCCGATGTTTATCTATTTTATCGACAAGGTATTAATGGATTGGGTGCTCAGGTACGGAGTTGGGAAGGCTTATCAGATAATCCTACTACACTATATAAAATGGCAGGCTTAGAAGGCCAAGTTCAAACTGGTGTTCGTATGGGCCATAAGCAAGGTACGTATACAATGCGTTTTAGAAGCCAGTTTACAGATCAACGCTTATTTGGTACTGAACAATTTAGTATTGGTGGGCGTTATTCTGTACGAGGCTTTAGTGGAGAAGAAACCTTAAGAGGGGATTCTGGTTATTATGTACAAAATGAATGGGCATTACCATTTAGAAAACAACAAGTCACCCCTTATGTAGGTGTAGATGTTGGCCATGTATGGGGTCCATCTACAGAAACTCAAGTAGGTAATACCTTGGTTGGTGGTGTAGTCGGGGTTCGCGGAACAGTTGGTGAAGCTGTAAATTACGATGTATCACTGGGAACCCCTATTAAGAAACCAGAAGGATTTGATACAGATACGCGTGTGTGGGCCTTTAGAGGCAGTTATCAGTTTTAAGTGTTGTAATCTAGTGCAGCTATACCGTTACATGGTGAATGGTATGTACTAGCAAAGGAGAGTAATATGAATATAAAAAGCAGACGGCAATGGCTATCTTTGCTGCATTGTTAGCGACTAACTCTGCACCATGGATTCCTATGGCCCTTGCTAATCCTGTTGTACCTGATCAAGGTAAATTAGGACCAAAAATAGAAGAAGCTAGAAATGGCATGACTGTCGTTAATATTAATACACCTAATGATAAAGGGTTATCACATAATCAATATAATGCATTCAATGTAGACGAAAAGGGACTTATTCTAAATAATGCTAATCGCCCTGTAAATACAGAGCTCGCAGGCTATATTATGGGGAATCCTAATTTAGTAGGCCCTACAGCCAATACGATTTTAAATGAAGTAACTGGCACAGGCTCTACATCTATGAATGGTGCTCTTGAAGTAGCCGGGGATAAGGCACATGTTATCGTTGCCAACCCTAATGGTATTTCTGTTAATAATGGCACATTTATTAATGCAAGTAGCGCCACACTCACAACGGGTAATCCAATGATTAATAATGGTAGTATTACAGGCTATAATGTACAAAAAGGTGCTATTACCGTAGGTGAAAAGGGGCTTAATGCCTCTAAAACGGCACGGACAGATATGCTTGCTGAGGCTGTAAAGCTCAATGGTAAAGTTTGGGCCCAAGATACTCAAGTTGTAACGGGTAAGAATGATATTTCCGTAGATGCTACTGGTAAAGTTACGAATACTCATAAAACTGGTGAATCGAGTCAAGTCGGCCTTGATGTAGCTGCTATTGGTGGGATGTATGCTAATAGTATGTACTTAGTGGGTACTAATGACGGCTTTGGAGTTAATAACCAAGGCGTATTGTCTGCACAAAACAAACTAACCATAGATAGTACTGGTAAGTTGCAAAATACAGGTACGATAGCTGCTACAGATGCCAATATTACAACCAAAAGTCTAGAGCAGATGAATAAGGGTAAATTCTATGTAGATACGGCAAAGATTACTACTGACTCTGTAATACAAACTGGTAATGCTACGACTAAAGAAGCACCTGTTATGATTGCTCAAAAAGATTTGTCTATAGCAACAAAATCTATTGTTAATACCGATGGTAGTGTAATCAAAGCAGAAGGTAAATTACAGCTTGGTAAAACGATGGATGAGAAAGGTACAGTGTCCGGTAAAATGGATAGTGTAGTAAATACTGCATCAACAATTGAGTTTGGTCAAGGTGGAGCTTTACTTGCGAAATCTGTAGATAATAAAAATGGTGGTATTACCCTTAAGCGTGTAGCTGTAGAGGGCAAAGAGCATGTCAAAAACGAAGTAGCTCCATCTGGCAGCATTAAGCGTTATCAATTGTCTGAAGAACGAATTTATGGACATGATGATAAAATTCCAAAAGATAAAGTAGTAGTACACTCTTCTGAGAATCTCCAACTTTCTATAAATGGTAAACATCATGATAGTTGGACTAAGTATGAATATGATCGTACACGTGAGGAAGATGCAGTAGATACATCTAATCCTGGACGAATCATTTCTGGTGGCAATTTACATGTGGATGTAGATCATATGGTGAATGAAGCTAGTCAAATTAGTGCTGCTGGCGATATCACTGGTACTGTAGGTCATTATGAGCAAGCAATCCTAAAGGTAATGAATATATTACTGAAGAGGGTACAGCTACAAGCTATAGCCGTCATCATAAAAAAGGGTGGGATACTACCAATATTCGTGAAGCGGAATATAAGAATACTAAGGTGAATCCTAAAGATGTACCTGTTGCCGTATATGGCGGTCATGTAGAAAATAGTAAAAGTGATGCTACAGTAGATGCATCTTTATTAAATAGTATGAGTCAGTTATCGACGAATCCTAATACTACCTATGTGATTGAAACCGATCCAAACTTTACAAATCGTCGCAACTTCTTATCTTCTGATTACGTATTATCTCGCCTTAAATTAGACCCTATGAATATACAAAAACGTTTGGGTGATGGCTACTATGAGCAACAACTCGTTATGCAAGAGATTATGCGTCAAACCGGTAAAAGTAGACTTCAATCTGGTCTTTCCGCAGAAGAACAATATCGCCAATTGATGGATGCAGGGATTAGTGTAACAAAATCTCAATCTATTGTATTAGGTCGAGGTTTAACAGAGTCTGAACAAAAGAATCTTAAAGAGGATGTAGTACTCTTAGTTAGTAAATCTGTTGTATTACCAAATGGTAAAACTGAAACTGTGCTAGTACCTACTTTGTATTTAGCACCAGGTACAAAACGAGTAGAGGGTGGCGCTAATTTACAAGCCCAATCCATTAATCTTTCTGTTGATACTATGCATAATAGTGGTAGCATTGTGGCAGATAAGGATGTGACTCTTACGGGTAATTCCATTCACAATGATAATGGTCTTATTAAAGGTAATACAGCTACGGTTACAGCAAATGACGAAGTTCGTAATACACAAGGTACCATTATGGGCAACAATACAGTCTCTGTGTATGCTAAGAAAGACGTTATTAATGAAGGTGGCACCATTACACAAACTAATGCAGCTGGTTCCACAAAGGTTGTTGCGGGGCGTGATGTGATTAATAAAGGCGTGCAGTACGAGGCTGGTAATAGCAAGGTTGAGTGGAACAGTAGCAACAACCGTCGTGAAACGATTACGGGTGTAGATCAAGGCCGTATTGATGGTGCTGGTCAAACAACAGTAGTAGCAGGCCGAGATGTATCTATGGAGGCAGGTATTGTCTCCTCTGATGTGAATACAACTGTTACGGCAGGTCGCAATGTAACGATGAAAGCAATGAATGCTACACATGAGCTTGAAGAACATCGTTTTGATAAAGGTAAATCTGGTGGTGGACACTCTCAAACGACTCAGTCTCATGATCTTGTTAAAGCTCAATCATCTGTTGGTAGTAGCATCGAAGGTAAAAATGTTTCTGTTGTAGCCTCTGAAACAGTACAACTGGAAGGTAGTCAAGTATTAGCGGCAGATACAGTGAAAGTATCTGGTAATACGGTTGCCTTAAATACTGCAAAAGCTAATAGTACAGTCAATCATGTGTATCTAGATAAAAAGAAAAGTTTAGTAAAACGTGAAAGTACAAATGCTGTCGATGACATAACAAGCACATCTGTAACTGGCTCTACGGTAAGTGGTAAAAATGTAACTATTACAAGTACTCAAGATGTAACAGGTCAATCTGCTCAAATTATGGGCGAAAATACCGTATCCATTGTCGCAGGTGGTAAGGTAGAATTGGGTGCAGATAAAGCCCTTACTGATGGTTCCAGTGTGTATCGTCATAAAAAATCTGGCTTATTAGGCGGTGCCGGTATAGGTTTCTCTATTGGTAAAGAAAAACACAATATTGATGAAGCAAACCATGAAGAAGCTACTGTACGAAACACAATTGCTAGTACGAAAGGGACTGTAAATATTAAGGCTAATGATACCGTTCATCTTACGAGTGCAGATATTGTTGCTAAAGAAGGTGCTGTGTTAGATGGCTCTGCTGTTACATTAGATGGCAACGTGGATCATAACCACATGACATATGATGAACGTTACAAAAAAACTGGTCTTACCGTATCCCTAGGTGGTGCAATAGCAAATACACTTACAAATACTACGCGCACTATAAAACAAGCAGGTGGTCGTGATGACAAACGGTTAGCTGCACTTGAACTCAATGAAGCTCGTAAGCAATTGCAAGACGGATATGAAGCAGTAGATGCAGCTTTACATGGAGAAAATACGCGATGCCGTAACAGGTAAAGTTGATAAAGTAGACGGTAAAGCTAAACGAGGCGCTAAAAATATTGATGATGCTATTAACTTATCTGTAAGCATTGGTAGCACTTCTAGAAAACAAGGGCAAGTAGTAGATACAAACACATATCAAGGTGGCACTCTTGTTAGTGATAGTAATGTACATATCAAAGCTCGTGATGCTCAGCAAAGTGGTATCGGTTTAACTGGTGAAACAGTAGAGGCTAAAAAACTAGTATTAGATAGCGCTAGTGATATTAATTTTGAGGCTGGTAAGAATACTGTAGATATTAATAATGCTTATAAAAGCTCTGGATGGAGCGTTGGTGCTGGTATTAGTTTAACTGGTGGTGGACTCATCGACATTAATGCGAGTGGTCATATGGCTCGTCAAAATGGCGATACCCATCAAGAAAGTTATGTACCTACTAAGATTAAAGCAGTCCAATTAGCACAGCTTAAAGCAAAACGAGATACAAATATTATTGGCTCTACTGTATCTGGTAAAAAGGTAGAAGTAGATACAGGCCGTGATTTACATATTCAAAGCTTACAAGATGTAGATAACTTTAAAGAACATAGTAAATCTGCAGGATTCTCTGTGTCCTCTAAACCTAATTTGAAAAATCCAACAGGTAGTATCAATGCTAGTGTAGGGCGCATTGATAGCAAGTGGAAAAGCGTAACAGAACAAGCCGGTATTTATGCTGGAGAAGAGGGCTACGATGTTAATGTAGGTAATAATACTACATTAGAGGGTGCTGTAATTAAAAGTGATGCTCCAAAAGCTAAGAATAAATTGACTACCAAATCTCTAGAGATGAAGGACATCAAAAACGAAGCTGAGTATACATATAGCAACAACGGTATCGGCTATAACTACTATGGCAGTAAAAAGAAACTCGAAGAGATGAAGACTAAAGATAAAAAAGGCTATGATAAAATTTATAACAGTATCGGTCTAGTTCCAAACTTAGGTGTAGGATCTAAAGGTAAAGCAAGCTCTACTACTCAATCTGCTATCTCTGATGGTATACTAACTGTAGATGGTAAAGAAATTGATACTAAAACCATCAATACAAATACCGAAAATACATTACATCAACTGGATAAGATTTTTGATAAAAAGAAAATTGAAGAACGCCAAGAATTAGCACGTCTTTTCTCTAAAAATGCATTTGAACAACTACATAACTGGCAACCAACAACGAAAGATGGCAAAATCGCTAAATCTATTGCACATGGCATCATAGGTGAAGTAGCAGCGCGAATGGCTGGTAATTCACCTGGTAGTGGTTTTAAAGCTACTATGACTAATGAGCTGTTAATTGGTGAAATTAAGAAAGTAGCTAAACATGATCCAGCATTAGCACAATGGTTGAGTGCTGCTGTAGGTGGGGCGGTTAATAAGGCGACTAATGATTCAATTAATGTTGGTACTGCTACTGCATCGTATGCTACAAAGTGGAATGAAGGTTTATTATCGATACCAGAAACTAGAAATAGTATTATAAATGATACACGTATAAATAATTTTCCTTTAGGCGAAGGTCAAGGCTTGGAGGTATCCGCTAATGTTCTACATAATGGTGCAGTAACGGGATATATGATGTTTCATGCTGATGGGGGGAATCCTGTTTTTGAAGTAACTACGTATACAGAAGGTCTTGGCCTTAATTTTCCATTAAGTATTAAGGGAGCAAGAATATGGTTAACAGATTCTAATGGATATAGAGTAGTTGATCCGAATATAATTATTCAAGAGGTTTCTGGCTCATCAGTATCAGGGGATTGGAATCTTTTGTTATCATATAATACAACACCGACTCCAGGTGGATATACTTTACATGTTATTGGTGCTGAAGGCGGTGCACATATATCTGCAAATCGAACTGTGGTTAAATTTGTAGGATATCAAAATCAACTTTAGAAAGGATAAGAAATAATGTTTGTTAATCCATGGCAGTTCTGTGTGGCAATCATTCTAATGATTTTTGGAACATATTTAATTGTATTTCGTTTTTGGTATCGTCGAAAAGGTATTTCCGTAGAGATTTTGTCAGTTACGCCTAGAATTATTAAAGAACTTCCTAATTTTACAGTTATTTATGGATATGATGTTAAGTATCTATTAAATGGTGTAGAATATACAGCTCAAAGCCTAGAGTTTTACATTACAGTATTGGTTCCAGGGCCGATGATCCCTTATAGTACAACGGGTAAATTACTACATAATGGAAAGGTGAGCCTTGATAAGGTAAAAACCAATATGACATATGGCGTTGTATTATGGGTGTTTTCCATTATTTTCTTGGCTGAGTTATATTGATAGCTCTTTAATTATTGAGATAGAGGAGTGTTTATCTGAAATGGATAAATACTCCTCTATTGGACATTTAAGTATCTTTAATTATTAATTGTTCAACTATAGATAAGGCTTTATATCTATATTTATATATGTATAGTTGATTATTATGAATCGTATTTTTTTGATAGGTTCATTGAGTTTACATACTGTAGTACAGTATGGATTGGCAAGGTAGTTATTTTATATTGGTAAATACGCTAAATGGTAGAGATGTCCCTGTGTAGAAATATGAAAAAAATATGAAAGGTATGGTATAGATTGTGATATGGATTAATCACTCTGTTTAATAATGAGATTTTTTTAGTTTATTTATAATAGCTTAATTCATGCTCTAGTAAACTATAATTGGTTTTTAAATTTTAAGCCTTTAGCATGTGTCTTAATACTGGTAAATCTAATAATGATGTTACATTAAATAGACTGTTAATACTATATATGTATTACATGTTATTATCATCTTAATTATAGTATTGGTGATACAATCAAAATTGTACATTCTTATATCATCATTTACATAGCTGGGACCTTCTTTATGCATAATAACAGTCTTCTATAAGTGATAATAAACCGTATGTTATAATTTTAATATATAATACAGTTATCAACGGAATGTTGGTTATTAGTATTCGCTCAACTTGTGGTACAATTGGTGCCGAGTTGTGCATGACTTCAGATATTTCAATAGGCATTTGAGGATATTTGTTAAAGGTGACTTGCCATGTATGATTCCGTTGTGATTCTAGGTGATAGGTCAGATTAGGATAATTCTTATTTATATATTGTTGTATTTCGTCCTCACTGTAATGGGAGAGAAGATGATAACCTGTTGTCATTATGAGGGAGAATATGATTAATGGTAATAATACAAATCGTTTAAGAGTAAGTGGCTTCATTGTAGATTCCTTCTATAATGCTCTTAAAAGTTTAGTAACATTGTAAATGATTAAAGACTATCCATTAATTTATTTGGCTCTTTAGACGTTATTTTTTTATCTTAATTATATTATATCTAAATTATATTTTCTTATATAGTTGATCAGGATTTATGAATATATGTGTTAGAAAATACATTTGATGTAATAGCGTTCACCTTTGAAATATGATATACTATTCTAACGCGCATAATTCGTGCGCGATAGGAGGAAACACATTTAGATGTTAGAAAAATTTGAACAATTAATGATTAGCGAACCTGTTCTAAGAGCGTTAAACGATATGGGCTTTGAAGAGCCTACGCCAATTCAACAGGAAGCTATCCCAGTTGCCATGAGCGGTAAAGACATGATCGGTCAAGCTCAAACAGGTACTGGTAAGACAGCAGCATTTGGCTTGCCTGTATTGGAACGCGTAGACGGGAATGAGCGTCACGTTCAAGTAGTTATTTTATCCCCTACACGAGAATTAGCTATCCAAGTAGCTGAAGAGCTTAACAAAATGGCTCAATACACGAATATCACAGCACTACCTATCTATGGTGGTCAAGATATTAATCGTCAGTTCCGTGCCTTGAAAAAAAATCCACAAATTATCGTTGCCACTCCAGGCCGATTGATGGACCATATGGATCGTGGTTCTATCCACTTTGACCATGTGAAAGTAGTGGTATTGGACGAAGCCGACGAAATGTTAAACATGGGCTTTGTTGATGATATCAATAAAATCTTGGGTGCTATCCCAGAAGACCATCAAACATTGTTGTTCTCCGCAACTATGCCTAAAGCTATCCAACAATTAGCTGAAACATATTTGACAGAGCCAACATTGATTCGTATGAAACCGACTCAAGTTACGATGGACTTAATTGAACAATATTATATCGAAGTGCAAGATCGTCAAAAATTCGATGTTCTTTGCCGCTTGTTCGATATTCAAACACCTGAACTTGCTATTATCTTCACACGTACAAAACGTCGTGTTGATGAAGTAACTGAAGGTCTTAAGAAACGTGGTTACATGGCGGAAGGCATCCATGGCGATTTGTCTCAACAAAAACGGGACAGCGTAATTCGTCAATTCCGCGAAGGTACCATCGATATTCTCGTGGCTACTGATGTGGCAGCTCGTGGTCTTGATATTTCTGGCGTATCTCACGTATATAACTATGATATGCCTCAAGATCCTGAAAGCTACACACACCGCGTAGGTCGTACAGGCCGTGCTGGTAAAGCTGGTCAAGCTTTCACGTTCGTTATCCCTCGTGAAATGGAGCATTTACATGCTATCGAGCGTTTAACAAAACGTAAAATCGCACGCCGCCGTGCACCTTCCTTAGGTGAAGTTCTTGAAGGTCAACAACGTTTGGCAATTGAAAGTCTCGTTGAAATGACAGATAATTTAGAAGCATTAGCACCATTCAAATCTAGTGCAGAGGAATTGTTGAATGATACAGATTCCGTAACACTTTTGGCAGCAGCTCTTAAATTGTTAACAAAAGAACCAGATACAACTCCTGTAAATATTACAGAAGAAAGCCATTGCGCGTACGCCGTCGCCGTGAAGGTGGACGTAGTGACCGCCGCCGTGGTGACCGTCGTAGAGATGGTGATCGCCGCCGTGACGGAGATCGTCGTCGCGATGATCGTCCACGTCGCAACCGCGATGACCGCAGAGGTGAACGTCGTGATGACCGCCGCAGAGATGATCGTAGATCTGATCGTCCACGTGGTGATAAAAAACCTCGTCATCAAGGTGAAGGTTTCAAACCTTACTTTAAAGATTAATAGAATGTGGATTGCTTACGAGCAATCCACATTTTTTATTACTTAATAGTTAATACTATCTATCTTGATAAGTGTTGAGAGTTCTGATATAATAGATAATAATTATTTCTTGTGAATGGCCGATAATGGTCGATGCCTTATAGATTTCCAAGTGGAGAAAGGTAGAGTAGAGTATTATGGATATCGCACAAATTCTGCGTAGCCAAGGGTTTAAAGTAACCCCACAACGTATTGCGATTTATGATGCCTTGCGTGGTCATCATGATCATCCAACAGCAGAAATGTTGTATCATACGTTGCGCCCTGAACATCCAAGCATGAGCTTGGCAACCGTGTACAAGACGATGGAGATTTTTGAAAAAATCGGTCTTGTAAAAATTTTAGAAGTAGGTGATGAGCGCGCTCATTACGATTGGGACACACAAGCTCATTCCCATATTCGTTGCATCCGTTGCAACAAGGTAGAGGATATGATGGGCATTGATTTACAAGCGATCAAAACAATTGCTGATCAAGGTAGCGAGTATCAAATCACAGGTCAACATATTACCTTTGAAGGTGTATGCCCTGAGTGTGCTAAAAAAGAAAGTCATTAATACATAACCCCTGTCGCGAAGGGCTCCTTCACGGTAGGGGTTATATTAGTTATATATGTCTTCTATTCATTAGGCTTTTAGAATAGATGTAAGCGTAATAGAATAGATATTAGAATTGAGTATTTTAGAATTTTAGAATTATATAAATATGAAGGAGTATTATGTTTGTCATCGGCAGTCATTTATCAATTAGCAAAGGTTATTTAAACATGGGGAAGGAAGCTACAAAAATTGGGGGCAATACATTCCAATATTTTACACGCAATCCTCGTGGTGGTAGTATGCGTGCCCTCGATGTAGAGGATATGAATAGCTTGAGTGCGTATATGAAAGAACATAACTTTGGCACCTTATTAGCTCATGCACCTTACACGTATAATCCCTGTGCAGCAAAAGAAGATTTGCGCGCTTTTGCAAAACAAGCCATGACAGAAGACCTAGAGCGTATGGAATATTTACCAGGCCAAATGTATAACTTTCACCCTGGTAGCCATGTAAAGCAAGGTGTAGATCAAGGCATCGAATACATCGTGGAGTGCTTGAATGAAATTTTATTCCCTGGCATGAAAACAACAGTTCTCTTAGAAGTCATGGCAGGTAAGGGTACAGAAATTGGTTCTCGCTTTGAAGAAATTGCACGCATCATCGATGGTGTGAAATTAAAAGAATATATGGGTGTTTGTGTAGATACTTGTCACATTCACGAAGGTGGTTATGATATCGTCAATAATCTTGATGGTGTTATTGATGAGTTTGACCGTATTGTAGGCTTAGACCGTTTAAAAGCCATTCACTTGAATGACTCTAAAAATCCTATGGGTGCTCATAAAGATCGGCACGAAAAAATTGGGGAAGGTCACATCGGTATCGATGCCATCGCTCGCATTGTGACACATCCTAAATTGACGAACTTGCCGTTCTATTTGGAAACGCCAAACGAACTCGATGGGTATGCAAAAGAAATTGCTATGTTACGCTCTATTGTAGAGAATCAATAATTAAGCTAAAACGCAGTCTTAGTTATATAATTATTTATATAACTACATTCAGATAAGGTATAGGGAGAGCTGGAAAGGGGGATAAAATGCGTTTTTTACATACTGCTGATTGGCATTTAGGACGTATTTTTTATGGTCAGTATTTAACAGATGACCAAGCTCATGTGTTGGAGAATCAGTTCTTTTCTATTTTGAAAGATGAAAAAATCGACGGCATCTTGTTAGCCGGGGATGTATTTGATAGAGCGGTACCTCCTATTGAAGCTATTGAGTTATGGGATTCCATCATTACCCGTCTCGCTATGGATTATAAGGTGCCACTCTTCGTGGTAAGCGGTAATCACGATGGCGCTGAACGCCTTGAGGTGGGCCGCTCTATGTTGAGTCGATCAGGAATTCATATTTGGGGATCCCCTCATCATGCATTACAACCCTTTGAATTTGAAGGGGCTGATGGCAAAGTGGCCATTTGCCCTATGCCCTTTAGCGAGCCTTGTCGCATTGGGGATGCATTAGGTCTGGGGGCAACTGTATCAAAACCTGTTGATATAGATATGAGCGAGGACTCCCTGTTCTCCTATGTGGAGACTGATAAGCAAGAGCCAGCATCACTTAATTTACATAATTACGACCAAATGTATCAGGCTTGGAGCAACCATTTACGCAATCAAGTGCCAAAGGGGATGCGTAGCATTGCTATTAGTCATGCCTTTGTAATGGGCGGTGATGTAGGTGGCTCTGAGCGTACCTTGTCTATCGGTGGTAGTGAACAAGTAAGTCCACAAGTCTTTAAAGACTTTCACTATACAGCCCTTGGCCATTTGCATGGGCCTCAGAGAATGGGGGCAGACTATATTCGCTATAGCGGATCGCCATTAAAGTATTCCTTTGATGAGCATATGCAGAAGAAATCTTTTACCATCGTTGATATGGATGCAAAAGGTAACGTAGATATTAGCACCATTCCTGTAGAAGCGAAGCGAGATGTAGTTATTTTAGAAGGTTACTTTGAAGACCTCCTAAATAATAAAGAATTACAAGCTAAGCATAAAGATGATTACGTGCAGGCTCGATTGCTTGATACGATGCCTATAATGGATGGGATGGCTAAGCTGCGCCAAGTGTATCATCGATGCATGACTATTGATTTAGTAGGTCGCGTGGCAACTCCTATGGCAGATATGGATGAAGCCGTTTTTAAAGAGTTAAACGAACGCGAATTATTTAATCAGTTTGCTGAAACCGTGTGGAAAGAGCCATTAACAGAGCGTGAGCAACAATACATTAACTCTGTATGGGATCGAATTCTAAAGGAGGACTAAATGAAGCCTATATCTTTAACTATAGAAGCCTTTGGTCCGTACCGCGATTCGGTTACCTTGGACTTTAATGAGCTCCAAAACCATTCCATGTTCCTCATCTCTGGTCCTACAGGGGCGGGGAAAACATCTATACTAGATGCGATGGTGTATGCCTTGTATGGTGAGCCTAGTGGAGAGGTGCGCAAAACGGATGCTATCCGTAGTGATTTTGCAGAACCGCAGAATATGACGCGTGTTGATTTTTCCTTTGCTATTGGTGAGGCTCAGTATCGTGTTGAAAGATTGCCAAAACAATTGGTAGCTAAAAAACGTGGTACAGGTATGCGTGAGCAGAATGCTAGTGCTACTGTATACGAAATGAAAGATGGCGAGTGGAAAGTTATTGCTACCTCTGCCGCTGCTATTCGTGATACGATTCAACGAATTATAGGTTTTCGTAAAGATCAATTCTTACAAGTAGTACTTTTGCCGCAAGGGGAGTTTAGAAAATTATTAGTAGCCTCCACCAGTGAACGAGAGGAGTTATTACATACACTCTTTAGAACTGAGTTATATCGAAGATTACAGGATGCCCTAAAATCTGCTTATGATGAGGCAAGATCCGGTATTGAAGAAAATATAACAAAACAATCTGCATTACTGCAATCCATTCCTCATGATGAAGAAATTCCTGTACTAACTATTGAACATGTACGAGAGCTTTTGAAAGATAGAGAACCTCGTCGTGATACGATTGTTGTTGAACGTGATAAAGCTGTCGCTGTGGTGGAACGATTCAATGCATTGCGTAACGAGTGGGCCTTATATAATCAGGCACAACAATCTCTTACCGGTGCTACGAATAAATTAGATTTGGTAAAAGCAAGAGAAGAGGAGCGGGCTAGTTTACATAAAAAGGTTCAGTTCCTTACTGGTTTAACACCAAGCTATGAATTGTATAAACAACTTAGTGATAAACAGGCTACATTAAAAACCTTGGAAACGGCACTTTCAGATGCAAAAAAAGGTGTAGATGTCGCAACTCAACATGAGTCTAAATGTACAGCGGCTTATGGAATGTTAGAATCTCAAGCTGAAACTATGCAAGCTAAGAGGACTACGTTAGCTCAATTACAACAGCAGGCCGAACAATTTACAGAGTTATCCGTGCTAAATAAGGAATTAAGCACATTAAATAGCCAGTTAGAAACACAAGACCGTGAGAAAAGTGAAGCTAAGTTGCAGGCTCAGCACAAGCTAGTAGCTGATTTAGAGGCTAAGTTAGTTGAAGTGAGAAAACAGTTTCAAGCCAATAGTAAAGCATTAGAGTCTATTCCTCACATCCAAGAGCAGTTGAGCCAGTTGCAACGATATTCTGAATTGTTATCAGAGAAACAAAAGGCTCAAAACGATATTGATGCTAAGGAAGAGTCTTTAGCGACTCTAGATGAATCTGTAAAGAACTCAACGGTACAGCTTGAACGTTTAGAACATCTGATGGCAGAGGGGCGAGCTTTTGAACTGGTTCATTTGGTAGTAGATAATGAACCATGTCCTGTATGTGGTTCTACAGAGCATCCACAGTTAGCATCCAAGCCAGAGTTATACCCTACCAAAGAGGAAGTAGAAGAGGCACGCGCAGTGCGTGATGGGGCATTACAGAAGCGGGCTAGCGAAATTGGTCAGAAAGAAACGTTATCTGTTCGTCTACATGAGTTAGATGAGCAGGTTAAAGACCAAGTTTCTAAACTTAAATCACATATTGCTGATTTTTCAGAAGATACTTTTGATTCTACTCAGCAAGACTTGTCATCCCAAATGAATCGACTTACAGCTTTGCGTAAAGACACTGAACAGTTGAGCGAAGTTATAACTAAAAATGAGCATGACTTGATTGAGGGTAAAGATAAATTAGCGAAATTGGAGACCGGTCATAATGAATTGCTTAATAATTTGCATGACGTAGCGGTTCAGATTAGCTCTGTACAGGCTAAGATAGATGGGTTATCTAAGATATTGCCAACTACAGATCTTGATACATGGCATAAACAAATCGAATCATTAGAGACTGAAATTAATACATACGAAGAGCAGTTGAAGGCTTGTAAATCAAGTCTAGATGCTGCTAAAGAGCAGCTTAACGCTAAACGGGGACGTTTAGAAATCTTATTTGCACAAGTGCAGGAAGAAACAAAAAATCTTGATGGATTTTACCAAGAATATGTAAAATCATTACAATCAATTTCTGTATCTGAAGATGACTTTATAGATGCGCTAGGTGATTATAAGGCATTAGATGCGTTTAGAACTGAGCTACATGCATTAGATGAGGCTTTTAGTACAGCTCAAGCTGTATATGATGCGGCTTTGAAACATGCCCAGTCTGTAATAGAACCAAGTGATACGGTTTCTGACGAAGTATATGATACGGCCGTAGAGAAACGTGATAATTTGGTAGGTTCTCTTGCGGCTTGGGATAAAGAAACAAAACATATTGAAACCACATTAGCATCATTAGAAGAACTGGAAAAGGCTATGGGCGAAGCTCGTGAGGAAGTCACTTTCTTAAGTCGTCTAAATGATTTGGCAAATGGCGGTGAACAAGGGTTTAAAAATGTAACCTTTGAGCGCTATGTGTTGGGGGCTATCTTAGATGAAGTCGTATATGCAGCTAATTTACGGCTTCAAACGATGAGTCGTAATCGTTATTCCTTGGAACGTTCTGACTATACAGGTGGTGGACGAGGCAAACAAGGCCTTGATTTGGCCGTTATGGATGCTTTCACAGGTCAGTCAAGACCGGCGAACACCTTGTCTGGTGGTGAAACCTTTTTGGCATCGATGGCTCTTGCCTTAGGTCTTGCGGATGTCATTCAAAGTTATGCAGGTGGTATTCATATGGATACGATGTTTATCGACGAAGGCTTTGGTACACTTGATCCTGATACATTGGAACTCGCCATGGAAACACTGGTGAAATTACAATCATCAGGTCGTCTTATCGGCATGATTTCCCATGTACCTGAATTAAAGACCCGTATACCGGCCCACTTAGAGGTCACACGTGGTGATGATGGCAGTACAGCAAAATTTGTGATTAACTAGCTATAGAATTGCCAAATGTGATACTATTAAAAGAGGAGAATTCCTACAAAAACATACTGGAATTAATTAAGGAGGTCCTATGAAGTTTTCATTTGCTCATAATAATATAAATGTTAAGGATCTTGATAAGAGTTTAGCATTCTATAAAGAGGCCTTGTTACTTGAGGAATCTCGCCGTTTGGAAGATCCAAGTTGTGCTTTCACTCTTGTATATTTAAAAAGTCCATACACAGCGCATGAACTAGAACTTACATGGTTGCGCGACTGGGATCGCCCTTATAATTTAGGGGACAATGAATTCCATTTAGCATTTTATGTAGATGACTACGAAGCAGCTCTTAAAAAAAGCATAAAGAGATGGGCGTTGTAGCTTACGAAAAATGCTGACATGGGCATTTACTTTATTGCCGATCCAGACGGGTATTGGACAGAAATCATTCCAGCAGGTAAATACTAATGGAATATATGTTAACTCGTTTAGAGTGGTTGGTTGGTCCTGATAAAATCAAAACCTTAAAAGATACGTCTGTGGCTCTCTTTGGTGTTGGTGGCGTTGGTGGTGGTGCCCTTGAGGCACTAGTTCGAGCTGGTGTGGGACGCATCGTTCTTATCGATGGCGATTCTATTGCACCAAGTAACTTAAACCGCCAAATGATTACGACTCATGACACAATTGGAGAGCGTAAGGTAGAGGTAGCAAAGGCACGAGCCCTTTCTATTAATCCGGATGTAGTGATAGAAACTCATGATATTATGTATACTGAGGAAAACTACCCTGGATTTATTCAAAGCTTGAACGTTGATTATGTAATCGATGCCATCGATATGGTAACGGCAAAACTTAATATTATTGAGGTGTGTCAACGTGAAAGCATCCCTGTTATTTCTTGTATGGGCGGCGGCAATCGCTTTTACCCTGAAAAACTTATGATTGCTGATATCAATAAGTCTCATACATGTCCTTTGGCGCGCGTTATGCGTCGAGAACTCAAAAAACGGGGTATTAAAAAGCAGTTAGTTTTATTTTCTACAGAAAAACCGACAAAACCACAGTTCCGCGGCGAAGCAACAAGCCCTGGTACATGTAGTTTTGTGCCCCCAGTGGCAGGTTTTATATTAGCAGCACATGTGTTGCGTACAATTTTGGAGGTACCTGAACAATGAAAAAAGCAAAAATCCATATGGCTGACGGCGGCGATATCGTAATTGAATTATTTGATAAAGAAGCTCCTGGCACAGTACAAAACTTCATTGACTTGATCAACAAAGGTTTCTATAATGGCCTTCGTTTCCACCGTGTAATCCCAGGCTTCGTAGCTCAAGGCGGTTGCCCTAATGGCAATGGTACAGGTGGCCCTGGTTACACAATTAAAGATGAATTGATTGGCAACCCACATAAACATGAACGTGGTGCATTGTCTATGGCTCACCGTGGTCCTAATACTGGCGGTAGCCAATTCTTTATCGTATACGAACCACAACCTCACTTGGATGGTGTACACACTGTATTCGGTAAAGTAATCGAAGGTATGGACGTTGTTGATGGTATTCACCAAGGTGCCATCATGGAAACTGTTGAAGTAATCGAAGGTTAATCTCATGAATGATGTATCTATTAAACATCCAGAATGGCTATATATTGATGTAAATGGTAAAACATCATATGGGTATGACCAAGAATGGTTCACTGATGAGTGGCAACGCTTGTCTGGTTGTGGTCCAACATCGGCATCACAAGTATTGGGTTATTCGCTGTTTAGGGATGGCTTATTAGATCTGGAAACCACATCCGATCAAACGCTTGCTTTAGAACGGATGAACTTAGTTTGGAAATATGTAAAGCCACGCTTTGGTGGTGGTGTTTATAAGACTCAATGGATGGAACGTGGTCTTACTCGTTTATTGGAGGATAAAGGCCTATCTTATGATGTACATATGTTGAATGTATCTCCGTTCTGCGCATCTCGTGTAGAGGTGGAGGCTGCAGCTCAATTTATTCATGATGCATTGGCACAAGATGTGCCTGTAGCGTTTTTGAATCGTCATAAGGGTAAAGAAAAAGCTCTTTACACATGGCATTGGGTTCCAATTCACAAGATATTTATGGATGGCGATGATATTCGCTGTGGCATCTTTGATGAAGGTGAAATCCGTGATTTCTCGTTAGCAAATTGGATGAAAGACACTATTTTAGGTGGCGGTTTCTGTTATATTAGCCGTAAAGGTTAAGTAATAGAGCAATTAAAGTAATATACATACGCATCGCAATAACCTGCGGTGCGTATTGTAGTATAAAAGTAGGAGGTACTACATGAGTCAATGGATTACAGAGGAACAAACTCCTCATTTACGTCTCAGCGCTGAAGCAGAAGAAGTATTATATTCAGGTGAATCTGAGTTCCAAAAAATTGAAGTATTTAAATCTAAAGAGTATGGTACAATGCTCGCATTAGATGGCGTATTCCAAACATCTGAACGTGAAGAGTTCATCTACCATGAAATGATGAGTCATGTTCCATTATTCTTACATCCAAATCCTGAACGAGTACTGATCATCGGTGGCGGTGATGGTGGCGTAGCTAGAGAATGTGTACGTCACGACTGTGTAAAAGAAGTAACAATGGTTGAAATCGATGGCAAGGTAGTAGAGT
>BNJU01000433.1_pt1 | contig 19443 bp, 12 predicted proteins | sample 8539281 | NCBI WGS metagenome assembly BNJU01 (sample SAMD00202456, study PRJDB9452) | human saliva metagenome | isolation source: human saliva | place: Japan
CACATGTCGAGTGTGTAGCTTGCTGGTCAAAGCGTAAAACCTTTGGAACGAAAGTGATAATGAAAAGCCCTGATTGTGAGGCTTTTTGATATATAGGAAGTATAAGACTGATAGTAGAAGTTTGAGTGTTTTGGTCCGATAGGTGTTTATATTTCCAGTTACACGTAGGGTACATTTGTCACCTATGAGCATGGCTTTATGGGAATTAATGCATCACCTCTTATATATGAAACTTAGGCAAGATTTGGTCTTGGGGAAATTTGTAATTGTTGTGATGAATTTTCAACAAAGCTTGAGTTTAATTTTTAGAACATTAAGAGTAAAATTATGATTGTTTATTTGAAAATTTTAGGATAGAATGAAATTGAAATATTGAATCTTCTGTTATCGGGAATAGGGGTTCGACTCCTCCTCATCATTTGCTGCTAACCGATGTATCAGACTCCTCAACCTTATTTTTATTGGTCACGACAAGTGACTGTAGAAATACTTATAGACTAGTAGTGATTGCTTATTCAATGTATTGAGATGTAATGGAGGGCAAGATTATGATAACAATAATTTGCAGGGTTCAAAATTTCTAATGTGTCTCGTCGCAGCGGTGGAGAGCTTCGTAGCATTTATAAAGTAGGAGACACTAGCAAAAGAGTATTGCAAATAGTGGAATACTCTTTTGTAGTGTTATATGATTGTGATTATATTTTGACTGATGCTTTTTAAATGTGTAATAAGTGAGAGTATTAGCCCTGATATAAAGGATGTACGCTTTTCTGCAGACTGAACTTTGATGTTTTAATGTGAGAAGGTTAGATTATACAGTATGGTGAAAACTTGATACAATTATAAAAATTTTAGGTTGACTATATAGTCATCCTTTATTAGTTTTATATACTGGTATTATAAAATTTTAAGTAAGGAGTAAATATTATGAAGTTTATGTTTTAGGACAAATATAAAAAGCAAATCGTATTATAAAACATGTACAAGCTAAGGGCTTAACGCAATGTCTGATAGATTACTAGAAGGTTACAGCCTCAATTAATTTCAAAAGAGCTAAGAGAACAGGAAATACTAGGTTGCACAGGTAAAGCAAGGTGGTGCCCAAGTGCTATGGAAAATACTTTAAAGAAAATACTAAAGGGTGATACTTTTCTTCAGAAAACCTATACCGTTGATTTCCCTGAACAAGAAACGAATTGATAATGATGAGACAAGTTAATCAATACTATATCGAGCAAAAATCATGAATCAATCTTAGATAGAGAGAAGTGGGAGATTGTTCAGTTAGAAATAGCAAAAAGAAAGAAACTTAGAGATCAACATAAGCTCCAATTTTATATCATGCAGAAAGAAAACAATCCCTTTACAACAAAAGTATTTTGCGCCGAATGTGGTTCAGCCTTTGGTCGAAAGAACTGGACGAAAAGTTGAGGCAAACGCAAGGTTTGGGAGTGTAATAATCGATATAGGATTAAAGGCCAGATTGGTTGTCAGAACAACCATATCGATGAAGAAATGCTTGAAACTATATTCCTTAGAGTGATTGAAGAATTAAAGGATAACAAGAATCTTTTGTTTGAGAGATGGAAAAGACTCCAAAAAGAAGGAAATCTTCTTGAACAGATGTACGGTGATAGACTTAAACATTTGATGTCCCAAGAAAATTTAGAATTTAATGGTGAGGTGATGTGTCAAGTACTCGATCACATCAAATTAACTATTGATAGTTCAATTACAATTGTATTCCTTGAAGAGACCGAAGTAACATTGTAGGAGCAGCAACCTGATGAGGGTTGCTCCTCTTTAGTGTTTAATAGTCTTGAAAGTGGTATAATAGGAAAAAGGATTGCTGTTTTGTTAGGAGGTTAGCAACATGTCATGGATTAGTAACTTGTTAGATAGAATAAAGAGATTTTTAAATGGAAATTCTTCAAATATGAAACCATTAGATATAGGTGATGATACTATTTTTAATTTTTCAGTGTATCAAAATGGAAATGATTCTAATCCTATGGACTACGATCCAAAGTTTAATGATATTTTAGCACTAAGAAATGGGATTATGTTTTAAAACATACTATGAAAAAATTGGGAGAATCAGATATTTGAATCACTTCTAGAAGTGCAGGGTAGTCTAGAGCTGGAGTTGATATTTAAAGGTGAGCGTCTATCGGAAAGTTTTTATTTTCGTAATATAGGAGTTGGAGATAGCGTCAATAAAACTGCGGATTATAATTTTAGATATAAAAGTATCGGTGTTATATCTGAGTATAGAGGAAAGGGCGTTTGTAGTTGCTTACTATTGAAATCAATTATTGTAGTGTTAGAAAAATGTGATAAATAATAGTGTTGAGTTCTCATTAGTTAATACTGTAAGCATTGATATTGATGATAAATATTCTATTTATAATTCTATCTTAACTGAGTTAATACCTGAGAAGAAAATGAAATATAAGGTATTTGAAGTAGAAAACCGAGAAAAAGATTTAAAACCACTTGGGAGAGTTGTACAGACAAAAGCTAGAAACATTGTATTTCAATCTAAGTTAGTTAAGTCCACAGTATAATTTAGAGTATTATTTCTTTTTATAGTCATAGACTAAAAACAATTTCACCAGTAAGAATATAATAATTGAGGAGAAATTATGAAACATGTAAAAGTTAAATACAGGTATTCCATTTGATATTGAAAAATTTGAAGATAAAACAAACAAAAAGCTTTCCTTATTTTTCAAGCTGGAAAAATATGCATTATGCCTAGTTAGGTTCATCTGTTCAAATTATTGGAGGAATTAATAACTTGACACAGAATAAAGGAGTAAGATTATATGCAGCATATACAAAAATAAAGTCAGGGTTTGAATTTTAATGAGGTGGCAAAACTCAATTGCATAAATTATAAAGGAAATAATAATAATTGGCAAAAGAATTTATGAGACTAGACAAAATATACCCGAAAAATCAAGAGGTACTGGAGTATATAAATGAGAATATTGATGAAATTGCTAGTGCTGTGGAGAAATTAATTGGTTTTAGATGTAAGTTGAAAGATAGTAGAAGTAAAGTATTTGAAAATTTGTATCAGTCTCTTTAAAGTCAATGGTGGCTTATGTATAGCTAGGATCAATTTGCTCCAGAATATATACCTAGAATGATTATAGAACGAGCAGCACCAGTACAATGTTGGGGAGCAATTCCTATAGGCAGAACTAAGGATTGTATACAGCGTACTCAAACTATTGAAGGTTCAATTGATAAGGGACAATTTAAACCCACTATTGAAGTCAAGTTTGTAGGAACTTTGGATCGTGATGAAAATCCTACTAGACTTAACATGAAATTAATCATTGGTGAGGAAGAGTTGGATATGTACCATATCAGTGCAAGGATAAATTAGAAGGATAGTTTTTCCTAAAATTATCCTTCTAATTTTATAATAACAAGATGATGTTTTACATCAGTTTAGTTCTATAGTATTATTCTAATTATTTTTAGGCAAGCATTTTCGTCCTATAGTATATGAAAAACTAACAGAACATGTTGAAGCAGTCGTTTTAATGACAAGGGCACAGACCGAAGCCATTAATTATGAATGCTTTATGCGATAGCTGTCGTAGAGGAGAAGTGATACAGTAACAGTGAACCGCTGAATGTGTGACATAATAATTATAAATATGTTTAGACTAGAGTGCGTTTAATTGGAAATTTTAGTATTTTTGTAGAATAGGATGTAATATTGTATAATGAGATATGATAATTTTTTAAAAACACGTACTATAGAGATTATGAAAAAGTTTTTAGGCAAGTATTGTTGTGAAATTAGAGTATGGAATAAAAATTTAATATATATTAAATTTAATGAATATTTTTAATACTAATTATTATGCATTTTATAAAAGTTTAAATTAATATCATAGAAAATATGTGTTGATGAAAATTTTATTGATTTTATAATTGTGTAAAGTATGGTTTTTAAGAAGATTATATTTAACTATTTGTTTAGGAGTCGATTATGGAAAATAAGGAAAACTTAAAACCAGGATTATTTTGGAATAAAACGTTCAATAGAGATTACAGTCTAAAAAGATGAATGGGGAAAAGAATCAGTTTAATTCATCTTTCCTGCTTCTTTAGCTGCTATTAATGTTTATAATGTTAATTTTACTAAACATAGAGCTGAATTAAAAGATATATATAATATTACACCAGATTATTTTTAAAAATTTAAACCAGATATCATTATTGAGACCACCTTTGTCAAGACTATTCTTCTGCAGGAAACAGGATGAAACACAAGGAAGGGCAAATCTAACAATAAAATTTGCAGAACTTGTTTGTGAGTAAGAACTAAGTGGTTTGTAATGAAAATGTAGAGAATTATTAAATCTGAAATATTACCTAAGATGATTCAGATTTTTAAGAAACGGGATATGGATTAAGTCAAGTAGTTTTAGATGCTTCTTTATGTGGTGTACCTCAAAAGAGAAAAAGGTATTTTATGATAGGTGAATTAGGTGGAGTAGACGGCTTTTTAGAAGATTCCTGCTAAGAGATGTTTCGGAAAAAAGAATGACAGTAAGGGATTATTTAGGAGATGAGTTGGGAAACAGAGTTTTATTATAGACATCCAAGATCACAAGAAAGATGAGGAATCTTTAGTATAGATGAACCTTCTCCTACCGTGCGTGGAGTCAATAGACCTATTCCATCAACTTATACAGTTCATCCGGGGATGCAACTCAAAACTTGCAAGGAGTAAGGGCTCTTACTACATTAGAAAGGGCAAGAATACAGACTTTCCCAGAAAATTTTAAGTTAGAAGGAAGTAAGACAGATTTGGAACAAATTATAGGAAATGCAGTGCCAGTAGAATTAGCTTACTATATTGGTAAACATGTTCTTGAGTATGTAAATAACCCTATTTATAAGAATATACAAATGAGATTTGATTTTTAGTAAAGGAATATTATTGAAGATATAATAGTTTAATAAATATAGATGTTTTTATAGTGCTTGTCAAAGTAGGATTAAAGGTGAATTAAAAAATACATAATTACAAAAGTAAAGAGGTAAATATTGTTGAATACACTTTTATTTTGCGAGAGTAAATAGTTATGAAACTATTAGAATAGTAGAGATGAAATAGTTTATGATTATTTTTAAAAATTTTAGGTATATTATTAAGCATTCATTTGAATAAAAATCAGTAATGTTATATTTAATTATAGGACTTGTAGTGAATATAAATTAAAAATATATAATAAATATTAATATAGTTTAGGACATTCTAAGTAGAAAATAGTTCTGTTAATTTTTAGTATGATTACATAAAATATAGAATGAATTATAATAAGGTTTTTATTATGATATTAATTTTGTGTTACTATCTAATCGAGTGACGTGATATCAGACTAATTTAAGTTCTGTGCTTAAAAATAAAATATAAGGAATAAAATGGTAAATTGTATAAAGAAAAATTAGAATTGAAAATATTAAAGGAAAAAGGTAATCTTGAATTAGAGTTTTACTAATCTTACCGCAAATCAACCTAATATAGTTGTTGCACAAAATGGATATGGAAAGAGTACTATAGCTAAAAGCATTTAAGTTGGCAACTAAAAGGGAAAATCAATATGAAAAAGCAAGATTTTTGAAAATAATAAAGATAATCATCCAAAATTGGAAATCGAGTTAGTTGGAGAAAAATCTGGTACGTATAGTGCAACAAATTTTTAAAAATGAAATTTCCAAAAATATCACCATTCATACTATTAGTACTCCTATTTTTGCTAAGAGTACTTCAAGACAAATTAACGGATTAAATACATCAGTGCAGATTTGAGAGTTGAAGAAATAATTTTTATGAGAAAGGTACCTGATTGATTTAGGATACTCTTTTAGAGAAATTAAGAAAATCTTTATAGAAAATAAAGGATTATTTATAGATATAACTAATATACTTAACGATTATGAGAATATAATTATGTTGAGTGAAAATATAACTTTAATAAAAATGTCTTCAAAAAGAGAACAAAATCAACTGAAAAATTCCTTGAGTGTATTGAAATTAGGAATAGGAAACATTATATGGAAACTGAGAATAATTTTAATGATATAGATTTTTAGTGATAGTATAAAAAGTCTTAGTGATGTAATTTCAACTCTGAATAATGTACCAGACGATTGGAATCGTTTAGATGCAATATGTACAGTAATACAAATATGTTTTTATTTCTAAAAATGGTGAAAAGTATCGCAATGAAAATTTTAAAAACACTCTGAATTTTTAAAATATCAAATAGCAAAAACGATAGACGAAAGATTGAGTCTTTTTCGATACAACTAATTTCAATTATAAAACGCAAGTAAGAGATGGGAAATTAATTTTAAAATTTATGCGCGCAGAAGCGATGTCAAATGGAGAAAGAGATATCTTATCATTTATTGCAAATATAACGAAGTTTAAACTACAATTTAAACATAAAAGTAGGTATTTTAATAATAGATGAGGTATTCGATTACTTAGATGGAAGTAATATGCTAGCGGTTCAGTATTATTTATCTGAATTAATCGAGGAGTGTAAAAGAAATAATAAAATATTATATCCTATAATTTTTCACCCATTTAGATCCAAATTTATTTGGTAATTATTATTTTAATAAGAAAAAGATCCATTATATATCGATGTATCATAAAATGGATATTGATAATTTAATAGTTAAAATTTTTAAGATTGAGAGAATCTAAAAGAAAAAGGTCAAAATATAAAAAAATGAAATTGAGAGATTTTTATCTTCATTATACTGCTGAAAATCATATTACTTCTAGTGATTTGAATAGTAATTTATCACCATTTTTCTATAGATACTAGTGATTCTTTTTAGAGGATTGTTGTATGATGAAGTAAAAATAAGTATCTGAAAAATTTGCAGTATAACCCTATTATGGTTGCTTTAGGAATAAGAATTCGTATAGAAGAAATTGCTTGTTTAAAGCTTAGCAAAAGAGAATACTTCAAAATTTTTAGAAGTTCATACAACAACTAAGAAGTTGAACTTTGTAGAAGAATTAGGTAATAAGATCTCCAGAATTATACTATTTATTGCAACCATTATATAATGATGGCGTTCATTTAAAGGGTAGCGATGAAAATGTAATTAATAAAGTTAAAAGCAGTTATTTAAAAACAAACTAATAAAGTCATTCAAAATTTAGTCAGTAAAATTTTTATTGATTTCTAGTATTACTTTATAATATGTTTATTTTTCAAATAACATATTTTCAGATTTATTAAATAATAGAAATAGAATATTAAAGTCATTATATTTTCTTTAAATATAGAATATTGAATTTGTATTTTTGTATTAAAACTAATTAATTATTAAGAAGATAAGATTAAACATATTGAATATGTATTAGAGATATCAAAGGTTATATTTAAAAATAAGTAGGTTTCAGAAAAATTCATGAATATTGCATGAAAAGTTTAAAAATTAGATGAAACTTTATAAATGGAGAGTTATTTTCAAGTAAAGTTTATTAGTGTGATTAAGGTAGTGACTTGGATAATATATTGTAAGTGCTATTTTTTATTAATTATGATATGTCTATATAAATCCTCAAGTTTTATCAGGAAATCCAAGAATAAATATATGAGAAGAATAGAAATAAGATTAATGATTGAATATTTTCTATTTTTATTGTTAGGGTTAATAAGAATTTTGGAGAACGGATGTGATGCCCCTTTTCATTATGAAAAACTAATGACAGAGGGGCATATCGTCGATGTTTATTATTTTTATATTACTTTCCACTTTGCTTTCTTTTATATTTTGATTTTAGTTTGTACATATTATTTTCTTTACTTGCATCCAACACTAATTGCTCTTTAAGAAATGCATCAGAAATATAATATTGACCTATTCTCTCTATATTTTTACAATTAGAACAAGTATATAAATAATCTTCCTTAAATTCTTTAATAGAATCTTCAGAACTCAATACATTGTTTTTACATTCATCACATGTTATAGTCAATGAATGTTTAATTGTATATTCTAAAAGTTTCTCAAAACTACCTTTTTTCTTCGAAATTTAAAGCGATAGAAAAATTTTAATTCTCTTATCAATTGATTAATTTTACATATACTTTCTGGTATTAATACATAATTTCAAAAATTCTTTATAGCAACTTCCACAATAAACATTAGTATAAATGGAAGTTTTATATAATAGTACTCCCAGAATTCATCCCATATCTTGTCATCTACAAAAATAAAATTTAAATTTTTCTTTTCTGTTTTATAATGTCTATTTCGAGTTACAAGATGTATTGACTTATCAAAAAAACTTGACTAAGACTACTTTTACTAGTTCTATCATAGATTAATTCGTACAATAATTCAGGAGTAAATAATTCAAAGTCTATTAGTTTGTTCTCATTAATTTTTCTTGATAACTCTTTCATACATAGCTTTAACACTTTCTTTTTCTCCTTTTAACACACTAACATCATATTCATCAGGGTGATTTATTTTTCATATTTTCATAAAGATCAATAGGATTATCTAAAAGCCAGCATAAATAATATAAATTATCTTGCAATGGCTTCCTTTGCTAATGTGTATGCTACTGTTACTTTACTCGTTCTATACAACTAAGAGATTCATATAGATAATAACACATATCTCTTAATATAGAAATAGAAAATGTCGACCTACTAATTCTGCTCCAAGTTCTAAACTTTCTCTCTAAATCATCAAAACTTAAATTTTTTCTGCTAAATCACCAGCAAAAGATTGAATCAGAAAGATTATATGCATCTGCTTTCATAAGAATATCCACTAAAATATCATATAAATATAACATTAAACAATGGCGTTCTAGATATTTTTTAGGTAATTCATCACTAATTATACTTTTTACCATATTTTTCTCCTTTTATTCATTATTAAACTATATTTTATATTATTTATTCCTATTATATCATTTTTATGAAAAATCATCATTTTAAAAATTAGTAGTTATTAGTTGATAATAGTTTAATATTGATAACTTCTATCATTAGTATGCATTTTTGGTTTATAAGTACTAGTATATAATTATAATTGAAAATACATACTTCAGGAGAATAAGAGTGAAGTAGAATATTTTTGTTCTTTGTCAAATTCAGTTGATTTTGAAAATTAGGAGAAAGCTATGCTATATTAAGTAGGATAGCTCTATTTTTTCATTTTAATTTCATTCTTTTCTATCTAGTTAAAAATAGATTGGCACTATTCTTTTGAATATCTCTGGTTTTTTATTAGTAACTGAAGGTCTAAAAAGCTTTATACAAGGAGTATTTTTAGCTTTAAAAGTTACTATCCATAAGAAATACGTTTGATAACTTTAATTTTATTGTTAATTCCTTATAAAGGTCCATTAAATAGCCCATTGTAGTACATAGTATTTTTAATCTGTCTTTTATATTTTCTTAGTGTTTTATAACTGTGAACATATAGCTGGGTAAGAAGGAAAAGAGAAAAGAATTGGTAAAAGTTTGCTCATAGTAAGAATGATCACTCTGCATTTTTATGATTTATGAACTCCAAGTAATATAGTATAATAGAATAAAGAAAGTTGATTAAGGCTGGAAAGTTGAGATACATGAAGTTTTGGAGGTGAGTGTGTGATAGAAATTAGACCTAGTTTTAAAGATATAGAATCATTTGAGGAATTTAACAAGTACTATTGGTATCGAGAAGAACTTTCACAAATATATAAGTCTCTTGGACTAGAGTATAGATGTACAAAAGAAATTGAACTATATTATTGAACAATATTTCAAGGGAAATAGAATAGAAAAGTCTACAAGAAAAGTAAACAAAAACATGCCGAGTAATGTCTTTTAAACTACACCATTGCTAGAATGTGGTTTTCTTTTAACCAAAAATTTAGAGTTATTTTTCAGCTGTAACAGGAGTTAGCCCGTTTAAATTTAATGCTGATATGGCAACGGCTTGGAGAAAAGTAAAAAGTGATAACGATAAAGAATTTACATTCAAGATATGATAAAAATATATTATGGAGAGTCAGATTATGCAAAAGTATGATAATTCGACTTGTCAGTGGAATCAATTTCTGAAAAAGATTTTGTGCAGATGAACACAGCAATAATTATTCTAACAAGTTAAAAGTTGCGGCTATCCTTTGAAAAGAAGTTAGAAACTCAAAAATGAATTTATTCAAAACAACTTCTAAATGAATATGGATTCAAATTAGAGGAGTATCTCAAATAAAAATATATCGGATACTAACGATAGCTCACCTTTGAAAAATTACGAGGAGATTATAAGATGAATAGTTATATAAATTAAATGAAGATAGAGTGGAATAATGTAAAAATGACTATACTGGAGCCGTTGACCACGAACAATTAGAAGAAGCTAGAAATAATCCAATTTCTGTTGCATTAACTGTTGGGAAAAAGTTCCAAAGAATGGTTTGAAAAGAGAAACGGAAAAAGATATTAGGTTTAGCTTGTGGTGGTGGACAGCAGACCCAGTTTTTGCTATAAAAAGGTTATGATGTAACCATAATGGATTTTTCTAAATCACAGCTACAAAGAGATGAAATGGTTGCTGAAAGAGAGGTTTTAAAAATTAACACAGTTCAAGAGATATGACAAAACCATTTCCATTTGAAGATGAAACTTTTGATATTATTTTTTAATCAGTCTCAAATGTATATGTAGAAAATTTAGGAAAATATGTAGAGAAGCATCTCGAGTATTGAAAAAGGTGGATTATTAATGGTTGGATTTATGAATCCTTGGATATATATGTATGATGCTGATATTGATGGGACAAACCTGATGAAGAATTATTTTTAAAATTTCTCAATACCTTTTAATTCGAAAAGCTTGAAGAGGATGGCAAGATAACTATAAATCCAGAATATGGATGAATTTAGCCATACCTTAGAAAAACTCAGATCCGAGGACAACTTAAAATGGGCTGCTATGATAGATTTTTATGAATCGTTGACAAAAGACATAGACTATCACGTTATGAAACGACTACATAGCTACACTTTTGCGATTAAACTATAATGGTATAGAATATACTTTAGGAGAATGACTCTTTTATTTTTCCAGAGGAGTTAAAATCTAAATCCTAGTCTGCTTAACTCAAATAATCAAATAAAACGCTATAACATAGCAATTTATTGAACAGTAAATCAAAAAGATTTACTGTTCAGATTATATATATTTTCATATCATTATTTTTAAAATTTAAGTAGTTATATGAATAACATTATAATATTGATAATCTCTATCAGTAGAAATATATTTGTTGTTTCTAACTCTTAGTATATAATCTTTACTAAAGAGATATACATATTTAGGAGAACAAGAATGAAAGTTAGAAGATTTTTACAGAACAGAACAAGAACAGATTAAAGAAAGGTCTTACTTTTTCAGTAATTAGTGATAAAGAGACTGCAGAAAGAATACTTTCATTGGTTCCTGAAGAATTAATGAAGAAAGATTCCATTTTTCGTAAGAAAAACAGCTAACACACGTACAGTGAAGAGAACTTTCTGTCGAGTATCCAGAACTTTATGCAGCAGCTCAACAAGAAGGTGAGATGGCCAGAAAAAGAAAAAGAAGAGCTACGTAAAGTTGTTACAAATATTTTCCAAGAAAAATGAATAAAACATCAAATTAGATAATATAGGATTTGAAATATAGATATTATGTATGTAGAATCAAAAAGTAAAGTAGAATATAAAGCTTTTGATCTGGTATTTTTAATATTATAAGTTATTAAAATGAGTTCATACTTGCTCAATTTTAATAGATATAATATAATTATAAAGATAGGATAATGAATGAATTGTAATTTTAAAACAATTTTGATAAGGAGAAAATTATGTTTAGTATGAGAAAAATATTCGATAAGTGAAAGGTTTCAGTAGGTATTGCTAGTGTATTAATAAGTATTGCTGCAGGATGTCTGGGAACAGCTTATGCAACGAAGATGTAAATAATATTGTTGTAAATACTGAAGTTACTCACGATATTAATTTAGGAACATGCAAAAAGACTACTGTTTAGACAAGAAAAATAAAAACTAAAGCTGACTTGGCTCAAGGTCTATAGAACCTAATACTTACTATGATGCAGATTGTAAACAGGAAGGAAAAATTATAGAACATCATAGAGTAGATCGTCAGATAAAACTGGTTCAGTTAAATCTAAAACAGAAGATTTCTCTTGGAAAAACTGAAAACTACAGAACCTGTGGTAACTACACCGACTCAGTGTAGAAGTTCGCAAAAGAAGAGAAAATTGGTTGAATCTATTTTTAGAAGGTAAAGTTGATTGGAATTCAGTTGATGAAAAAGAATTTGTAAATTATCTACTTTTCTGGTATTAAAGTTGATAAAAGAAAAGAACAGGAAATAAAAACTGTTTGATTGAATTAAAGTTAAAAATTGTGGCAGTTAATCCTAATAATGAAAATCTTAAAAAGTGATCTATTTTTGAAAATACTTTAAAAAGAACGAACCTTCGGCTGAAAAAGAAGATAAAAGACAGCCCCAAAGAAGAAAAGTTACTGGTGATAAAAAGAAACTCCAACAAAATACTGTTAAGGTAGAAAACCATGTTTTATTAGTGAAAACTTTTCAGGACTGATGTAGCTGTATTATTTGATAAAGAATAAAATAAAAGTGATAATGTTTTGTAGGATCGATTAATGATGAAAATCTAAATAAAACTATTATCGATTAGGTAGTGAATATAAAGTTGTGAGTATTTGAAATTCATTTTGAAAAAGATGGGAAAAAGCTAGATTAGTGATGGTGAACGTACAGTTAAAATGTCTGTTGAAAAATGATAATACAGAACTGAGAAGTCCATCATTGCGGAAAATAATGAACTAGAAAAGTTGAAAAGTAGTTTTATTGGAAGGATACATGCAATTTAAAAATAAATCATTTTAGTAAAATTTACTATTCTAGAGAGAATCAGAGTAGGAAGTTATAGAGTTTAGAAAGTCGTATTCAAATAAGTGACACCAGTAAAGCCGAATATGCCTGGGAACAGGAAGAGTTCATAATAGTAATAAAAGTATTAGTAATAAAACTACTAGTGATACATAAAGAAATAATACAAAGAGGAAGAATGAACAACTACCGAGAAACCGGCTTTAGGAAACATGAGCAAACAGTTACTTTTGCGTTATTAGCTCTAAGCGCGCTGCAATAGCACTGGAGGAAACAAAATCAATAAAATTCCAAGAAAATTATCACACTTAGATATAGAGGCACATAAACCCGAATTAGGAGAGCTATCCTGTTCAGTTTATTTTCTGGTCTGTAACTATGTCCCGTATATATTGAAAGATTCTCTGCATCTTGTTTTTCTAAAGGAGCTTTGAACTTTTAGAAGTAGTGGTCTCTTTATCTGTCTTTTTGATTTATTAGCGGTTAATCTAGATTGCTATTGTTATTTGTCATTAAACTTAAATATCATCTGTTAAACATGTTAGTGAATATTTAATGCGGAATATTTATGAAATCTCAAATCGATCGTAGTTACTGCTAAAATAATCGAGATTGGACTCCTCAGTGTTGATTAAGTTTATTCTTAGTCTAATTCCTCTGCTAGTGAAACTTTTAGAACATCATTAGTGAAACTTGTAATAGTTTTTGTTTTGGTAGAAAATCAAATCAGTATCTTTTCTGTAATCAACAACTTCCTAGATAGCGTGGTTCCACGCTGATTGAGGGTACATAAAGCTATGCTGAGTCCTTTAAAGAAATATAGTTGATTTAGTAATCACCTTTTTCATCTTTATCCATATTATTGGCTGGAAAGTCTATGGTGTCTACTTTTGCGTGTGATTGCGGTAGTATGCTACTGAAAATGAAGAAATCCTAATCCATTTTGCCATACCACGGTCAACATATTCTCTATGGGAGTTTATAGGGAGGACAATTTCTGTTTATCATATTATTCCATCTATGCCACCGTACATGTCCTCCTACTAATTCTATCTTTCTTTAACACGTGAACCTTCCATAAACATACTTTCCGTTTTGTACAGAGAGAAATCCATATTTATCCACGTATAACAATATCTAGTCGTTTTATCTATTTTCTTGTGTTTTCAACAGCCTGTATTATCATCGAATAGAGTATATATTGTGAGATTATCATCTCACTAAGTTGTCGGGAATCTAACTGCTGATAGAACGTGCAAAAGCACCACCATATCATATTTACTTCTAAGAGTTCTAGAACATAGTCGTGAGTTGCTTTGGTACTTTGAGTGGGATTAATCTTTTAGAGTGTGTTAATAGATTTTTATTTTCAATTCTACTGCGTAACTAATATGGATATGTACTGGAGTGGCATTCTTCTTAAATTTCTTTCTTAGTCTTATGGCGACTTGTTCAGCCATTTCAGATAAAATTAATTCTATTTGTGATTTTATTTTATAGTCTTTAGGAAAGGACTCTGGGGAGCACCTAAACCTTTTGATTTGAGTTTTATATGGTACTGATGGCTTCTTTCATCTATACCATTTGCGTGAAAACCATAGTCAGAACCTGATACTCCATTAATTCCATAGTAGGTCAGGGTTGGGTACAAATCTTTTAACAGAATATATTTTAATTTATTCAATCTTTCTTTCTTTTTCCTATACCCTATAAAGGAATCAGTAGGTTGGTATATCACTTTGTTTCAATATCTTCAATGTGACAATTTGTTCGCATGGTAGGGTTTTCTTGCTTCATTGTTCAAAGCAGGTTTTGCCAGGTGGTTAGAGCAAGAGTTGTGAATACCAACTGTACTGGAGGCCTGAGACATGAAAACAGAAAAAAGGTAGATAAATTAATATGTTCTGTTAATTGTGAAGTCAACATACCAAAAAAAAATTTGGAGTATCGGGATCGCAGTTCCACGCAAATGTTATAGACAGTAGCCATCAAGCCATGTAAACTAGTCAAGGTTGAGTAACTCAGGTCTTAAGAACTATAGATAGTCACCAAACAGGCAATTTTGTCTGAAGTAACTGGAACAGTATCATGAACTGGAAAATTGAAAAATACAAATCATGCATATCCGTAATACAGTGAATTGAAATAAAGGTATGTTTATCTGGGTAATCACTCAGCTGCAAGCAACAACTGTGTTCTGAGGCTCTTGAAGTAGCTGATGAGTGGTGTTGCATTCTCGCAGTTAGGCTACGACAACTGATGAATCTTGTGCTCTGTTCGATGATATTAATGATGAAAAAACAAGAAAAATAGTTAAGGCGTCAGATGGTATGCGTGAATAGTGGTTCTCTGTACAAAACGGTATGGAGGTTCGTGTTGAGAAAGTGGAGATTGGTGGACGTGCGATTGACGGAGCAGCGCGGTGGGCAGGGTGCTCGCTGGCCGCGAGTATGGAACCGTGTTGTTGAATGGTGGGTTTTCGTTTCAATCGTACGCAGGTGCCTGAATTTTCAATAATATGGATGAGATTGGTGACTATGTTCTTTGAGGGACAGCATGCTATGCCACTCGATCGGCGTGAACCACTGTCTGGGAAGTATTGATTACGAAGATACTGTTTGAGCCCTGCTGCTAGGCTGGAGGCTGTGTGCGGTTTCGGTGTGATATTCTAAAGTTTCACTGGCGAGGTGTCGCGGTCACAACGATGACTATGATCGATTTGAAAGGATTTCTCTTCCGCGTTAAATCGATGACAGATGGTATTTTGGTTGATGATAAACAGCGGATTTTTTTCGGATAACCATAATATCGAATAAAGAGACACCATGCAAAGTTCAAACTCTGAAGATGATCAATCTTTCAAATACTGGACATGGTACAAACCAAAATAGCTCGAGGCTGGGATAAGCTCTGGTCGGTTTGACACGATGTGTTCTTGAATTTCGTGTTTGTTCCTTCTGATAACGCGCCTGAAACAACACTGGTAACGACTGCTCGTTTTCAAACCGGTTTTCGACTGTTCATTTTCGCTGGCTGTTTTTGTCTTATTAATTTGTTACTGTTACTTTATTACTGACCATCGAACTCTTCTTTCGAGCTTATTCGGCACCGGTGGTCTGTTGAGCACGACTTTCAAATCGCCAGCACTTCTGTTCTCTCAGAACAACAATTTGCTAAAATGATTTGTTTAGTATGGATGCGCAAAACACTCGGCACTAGTTCGACATTTTCGCGACGTGCTTGGATTCTGTGATGTCATTTTGCAACAATTTGATCTTATCTGCTTTCCATCTTTCGAATGATTCAATGCTTCCGCAATATTCGCCTATTTCGATAATAGTTTGTTAGATTTTCATCATTAATCTACAAAATATTATCCTTTTTATTTATCTTGTCGACTGCAACACATCCTGGTTCGCTAATAAACGGTTTTTCTACGGAGTTTATCTCTTTGGGAGCTGTCTTTATCTTTCGCTGAAATTCATTCTTCAAAATGGTACTGCAAAATAGTTTCGCACAGATTTTTCGTGTTAAATTGACTGCTGATCTTTAACTGACAGGCACTGTTTGTCGACGGCCGGAAATGAATGATTTACAGATTCGCGCCGTCAGTTGACCCGATCGACTTGCCGTGATTCGACTAATTTCTTTGTTGCGAACTACCGCTGAATAGGTGTATTACCTGCGGTTCTGAAGTTTTCGGAGAACTGTTCTGTTTAGTTAACGAACCGGTTGCTCTGTTCATCTACTGTGATGTTCATAATTTTTTCGCTTCCTGTTCGCATGCAGCCGCGTGGAACAACGGAGCCAAGTCGCTTTGGTTTATTTTTCTGTTTTTTAAAACGGGACTGTTCATTCTGGATGTATCGTCTCGTGTTAACAATGTGTTACATCTTCGCGACGATCACGGCCGTGGCTCTGGCAATACCTGCTGGGCTGCTATTATCGATATTTTCTCGTACTTAAGCATCAATTTTCGCCAATCGGTGTTTAAAGAACCTGTTGCGTGTTATCTATCTTCTAATTATATTATATCTATTAAGGTGACAACACAACAAGCTTATAATGATAATACCAGAATCAAAGCAGTGTTCTGCACGATTCTGTTTGTGTAATATCTATATTCAAATCTATATTATCTGATTTGATGTTTGATGGGCCTGTTGGAAAAATACAACGTCGCTGCGTGGCTCAATATTTTTCAACTGCGGCCCGTTCGCAACAACTGTTGAGCTGCTGCTGAGACGGATGCTCGACGGTGCTGCTGGCCGTGTGTTGGCGATGGGCCTGCGGCGGAATCTTCTTCTGGGTAATTGCAGTTAATCAGTATTTTCTGCGATGTATCACTGATTACTGATGAACTTGCAATCTGTTTTCGATGCTGTTCTGTAAAATCTTCAACTTCATTCTTGTTCTCTAATATCTCTGTTGAGACCTGCAGGAATTAAGCTAACAAATGATGAAGATTATCAATATAATGTTATCTGCTAACTCGCACAAAAATAATGATTTTGTAGTATGTCTGAGCAGTGAAATCTTGCACGATTGCCATTCATCGTACTGTGTTATGGCGTTTTTGATTGTTGATTAAACGACAAGACAATTATTCCGGAAAATAAGACAAAGTATATTCTGCTGCATTATGGTTGTGCAATGTAACTGTGGTATAATCTATGTCTTTGTCACGAATAAAATCTGAACCCGATCTCCGGATCTGATTCTGAGTATGGCTAAGTCCTGTCCGCGGTTACTCAGGTATCTTGCCATCTCAGCTTTCGGGCAAAAGGTATTGATTTAAAAATAATTAACTTCATCGAATTTAATCCATACTGTCGGCGTCTTATGCTATCGAGATTCATCGTCAACCGTTAATCCGCCGCTCGAATGTCTGCATGTTTTCTGGGGCCCTGCTATGCGTTTGAACTGGACCATCATCAATTCATCTTCAAATGAATGGTTTGTCGTATCGCGAACTGTGGTCTGAAGCGGCTATCGGCCATTCGCTGTAATTGGCCGGTGGCATCCGTGTGACGTCATGAACAACGCCAACGAAAACTGATGCGTCACCACCGCAAGCCAAACCGTATCTTTTCGTTTGCGTCATTCTGGAACTTTCCCAACGTTAATGCGGCGAAGACGGTTATTTCTGGCTTCTGGTGTGGGTAATCGGCGGCTCCCGGTGGTCATTTTTACGGTATTCCATCTGTCTTCATTAATTTTATATATTCATCTTATATCTCCTCGTATTTCGAGGTGGGCAGATAATCACGATGTTGTTGATGCTCCTCTGGTGAATCCATGTTCGTTGAAGTGATCGTTTTGATTTTCTATGTTTCCAGGGACAACCGCGGCAACTGGGAATGAGGAATGACAGCGTGATTCGGCTGCCTGAGGCTGTTTCGAGAGATGATTTCCCGCGGTGGAGTCAGGTATCATGCTGCGTAATCGACTCATAATATTTTAATCATCAACGGTTGAGTTATTTGTCGTTGTCGCACTGACCGTGCCATCGGCGATGAAACTGGGCGGGCTGGCTCTCGGGCAGGCCACGGTTGAAAGACCACGTTACAACGTGTGTGTTTAAGTGTGCTGGGCGTGTTTTGTTGCACCTGTGAACTTTCTGTTCTGTTCGCCCGGTATTGTTCGTCGATTCTGTGCATATATGGTCGAAGTTTCCTGCTGATGAAAGTTCTCGACCACCAATAGTAACGTTAGATTCCTCAAATGTTCATGTCTTTGAGCGGGTTCGGTATCACTTTCGCCTCGGCATGCTAACTTTTCGGCAATCGCTGCTGTTCTGCTATGTGCGGGATTATCGTCATGGCTGGTGGTCATTCTTCTTATGACAAACTACCAGTCTTTCATGTTATGACTATGTTCACGATTCTCAAAACACTGAGAAAATATGAGGTGAGATTAAAAACTGTGCACTGCAATGGGTGGGGATGGCTGTCAGGTCAAGGATTTATCAGTGTTCATGGATGTGACACAAGCAAAATGCTCATGGCACCGCAGCGGTGCGAGCCGAGGATGTCGAGAATGGTGCTTGATGCTGGTGGAAAATGAAGTGAAATGAAGATGGAAGAAGCATCACTGCTTAATATGGCAGCTCTGATTTTTGAATCGACACAGACCATCTGCTCACTCATTGCTCACAGTATGTGTTTTCAGTTATGATCATGCTGGTGAGCCGAAAGATGCATGCCGATGGGTTGTCGATATTGAGCTGTTGTCAGCAATAACTTCTTAATTTTTAAAGATGATGATTTCATAAAAATGATATGTGGAATGATAAGGCTGGTTTATGGACAAAGATAATTATATGGTGGTCGATGAATCCTAGCAGTTTTCGTGTTCTTTATATGATCGACACAGTGATTCGACTAATGACGCAGATATATAATTCAGCTCTTTGTAACAGAAAAATTGGTTCGATGATTAGAAAATTT
>BNJU01001970.1_pt1 | contig 19442 bp, 19 predicted proteins | sample 8539281 | NCBI WGS metagenome assembly BNJU01 (sample SAMD00202456, study PRJDB9452) | human saliva metagenome | isolation source: human saliva | place: Japan
CTCATATTGCATAATGTAACACGCCGCCGCCAATCAGGTTGTGCCCTGTTCTTCCTGTCGAACAATTAGTAGCAGTCGGAAAAATTTAAATCCTCATAACTTTTGGGGTATGAACGGATCGTCATCGGGTAAACTCAGTGTCGCAGAGGCAAAGTTGATTTTCTGTTGACCTATTTCCGAAGTGGTGTAATTAACTTGTGAGCATAGTTACATTATAACCTGACAATGTTGTCGTTAGCCATCTTTTTATGTAAAGCTTAAATTGGTGTGACTCAAATGAGTCGCCACACCTTTCTTCTCTTGTCATTTCGACAACCCCATTATATTTTATTATATCACTGACAATCCTCCTGGAATTCTTGCATCTTACCCTTAACTTAATCCGATATTTATAAATATTTAGCTGATATTAAATATATCCTGACTCTTCTCCTTGAAAGTTTTATTTATACGAAATAATATCAATATGTTTCTTTTTAAGGACACCCTAATATCCTGACTTTCTGCTGAGTTTGTCCATGCCCTCCAGAGTACCGTTATTATTATAACAACCCGCGACTCCTGCTGGAATCAAAGTCGCTTATTGAGGATATTTTTCTGCATGTCCTTCGAGATGCATCCATAGATCCCACGCATCTGGAGGATCTTTTTGTCCTTCTGCATGCTTTCTCCCCAACGGTGATATCCGCTTCGGAGGCGACAATCCGGCACCGTCAGGTCCTGTCATGCGAGAACAACTCACGCAAGCTCATTGGCGCGCAAATCAGCTGTATCCATCAATTGTCATCCTTCTTTAATGCGGGGATACCGCGCTTTGCTCTCTCCAGCATTGACCATACTGTTATCCTCATACTCGTCTGTTGATATTTAGCTTCGGTTTTCATCAGAATACAGCTTTTGAGTAATCAAAACCGCTACTGTTTGATTATTATTACCAGTACCGCCGTTATCCGAATAGTATAGGTATATGTGTATGTATTTGAATTACTACCTGGTGTATGTTTCTTTTATACGATGAATTAGTGTATTCTGTGTATTCGGCTGATATGCACGGTGACTGTCTACATAGTATCCGTCAGGTGTATATGTATCCGCATCCATTGACCGCCGTTTGAAGAGTTCAGTAATACCATACATTATTCAATGAGATCCAACCGACACGCATATTTCCGTTTACAGCGTCCAAATAGTACCAGCCGCCGCCATAATTTAACCAACCTGTTTGCATATACCCTGAAGCACCCATCGTAATACCAAGTATTATTTATATCAATCCATGTTGACTGTACATAGGAACCGTCGGAATATTCAGACCACCAACCTATTCCGTTTCTCTGCCAGCTTCCTACACTTGCAAAAGCAGGGTACCGTCATAGTCACGGTTCCGACCAACAGCACCGATGCAAATAAAAATACCCTTTTCTCGCATAACATTTTTCTCCTTTTTACTCTACACATCTACGACACATATAATGCCATAGATGTATTTTAAAAACTGTTACATAAAAATGTAAAGGCGGTTACGATAAAGTCTGTCACTTTATTCCATATATGCACCCTTCATCGGGCTTTGTGCGTGCTGTGCATAGAGTTTCAGCAGGCCTTTTTGTATTTACTTGTAAAGCCTTTACAAATTATACGCCATTTATCCCTCCTACTCCTTACTGATATATTAAAAAGATGTCGGACAAATACCCGACATCTAAAAGTTATACCGCTTTTTCCTGTATATAGCTGATAATATCTTCCCTTTTTGTTCCAAAAGACTTTCATGTGAACCGCTGCTCTATTATTCTGCCCTGCTCCAAAACCATTATTACATCCGAGTTTTTGATTGTTGAGAGCCTGTGTGCTATAACAAAGTTGTTCTTCCCACCATCAATGAATCCATACCGCTTTGAACAAAAGCTGTTCTGTTCTTGTATCAATTGATGATGTCGCCTCCGTCAAGTATAAGTACAGGAGGATCCGCCAAAGCCGCTCTTGCAATCGAGAGAAGCTGTTTTTTGACCCTGTGAAAGATTGGCACCTCCCTCATCGTAAAAATGTATTGTATCCGTCAGAAGTCTTTCTATAAAGCCGTCAGCATTTGCAAGTCTTGCAGCCGCTCTGCACTCCTCATCGGTAGCGTCAGGACGACCGTATCTGATATTTTTCCATAACGATTATCCGAGAAAAAGGTTGGTCCTCCTGAAGTACAACACCCAGAGATCTTCTCAAATCGTCCTTTTTAATCTTTTCTGTATTGATGCCGTCATATCTGATCTTACCGCTTTGAATATCATAGAATCTGTTTATAAGGTTTTGTGATAGTTGTTTTTCCGGCACCTGTAGAGCCTACAAATACAATCTTTTGTCCCTTGTTTGCATAAAGATTTATATCATGACACTATCTTATTCGAACATAGCCGAAGTCTACATCCTCAAAATCTATATTTCCCTCAAGCTTTGTATAGGTTAAGCTTCCGTCACTGTGCTTATGCTTCCATCTTATATGCCGGTTCTCTTATCAGATTCGGAGATATTTCCGTTTTTGTCTTCCTTGGCATTTACCAAAGTCAAACATAGCCCTCGTCACCCTTCCACAGGCTCGTCCATAGGTCAAATACTCTCTTACTGCCGCTGCAGCCATAACTACGGCATTAAGCTGCTGTGATACAGATCATAAAAGGTCTGTTAAAAAGCTTTTTACAAGTGAAAGGAATGCGGCAATAGTACCTACAGTAACTCCCCATATGTCCGCTTATTGCAAAGTATCCGCCAACGACGGCTATTACAACATCGCCGCAGGTTGCCTATCTGAGCAACTATAGGCATAAGTATATTTGCGAAACCGTTTGCCTTTGTAGATGCATCATATAAGTCATTGTTTATCTTGACAAATCCCTCTATGTTCTTCTCTTCATGGTTGAACACCTTAACGACCTTCTGACCGCTGATCATCTCTTCTATATATCCGTTTACCTTACCCAAAGTACTTTGCTGTATGCCGAAATACTTTCCTGAAAGACCTGCAGCCTTACCTGAAGCCTGTACGGAAATAAAAATCATTATAACCGATACTACTGTCATTATAGGACTTAGAATAACCATGGTAATAAAGACCGCCACAAGTGAAAAGCAGGTGCTTCACTAAGCTGTGGGAACGATATACCTATAAACTGACGAAGCGTATCCGTATCATTGGTGTATATCGACATGATATCACCATGTGAATGTGTGTCAAAGTATCTGATAGGAAGTTTTTCCATATGTGCAAAAAGATTTCTTCTTATCACTCTCATGGTACCCTGTCCTACGTTTACCATTATCCTGTTGTAGGTATAGTTTGCAACCACACCCAACAAGAATATGCAAATAAGTCTTAACAGCTCTTTCGCAAGAGGCGTAAAATCAGGGTTTGTCTCCTTTGTAAGCGGAGTTATATAATTATCTATAATCTGTTGCATGGAAGAAGCGCTTATCGAGCTTACTATTGCGGAAATGATAATACAAATAAATACCGCAATAATACTCTTTGTATAATTCTTCATAACAAGTGAAATTACACGCTTCATCTCTTACTTGCAACCACCTGTACAGTCTGGCTTATTCCACCCTTTTCTCTGTTTTATTTTCCGACATTGTGCACCTACCTTATCAAAATCCGCATTGCCTTCCGCCTGTGCATTTGCTGTGGACCTGTATATCTCATTTTGTCTCAAGCAGTTTTCTCATAGTATCAAAGCCCACTACCTGACCTTTTTCAAGTACGATTATCTTATCCGCATCTTTTATAGAGGATATTCTTTGTGAAATAATAATCTTTGTTATATCAGGTATCTCTTCTCTAAATGCTCTTCTTATCTTGGCATCCGTAGCCGTATCTACAGCTGATGTGGAGTCGTCAAGTATAAGCACCTTGGGATTTTTTAAAAGTGCTCTGGCAATACATAGTCTTTGCTTTTGACCGCCTGAAACGTTTGCACCGCCACGCTCTATCCATGTATCATATTTTTCAGGCATTCTCTCTATGAACTCATCCGCACAAGCCAGTTCACAGGCTCTCTTTACCTCATCCAATGTGGCATTTTCATTACCCCAACGAAGATTTTCAAGTATTGTATCTGAAAACAACTCATTCTTTTGTAAAACTACGCTTACCGCATCTCTAAGTACTTTCAGGTCGTAGTCTTTTACATTCTTGCCGCCGATATATACGCTTCCGGCTGTTGCATCATAAAGTCTCGGTATCAAATTTATAAAGGATGTCTTTGAACTTCCTGTTCCACCGAGTATTCCTATAGTCTGTCCTGAAGCTATATGTATATTTATATTTGAAAGTACAGGTTTACCCATACCGGCCTTATAAGAAAAGCTCACATTGTCAAAGTCTATGCTTCCGTCTGCTACTGTTTTGCAGGCATTTTCCTTTGAAGTTATATCGCTTTTTTCTCTTAAAACCTCTGCAATTCTTTTTGCACTTGCCTCAGACATTGTAATCATTACAACTGTGAATGAAAGCATCATAAGTGATATAAGTATGCTCATTACATATGAAAACAGTGATGTAAGCGCACCTGTTGTCAAGCTTCCTGAGGTAATTTGGCTTGCACCGAACCATGAAAGCGCTATTATACAGGCATATACCGTAAGTATCATAAGAGGGTTATTAAGTACTATCCTTGATTCAGCCTTTACAAAAAGCCTATAGATATTTGTAACGGCAACCTCAAACTTGGATATTTCTCTGTCCTCCTGTACATATGACTTCACCACTCTTATACCTGAGATATTTTCCTGTACATTTGCATTAAGTGCATCGTACTTTTCAAAAACCTGATTAAAAAGTCTTACGGCACTTGTCATTATGATGATCAGTGCCAAAGAAAGGAAAAATATTGCAATAAAGAATATAATTGACATTCTTCCGGATATGGTTACAGTCATTATAAGCGCAAATACAAGAGTTGCCGGTGCTCTCATAAGCATTCTAAGTATCATCTGATAAGCATTTTGGATATTTGTGATATCTGTAGTAAGTCTGGTTACAAGACTTGCTGTTGAAAAGTTGTCAATATTTGAAAATGAAAAATTTTGAATATTTCTAAACATCGCTTCACGCAAATTTCTTGCAAAACCTGATGAGGCCTTTGCGGCAAATAATCCGGCAGCCACTCCGCAAAACAGTCCCAAGATTGCAAGTCCTATCATCACGGAACCGTATTTTACTACAGCACCGTAGTCACCCTTCATGACACCTCTGTCAATTATAAAGGTCATCATATACGGGATTAAAAGTTCAAATACCACTTCACCCAATATAAACACAACTGTGAGCAAAGAAGCGGTCTTGAATTCTTTTATGTGCTTCGCCAATTCCCTTAACATATTTTCTCCTTTCTTGAATAAAAAAAAATTGCACAAAATGTACAATCTTTTAAAATAAAACATCTTCCATCATTTATATAAATATATAAACTTCATGCAGAAAAAGGGACTTGAACCCTCATGATATTGCTATCACACGGACCTGAACCGTGCGCGTCTGCCAATTCCGCCATTTCTGCCTATAACACCACGCGAGAAAAACTCACGTGGTAAGTATAATACAATATTTAAAATTATGCAAGCTTTGACTTAGCAACTTCAGCTAATTTTGTAAAACCTGCAGGATCGTTTACAGCTACATCTGCAAGGATCTTTCTGTTCATATCAACACCTGCAACCTTAAGTCCGTGCATAAGCTTTGAATATGAAAGTCCATTCATTCTTGCTGCAGCATTGATTCTTGCGATCCAAAGCTGTCTGAACTGTCTCTTTCTCTCTTTTCTACCTGCGTAAGCACTTGCCAAAGCTCTCATTACAGACTGCTTTGCAATTCTGTACTGCTTTGAACGAGCTCCTCTATATCCCTTTTGCAAGTTTTAAAAACTCTATTATGTCTTTTTCTTTGCATTTAAAGCACCTTTAACTCTTGCCATTTTAAAAACCTCCTAACCCTTCGTCAACTTATAGATATGGTAAAATTTTTCTTCATAACCTTTGCATTTGTTGCATCTGTTGCAGTATCTTTTCTAAGATTTCTTTTTCTCTTTGTTGACTTCTTAGTTAAGATATGTGACTTATAAGCTTTGTTTCTTACAAAGCTTACCTGTTCCTGTTTTCTTAAAAACGCTTTTGCTGCTGCTCTACTTGTCTTTAGCTTTGGCATAATGAATCCTCCTTTTATTACAATATCTTTAAGCCTTCTTTGCTGATAAAAACATTACCAAACTTCTTCCTTCCGCCTTAGAAGGTTTTGTCGATTGTCGCCACATCTGAAAGAGCCTCAGCAAAAATCATCCAAAAATATACTTTGACTTGAACATTCTTGCCATCTCTCTGCCTCTGAATCTTAAAGTAACTTTAACTTTGTTTCCTTTCTCCAAGAATTTTCTGGCAGAACCGACTTTTGTATTAAGATCATTAGTGTCAATATTCGGCGATAAACGAACCTCTTTTATTTCTATTGTCTTTTGCTTTTTCTTTTGCTTCCTTATCTTTTTCTGGCAAGCTCATATCTGAATTTACCATAATCAATAATTTTACAAACAGGGGGTTTTGCCGTTGGTGCAATAAGAACCAAATCCAAACCTGCTTCCTCTGCTTTATCTCTTGCTTCGTTTATTGAAACTATACCTAATTGTTCACCCTCTGATGAAATAAGACGAACCTCTTTAGCTTTTATCTGTTCGTTAATCAATTGTTCGCTAATGTCTTTATACCTCCATTTTCTTTACCAATATAAAAAGGCAGATAGAAAACCATCCGCCCATAAAAATAATCATAACCTTGTATCCGACAAATATATTCACAACCTATCAGATATAAACAAATGTTATAGACCATAGTCACGCAATTGTGCTTGGTGAGGCGAACCTGCTTTCTTTCAACGGTTGTTATTCTACCATTTCTAAAACCGGCAGTCAATAGCCTTTTCTTACTTTTTTATTACATTTTTCTTATGGATGAACTACCTCATATCCTTCCACATCGTAATAGCCTGCAGGGTCCTTGTCACCGCCAAACCATACATGTGAATAGTTCTTATCCATTGCCACACCTACAGTCTTTATAAACGACCATTCACCTTCTCCGATAATAACTGCATTATGTCCCGGTGAACTCTTCCAAAGATCAAAGTGCAAGCTGTGGGTCGATACCTATACTGTGATATACGGAAATCTCATATCCGCTTCCTTTATAATCTGTAAGTTCACGGGCTTATCCCACATTATTTCTGCGTGTGCGTGATCCGGAGTATATGCTCCGCCGCTCAATTGCCGAAATGTGACCAGCTGTGTAAATTTCCTGTATACCTCTCTCATCAAGCTGAAGCCTTGGAGTGTAATCATGAGAATCCTTTACATGAGCTCTGGCAACAGTTGTCAAAGATTTTTGAAAACGACAACTTGGACAGACCGAGGCTTTTCCTGTATTCATTTATAAGGTAGTAAGATTGGCTTCCTCATCGCTTAATGAAAGCTTTTTAAGTTCGTTTACCACCTTTGTTCTTTTCATCCTGCTCGCCTGTATTGTCATTTGATATAACTGTGGTCATAGGATCCGTAACAATTCCACCGGCAGGTACTACCTGATTTGACTGTGTGCTTGTATTTTTGTTCATTATTCTCAGGCTGTTTACCGCTTTGATCATCACTGTCAGGTGAAATATTCTCTAAAACCTTGTCCGTATCCGCAACAGGTCCTATATTGTTTTCTGTAGCGGCAACAGGACCGTTGTTTGAGTCATTATTATCAATACTACTTGTATCCGGAGTTTGTGCCTGTGTACTTTCAGTATTGTCAGTCTCTACTCCCGGACCTACCAAGTTTTTTAAGTTCATCTTCATCGTCAGCAGGCTTTTTGTATATTGCTTACAATACTCTTTTTGATTGGCGGATTTTTGACTCCTCTATTTTTTTCTCCGTTTTTCACGCACATACTGTCCGTCAGGAGTCCTTGAACTGACAAAGCATAGCTCCGTCAGATCCCACATAGTAATTGTCCACCCATGAGGTCCTCTACCATATATCCGTTATCATCAAAAATAATACCACTTGTTGTCCAAACTTTTCCAAGAATCACTGGGTATGAACCGTCAACCTGCACATACCACCATCCTCTTTCATCTTTTTTGCCAACCCTGTACCAAAGGATCCGCCAGTGCGATTAATGACAAAAAAACAACTTGTCAATAAAACTAAAATAAGCCCCAAGATCTTCTTGCTCAAACTCATAGCCAACTCCAAATCTTTCGTAATTTATAAGAATATATTAACACATCTTTACATCTATACACAATAGAAAGATTATGTATACTATTATATTGTTTCAAAAGGCGCACAGTATATCATAATTTATTTCTGTATAAAATGCTCTTCTAAGATCAGAATAAGATGTGTATCTTTTCAGTAATACCATCATCTTTGTAACGGTAGCTTCAAGTGTCATATCATAGGCTTCAATAAGATTAAAATCCTTCTTTACTTTTTTTGTCCTACCTGATAAATTTCCATGTTGGAACCCTCATTAACCACCTGAGTCGCCATCACAATAAACTTACCCATCTTTTTGCCACTTTTTCCATCTCCGCATAGAACTTTTTCAAGTACATTGTCAGAATACCGCCCACTCGAAACTTTCTATTACAATACAGTCATAGTTTTCAAAAAGGTACTCAAGCATCCCTTCCCTCATTCCGGGAATCACCTTAAGTACACATACGGAATCATTAAGATCAAGGAAGAACCTCACCCTCTCTCTCATAGGTATGTAAGGAATATACCTTATGATATGTTTTTCCTGTATTCTTGCAAGTATCGGAAAGTTCACACTGTGAAATGCGTTAAAAGATCTTGCCATCATCTTCTTTGCCCTTGTACCGGCAATAACATTCCCGTCAAATACCAATACTATATTTTGAGAGTAATCGTCACAGGCGTAGAGTATACTGTCTCTTAAATTGACCTTTGCATCAGTACCGTCTATATTTATCGGCTTTTGTGCTCCCGTTATTACTATAGGCTTTCTTGAATTTTGTATCATATAGCTTAGTGCCGCCGATGTGTACGCCATAGTGTCCGTTCCGTGCAATATCACAAACCCGTCATAAAAATCATAATTTTTCTTTATTGTGCCTGCAATATCTATCCAAATCTTAGGTGTAATATTTGTCGAATCAATATTGCAGATTTGAAGCACATCTATTTCACAAAGCCTTTCCACTTCAGGTACATATGTCAAAATCTCCGGTGCGCTAAGTGCCGGAGAAAGTCCTTCTCCCATCTGCTTTGACGCAATAGTACCGCCGGTTCCAATCACTAAAATCTTCTTCATATTCTCTCCTTGTCAGTATATAAGAATACAGTCAAACAGATAAAAAAACAAGTATTATTGATTACAAAAAAATGACGCCCCGATTTCTCGGGACGCCATGGGCAATAATTTTTAGGTAGTTTGTTTTTGGAATTTTACTTCCATGCTCCGGTATCATTCACATGAAATCCGTCCGGAGTATCTTCATTTATGAACATAGAGCCTAAAGGCCTTATGTCTTTGTTGTCGCCATAGTTCCAACGACCTGTGCTGTTGTCAAAGAACCATGTCTGAGCAGGCGGATTCGGATTGAAGTAATACCAATTTCCGTCAATTTTATCCCATGAGATATGCATATGTCCGTCGGCTCTGTCAAGGAAATACCATCTGCCGTCATCAGGATCATGATGCCATCCCTTTATCATCTCTCCGAAGAATCCGTCATGGTTCATTGAAAGGTAGTACCACTTATTTGTGGCTCTGTCTAAAAACCATCCGCTGTCCATGATACCGTCCTCTTCAAAGTGATACCACTCTTCCTTGGTTCTTCCCTCATAGGTATAGCTTAACTTCTGCCAACCTGTAACTCTCTCTCCGCTGTTTAACTTAAAAATCCACTTTGAATTATCAAGATTATTTTTCGCCTCTTCAGGATTTATAAGTTCCCAGTTTCCACTGATTCCTACAGCGATAGGCGTCTGTGCACCGAGGGTCTTTGATTTGCCTGCAGCACCAAAACCTCCACGGCCGCCACCGCCGCCTGAAGATCCGCGTGAATGAGAACCGTTTGAGTTTCCGCCGTTACTCTTCTGTCCGGCATTCTTAAGTGCAAGCTCAAGTGCATCATATGCCGCCTTTAACTCTCCTGTTGAAGCCTTTTCTGTTGATTTTTATCAAGTACAGCTTTAGCCGCATCTATAGCGTTTTTGCAGCATACCTGTATTGGCAACATTAGGAAGAGCCGCTCTTGCCTGATTTATAAGATTTGACAAATCTGTTGCAGCCTGATTTCTGTCGATTCTGTCATTTGAGAAGAACAGATAAACTGTGGCATCCGCTAAAACTCTTGTAGTTGTATCGGTAGGTACAAATGAATCTCTGTCATCACTTACACCCTCATAATGCCATCTTGATACCGTTGTTATCTATATAATCTCTTGTAAGATTTGCAGTGTAGAGATTTGCATAATCTTCAATTACTCTTGTCTGTGCAATATGAAGAGTCGAAACAAGATGATTGTCTCTTGCATCTCTTACCAAAACAGTTCTTACATCGTCAGGAAGTGTATATCCGAGTGCATAAGTGGAACCGTTTGAAACTGTAAGTGTAAACTCACCGTTATATGTAGGGTGATGTAAAGTCCACTCCCGTATACGGACTTATACTTGAACTTCCCTGCGTTTGAAGGTGAAGCAAGACTTCCTCCAAGCTCATAGAATCCGTAGTTTCTGTTGCCAAGCAGCGCTCCGGTTACAATATTTGCATCAAATGTTATATTGTTTCCGCTAGGGTCTGTATAGTCTTCCCATACACCGCTTACAGGATTCTTCTTTTGTACATTGAATGTAAGTAAGAATACGGATCTGAAGCTGTCATCTGTCTCGTTAGCGATAGCATTTCTTGTAGCTACAGGTACACTTGATTTTATTATCTGTATTCTGAAGTCTCCGGCTTCATTAACCATCGGATATACCACACCTACATCCTGATTTGAATGTATGCTGTCAACATAATCCTTAGTCCCATCTATGTTTCCCGCCGGTGAAGCGAATACACTCTGCAATCTTACAGGTGCATCAGGCATTGTAAATGAAATTCTGTCTCCTGAAATATTGTAACTTCTAAGTCCGCTTATTACATTCCAGCTCTGGAAAATATTGCTGTTAGTATCAATCGGTGCGGCTTTGATCTCAACACTTGTACCTGCCGCTACTCCCTGTAAAGGATTTTGCTGCAGTGGCATTGCTGCCGTTGAAACAGAAGCAGACTATACTGTGGATTTGCATCTGCAATGATTGTGATATCACTGTTTGCATTAGGTATTGAAAGATTTGCAGTACTCACATCTGTAGGTACTGTAGTAGTCTGCCTTGTTACAGGGTCTATATTACTTCCTGTAGGTCTTGCCACTATCTGATAGTTTACATCAGGATCAAGGTTGTCAAATACAAGGTCGCTTCCTGTAGGTGTTGTAAACGGATATACCACTCCGCCAGGTCCTATCAGCGCATAATCTGTATTTGCCGAAAGAGGTGAAACTGTAATCTTTGCTTTACCGCGGTGATTTGCATCTACCTCAACAAGAGGATTTATCGCAGTAGGTATTGTAGCCGATGTAGGTGTCGAAACATCGCTGATTGGTATAGGCATTCCTACCGATACCACCGCACTTGGCAGTGCCGTATATACCTGATAATTTTGTCCCGGATTAAGTGCAGGGTCTGCTATCTCACCGCCTGTTGAAACAAGGTTTGCACCGTTTACTACACTCACTACATTTCCGCTGACAGGGTCTACGACTACATAGCGAAGTCTGCTGTCAATAGTTGTAGGGTCTATCTGTATTGAAGGTGTTCCGTTTGAAGGATGTAACTGTCCGTTAGCTGTAGGCGCATTTGCTACAAGAGGTGATGTCGGCTGAGCAAACGCTGTGAAAGTCTGTCCGTTCAAACTGTTAATAGGTGTAGTGGAATCAATAGGGTTAAAGTTACCGTCAAACCACTGTATGGTGTATCCCGAATCAGGGTTTACCAAAGTATAGGCACTTAAGTCACCAAATGTAAGATTTACAGGGTTTCCGCTTGCATCTACATTTGCAATCTCTGCATCCTGACCCAAAGGTAGTGGAGAGATATGGCCTCCTATATTGAAATGGTAGGTGTTAAAGTTACTTGGTATCTTTGTAAACTTTGCTGTCAATGTGATTGCATTCTTGCTGTTCGGAATTCCTGTAACAGTCTGAGGTATACCAAGATTTAAGTTTACCTGCTGTGAACCAAGTTCTGCAGATGTCTCCCAATGATCGAATCTGTATCCTGCATTAGGCACCGGATAATAAATCATATCACTCGGCTTTATATTCACACTGTATGTAGTACTTCCTGTCGGAGTAATTCTTGAGAGGTTAATTGCCGCATCCGTATTTTTACATTGTAATCTGCAGCTGTAGGTGAATTTGCAACCTTTATACTTCCTCCTGCTCCGTTAATCAGGATAAGTTGAACTGTCGACCAGGATCACGTGTTACTGCACTTTTGTTTTAGTTGGTCCTGTGCTGCTGTTTCTAAATTAAAGAATTGATTTGAATCACCCAGGAAGAGGCAATACTTACACGGTGTTTTATGAGTCATTCCACTATCACTACTTTAGCTGTGCCTTTTGGAGTATTTCCGGCATCATACTTATAACCTTTCAAGCTTGGCATGGTGAATCTTATAAAATATGAGCCATTGGTGATATCCCACTTTCATATCAAGATATGTAGGAATTCCATTTATGATCTACTTCTCTATAAATTTTATCATTGCTTGAGGCTGCCGAAGATGTGGGAATGAAGCGCACCACGCCTCAAACTCTTTCTTTTCACTACAAAACTTGTGGGTTATCGTTACCTCTATCATCTCTAGGTATTTATAATGCGAAGTGTTGTTTCATATAACCCATTAGGATAATACTTATAAGTTACTTTTACATCCTGGTTTACATTGTCCATCAATCTTACTCCGGAGATAGCACCGGAGCTAAGATCATGCTGGTATGACAGTTCTTCATATGAAATCGCCTATACTATACACTGTCTTTAAGCAATGTGCTATTTACAGATCCACTCATCATTGTCAATAAAATTAAATGGTTACACCACCAAGGTAATACTTCAATCGAAGATGTAGCATTACCTCTTATCGCATTACTTATTGTGGCACTTTGCTTTATATTCTTAGTAGCTATACTGTCAGTAATACGGTAAATCAAACACCATCCCTAATTATAGTTTTAGTCTGGGACGGTGAATAATCCGGATAAATCTCATCTGCTAAACTTGTAGTGTCTTTTAATTTGACTATCTACATCTATTTAAAATGTTATGTGCGTATCTATTTATCATTGTTCCACTCCAAATTATAGTTTGAATCCAGACTGAATCCGCATCTTGAGCTTTAAAATCTGTAACACTATCTGTAAAAGCTGTAGCAGTATCCGGTTTAAAAATTTCACTGTACTATCTACATATGTATTGGTTACCTTGAATCCATGTTAGGCACTAGCGGGAAATTGAGTGTATACGTCCAAAACATGTCTATTTTCAATCTGTGCAGATGTTGATATCGCACATATATATTATCTGAAGTTTTATATTCAACTTTTAATTTATATAAGTCTTTGTTGTATCCGTCCCAAGTTTGCACATGTTTTTCCATCACTTGGATCAAATTAACACTATCCATTCTCCATGGAACCATTTTGAGTAGCAGCTATCCACTCTTTTTAATAAAACATATCCTCAAGTCCCATGCTGTCCTTCCACGTTTTATTGTTTAATGTTCTTAAAACTTTTTGTAGGATCATCTGGATCTTCATATACCATTATCTTTATCATAAAACCCCATTATTTAAATCAGATCCACTCTTGTCTTATATAAAGGTAAGTATACAAATTTATGTGTAGTATCTATTTGCATTCCTATGAAAATCAGATGTGCTGTCGGACCTGTTTTAACCATTAACTCATTAGATGCACCTGTAGTAGTATCTGCTATATCAACATTATCAACTAGTTTATTGTACGGATTTAATGTTTTAAAATCAAACTCTAATAGCTGAGTTCTGAAGGATCCGACGTGGTGTTGGCCAAAACCGCAAACTTGCCGTTGGGTCAGTCCATTGTTCCTGCACAATAGAAGCGATTTTCTCTTTTTATCATATTTTCTCCGATATCACTCGAAGCTTTTCACCCGTTGGCATTTACTCTGCTGCCGTCCGGTGTCTTTTCATCCTGCGTTGAGCGACATACTGTCTTTGAAGATGTCTCTAGACAATCCCATCATATCGGAATTATCCACCATATGTAGGAGCGAACTTCAGGCTGAAAGAAGTAATCCTTTTCCCTCCGGATATGTTGCACAGCCTTGTAAAGGCATAGCACCTGGAATCTGTTCATAGTAATACTCATCTTCTGTCCTGCGGATCGTGACGATGCCAACCTCTTGTCATCACTCCAAGTTGTTTTCTGTCCATGCATACCATAGGTATAGCATGGGTATCAAGCTACCCATCCGAGAACCATCTGACCTTCAAAGTTCTCCTTTTCGGTATTCATATAATACCAGTTACCTGTTGACGGGTCTTGTATCCATCCGTCAAACCATTGTTGACTTTTGCATCAAAGAAATACTATCTGCTGTACGATCTGTTCTTATCCCGGAATCTGAATTCCTAGCCCATGAAGCAACTGAGAGGAAGTCCGCCTAATACAAAGCCCAAACCTCCTGTTACAGGATTTGTCCCGCTCTCTCCGTCAGTTCCTTTAGAGTGCCAAAGCTTTGCAACATTACTTCCTTCAAGTGTTGCCTTGTTATTTGTAGTATTCTCTCTCCCGGCAGTCAGTATTGAACCTCTTTCCCGCTGAAAGTAGTTTCGCCACCGCTTTGCACCGCCTGGTTCTTTTCTTACTCTCATCCGACAATCTGCCGTTTGATATACGCTGTATCTGTTGATTGGCATCACATGTTTGAAGTCCTGCCTATCGCCTGTTGAAGTCAAGCATAGCTTGGCCATTCTTCTGTGGTACGCCGTCCTTATCATAGTTATGGCTCTCGCCCATGCAATGCATCCATAGCTCAGGATTTACTGGCTGATAGTATCGGCCCCACCGCTCGCAAGATAAGGGTCGGGCAAAGTCCTCTTTGCATTGAACGGTATCCGCCAAGTCTACTCTGGCCTTGTCAACCTTAGGCTTTACTATTTACAGTAAGCGTTGCATATAGTTGTGGCTTTTTGTAATCTTCATACGACGGATCAAACACTGAAAGAGTATTTCTCCTTTGACCAGAAGTTCTTTATAATTATGTTCCAGCACTCGCATATATCTTTCAAAAGGTGTTAAGCAAGATTCCTCGGCAGTCTCCGTCCGCGTATGCGTGCAAACAAGCGAATAATCAAGAGAATAATCGGCATCATCTACCGCGCCCTTCTCACCTTGAACTTGTGGTAGAAGTTCTCGTTGTACTGTTCAGATACTGTTAGCCGGGCAACGCTTGTGCGTCCACAAAATACCACCTTAAATAATACCTGAATACCACCGGCATAGGTGTGGATTAGACGTGCCGTGAACTGCTGAACAGTCCTATTGCTGTCACGATCTCCGGACATATACCATCGCAACAGGTGTACGTAGTAGTCACTGTCAAAGATTTACAGTCAAGTTGATCCGTATCATGGCTGCAGGAAGCTGTGCTGCAACATCGCTATCTGCGTTGGATGCCGCTCTTCCGACCTTTCTGCCGTCTGCATATCTTTCAAGTTCACTATCATGCATATGCCGTAGCATATGCATCAGGATGGATCTACACCCGAAACAGATACAGGCTTTCACCAGCACCCCTGCATTTCTTTGCATTTCTTTGAGAACATAACTCTGTAGGTCAACCTTGGCAAATCAAGCTTACACCGATAAGTGATTGATCCTGTGTTGTTGTCGGTTCATGTGCAAGTGCAGGTATCTGATTGTACTGTCCGGACTCTCCTGGCCTTCCTCTGATCTCTTCACGGCACCAGCATCAGCTGCCCTTCGGAAGATCATATTTCTTCCTTAAAGACAATATTTGAGTTGACATTAGAATGTGTAATCATTTTAGGTATTTTCAGTAACCACCGCTCTTGCAATACTTGGAGTTGTGTCCTGCGGCATTTAGGGTCTGTATGGGTGTTTACCTCTTGGGCTGGCATCGTTGTGAGCATTTGAGCCTACGCTGTTGCTTCAGACATTACCACTTCAACGTTTACAGTCTCAACAATGTATTTCGTGAGTTCATATCTCGGATTGGCTGTAATTGCGTTTCCGTCGCGGATTAATGTGGTGTCACCATTTTTTGATATTTATAAAATCTGAGCCATCCGTCATTGTCGGGATCTTAATCACGCTGTAGTTGTTGTCAACTGTGGAACTAGTTATCATCGGTGAAGAAAATTGCTGCCTGGTAACAGATGACGATTTTGACTGTTGCAGTGGTATTGTATGAGTCTGACATCTGGTGCACCGAATTGATTTATGAACGTTTGGTAATGCTTCCTGGATACTGTTTCGTTCTGTCTTACTGTTCTATCACTGTTATATATATTGCCAGTGTTGTCCGTTTATTATTATCTCTCCGGTTCGTCCTTAAGATGTCTGTTTTTGGATATAGAACTATGGTAAGGTAACTTGATTCTTAGTAAAGTTTGTATTGTATGTGGGGATGGTTGCCGGGTTGTTGCTGTCATTTGGTTTGACTGTCAGTCCAGTTGGCAAGTTATAGTTTATAATGAATAGGTTTTTGCAAGTCATTTGATCTGTCCCATGTGATAATAAAAGGCTTGTGAGGTTGTTTGTGTTCTGTCCGTTTGTATTTTATGTAAAGTTTATATCAATCCATAGAGGATCTTCAACGAATTTGCGTACAATGTGAAGGTAAACTTCTACGTTGGCAGTGGTCTGTAGGTACAGGTGTGTTTGCAACCTGCATCCATATACCAACCGTCAAACTTATAATATTCTGTTTGTGGTTGTTTGAATACTTTGTGTACAGAGCTTTGAAGTATCCTTTTGTTGCAGGAGGACTGTCACTTCAAGGAATGTAGTAGGCGCCCACATTATGAGCTTACACTCTTATTTGTTGGGTGCTGCTGCCTGAGTTTATCGTTTCATTTGCCGGGATCGCGACTGAGTTATAGTCTTGGTCGGTCCTTGTTGCTAAAAGGCATTGTGCCGTTTAAGTCGTCGGACGGTTTTACGCTACAGCTGCTTCCTGCAGGTTGATATCTGTGGTTGGTTGCTGTCAGATATATCCGTAAAGTTGTTTCAATCGTGCTGCCTGCGGCGGTGTCTGCATATTTGTTATTGGATCCGGTGCTATCATAACACTGCTGTAAGTACGCTGGGTTTGGTACTTCTCTGTAAAAATCTTTCAAAATGGTTGTTTGAAGATCTGCCGTATAGTTTTACATTATTACATCTGATTCGGCATATGTAGAAAATTGTCTATTGTCTGATCTGTTTAAAATTATAAATCTGGTGTGTTAAGTCCTGTAATACTATTTGAAAACAAATTATAATGTATAAAATATTAAAGATGTATAATTGTTTTGGTTGAATTATCCGGTGGACTGAGAATATTTATTCATTGATTTCCTGTTTGATCGGGTGTTAATCTATTTCCTGCACTATCACGGTGTTCAATGATATTTAAATTTCATATCGGATCAGCCTTATGATATGTTAAATCAATATCTGAAGTTTTCATTGTTCCTGTAACGATATTTATTGTCGCGCTTCCTGCGCATGTGGATTTGTGCTTGTTAACTATATATCCGAATAGAACGTGGTAATGCAGTAAATGTTTGTGAAAAATAGTTTGTTGCGAGCATCGCTGCAGAAGTCTACGGTAATGTCACATTTGAATTTTGATGTTTACACTAATATTATGTATGTCGGATCAATTGACCATGTGTATATAAATATACATTACCGGAGTGGTAGGCTTTGAAAACTCTATATTATGTTCAGTATCCAATACCTATCAATGGAACTCCGTCTGTATCTATCGGCCTATTCCTTATTAGCATTATTATTAGTATGTCCTCCATCATTGATTTATATCCCTGCTTTTGTAGGAATAGGTAACTCCTAAAGTAGTTATGTTTTGCTGTTCATCCGTTACCTTCTTCTTTCTTGCCAAGGCATACCCTGATTATCGGGAAATTATAGTGATTTTATTCTTTGAATAAATATTGATAGTTGCTTTGGACCGCATTATACTACCAATAATATTTCCTGTATAATTACCGTTTGATCCTTTTCGCACTAATTGTTGTTACTGAGTAGTATCAACTCTATCATTGTTATTTTTTCATATGTTCCTGTTAATTAGGAAGATCATGTTTATACTTTTGCTTCCTGAATTGACTTATAATGGGTTGCTATTATAGCTCGCTTGGCTTGATGAAGGATCATATTTGTAAATGTATATTCTATTCTTCATCAATATATTAATATTATGTATAAAATGAAGTCAGATAAAGGACACCTTGTATTTGGATTAGTTTCATTACCTATTTTGGTACTTGATTTAACTGATTTCGAATTACAGGCAATAGATTGTAGAGAGCTCTTATCTGCCTTTATTTTTACTTATCAGATATGGTGGGATATAGTCTTTCCATAATAAAAGAATTGTTCTTCTCTGTATTGGATTCAGGTGGTCTTGAACTATCTTCGTTCATTTATACCTATTTCTCCTGTTAGACTTGTCTTTGGGAATATATTAATAGTTTGGTTCTCAACTTATGTTAGAAGGTCAGATGTATTTGTAGATCTATAGTATTTCTATTTTATTTTACGTAGTAAACGGATATATAGACGGGTTTAGTCGGTAATTGCCTTTGCATAGCCAGACTTATAGCTGAAACATTGTTTGTAGATTCATTACCTTTAATTACTTTATCTGTACGGGACTTGTGCAATCTTTCCGTCACCTTCATCTATAGAAGCGTCGGTAGTAACTTTACTTCCTGTCGGAAGTGGGTCTATTTTTTGTGTATGAACTTTATTACCTGTAAGTGTACCTGCTTAGATTTAGCTGACCGTCTACTTTTACAAGAGCACCTGTTACTTTGTACCATGCATCAGTTGCAGCCTGTTACTGTCTAACTCTATATTATTAAGAGTTACGGTTTTTCCTTCTTTAGGTACCTCATAAGATTTTTTAAAATTGTTCTTACGAATAGCTTTTAGAATCGGGCAGGCTTCAGTGATGAGTTCCGTATAACTCGAGCGTCAGACACACTATTGATACTGATCTTTATCATACAAACTGGTCTGTACAAGACTCTTCAGATTCGTGCACT
>BNJU01000016.1_pt1 | contig 19426 bp, 27 predicted proteins | sample 8539281 | NCBI WGS metagenome assembly BNJU01 (sample SAMD00202456, study PRJDB9452) | human saliva metagenome | isolation source: human saliva | place: Japan
GAGGTCGTGGTCACGTCCTGGGGTTGTGCGCAAGTTGTTGACGGTTTGTTTATGCGGCTGTTGTCCAGGCCGCTTGGTGTAGTTCGTATTCGATGGGGGATTTGCCGCCCAGACTGGTGTGGATGCGGCGGCGGTTGTAGAAGTCTTCGATCCAGGTGGCGACCCCGGTGTAGACCTGGTCGCGGGTGGTGAAGGCGCGCCGGTAGTAGTACTCGGTTTTGAGGGTGGCCCAAAAGGATTCGGCCATGGCGTTATCCCAGCACACTCCGGCTCATCCCATCGACGCGGTTCCTTTCACGGCGCGCATGTAGGCGGCCAGCTTCTGGGAGGTGAACTGTGTTCCCCGATCAGCATGCAACACGACCCCTGCGGGCAAGGCCACCACGGGTGGTAGCGGCCATGTCGAGCGCGGTGATGACCAGGTCGGTGCTTTGCTGCTCGCCCATGGCGTATCCGAGCACTCGACGCGAGTGCGCATCGCGCACGGCGCACAGGTAGACCCAGCCTTGGGCGCAGCGCAGGTAGGTCAAGTCCGTGATCCACACCCGATCCAGGGTGCCTTGGTCCCACTGGCGGGCGCAGTGGTCCTCATGGGCCACAGGACCGCGCCGGCCGCGCTTCGGGCGCGGGTGCGTGTTCAGGCCTGTGAGGCCTTGGCGGCGCATCGACGCGGCGACCGCACGCACACCCACATCCACGCCCGCGCGCGTCAGAGCATGGCGGATGCGAGGAGCCCCATAGGTGCCGCCCGACACCTCGTGTTCCCAGGCCACCGCCTCATCCAAACACCTGCGCACCAGCGCGCGCTGGCCCCCTGTGGGACGCTCGGTTTTTCCACGCGTAATAGCCCGCGCGCGTCACCCCCAAGACCTTAGCCATCAAGGTAATCGAGTAGGAAGCCTTCTGCGCGTCCATCAGCTCAAAGCGCTGGTATTTTGGTGCCGAGACGCGAAGAAGGCGCTGGCTTTTCCCAAAAACTCATTCTCCTTCTCCAGCTCGCGCACCCTCCGGCGCAGAGCAGTGATCTCAGCTTCCATCTCACGTGGATCAGGACGACCCTCACGCACGGCTTGACGCCTCTCGCGCTCGAGTTTGACCCACCGGCCCACCACCGATTCACCCAGCCCTAAATCCCGGGCCACAGACGCGATCGAAGACCCTGTATCCAACACCAGAGACGCAACATCACGACGATACTCCGGCGTAAAACGACGACGAGAACCCATAACAGGCACCTCACTCTCCGCAGGCACACACACCCGCTTAACGAAGTGTCAACAACACAAGCCTAACCCCATCCGGAGTTCCATCCCCCCAACTCCACGTGTAAGACGTGGCCGTCAAAGTGATGGTGATGTCGCGGCCCAACAGCGTGACAGTGTGGGCCTGCGTGGGATGCGTGGCGGCAACGAGCGTGGGAATGTACTTGTTCGTGTACGACACCCCCTCGGGCCGCTTGTGCAGGCCCGCGCCGTCAGCATGGATCGTCGTGGCTGCGTAGTACAGGATCTCGCGCGTGGTTGGGAGCTGCCCTGTCGTATCACCATTCCCCTTCCGCGTGATGTGCGCACACACAAACGGCTTGGATTCAGTCCCATCCGGCAACGTCACCGTGTGCATCGTGTGGCCATCACACTGATCATCCTCCGCATAGGTGCGCGCCTCTGCGCTTGCATCAGCAGAATTCGACAAACGGATCGAGTCATCCGTATTGGTAATTTGAGATGTAGGAGGAACTGCTACGGGAACAGACTGACGTCCCCATTTTTCATCAGCGCTTACTTTAATGTCACTATTTCCATCTGCTTCTGCCATCTGATCCCAATCGTGGGAAGCCCCATCCCAGTCCTCTGCTACTGCTGTGGACACATGGCTGCAAACGACACAGATAGGCATGAGAAACAGGAGTAGTAACCGGCACCCAATCCGTCTACTGCTCATTGACTTCTGCCCTTCCCTGTGTTTCAATCCAACGGTTCTCTCTCCATGTCATGAACAGTGAAATCGTGGATTGGTACTCTTCGTCGTGCACTGTGATGTGCTTGCCAGAACACTTCGTTCCGTCAACAGCAGTGACGCTGAACTTCACCCCAATTGTGTTGGGCGGGACATCGGAACCGTTAGCAGGAACGGGTTCTAGAAGAAGAACATGATCAATGGTGAGTGACTTGCCGTAGGCCCAGCCATTGGAATAATCGGCATCGATCTTGTTGATCAACGACTGAGCGAACCCACTTGTGTCATCCGAAAGTGCCGCAATAGCAGCGGTATCTCCCGTATTCCAGGCATAAGTTGCAACAGCCAGGTAGTACTCCGCGGCTGCTTCGGCACCTCGTTCTGTGTTTTCCTTGGCTTCTTCGGGTAGTTCGGGTTTGGTGTATGTGTCTGCCGCGAACTGGGCGGGGCGTACGAGCACGCCGTCTGGGCCGATCTCATACCCGCCCGACATGGCGGGTTCGCTTGACGCTGATGGCATGGGCGCGGGGCGGACCGTGGGTGTCGCCGCGGCACTGGGGCGATCGTTCCACGAGCCGATGCTCGCGCCCAGCCTGTAGGCACCAACAGCTGCCACAGCCACCAGCACAGTGAGCCCAATACCGACTGCCCACGGGCGCAGCGCTGCGCGCCTGGCTGCTAGGGAGTGCTTCTTGCGGCGCGCTGGCGGGGTGAGGAAGTCTTGCTGTTCTTCCTCGGTGTCGGGTCGCTCGGATAGGGGTGGGACCGGGCGTGTTCAATTGTCTGTGTATCCGTCTTTTTGTTTGAAAGGATTGATGCATGATGAATGATGATGATGTTGTTGTGTCTGGCGCTAGTGGGCGTGAGACTGTGGAGGAGCTGCGTCGCTCGGGGGCGTTGGATGCGTTGTTTGAGCGTCTTGATGCTGGCGAGGTCGAGATGACGGGCAGCCAGGGCTTGTTGCCCGCGTTGCTCAAGGAGGCCTTGGAGCGCGGCCTGGCCGCCGAGCTGTCCGAGCACTTGGGGTATGAGAAGGGCCAGACCAGCACCCGGGCGCGCTCGAACACGAGGAACGGCACGACGAAGAAGACCGTGATATCAGAGGTGGGAGCCTTCGAGATCGAGGTTCCCCGGGACCGGGCAGGCTCCTTCACCCCACGCCTGGTACGCAAAGGACAACGGCGCCTCGATGGCTTGGATGCGATGATTATCAGCTTGTATGCCGGGGGGATGACGGTACGCGATATCCGCCATCACCTGGCCTCCACCCTGGGCGTGGAGGTCAGCGCTGGGACGATTTCCACGATCACTGACGCGGTGTGCGAGGCCGTCTTGGAATGGCAGCACCGCCCCCTAGAAGCGTTCTACCCGGTGATCTACCTGGACGCGATCCGCATCAAAATCCGACGCGATCACAGGGTGGAAAACCGGGCCGCTCACCTGGCGGTCGGAGTGGACATGGAGGGCATCAAGCACGTGCTGGGCATCTGGGTCCAAGCCGATGAAGGAGCGGCTTTTTGGGCCCACGTATGCGCCGAGCTAGCCAACCGAGGCCTACGCGATGTCCTGATCGTGTGCTGCGACGGACTTACTGGCCTGCCCGAAGCCATCGAAGCGACCTGGCCCCAGTCCATGGTCCAAACCTGCGTCGTTCACTTAATCCGCGCGTCCATGCGTTTCGTGTCCTACAAGGACCGCAAGAACGTCGCCGCCGCTCTCAAGCGGATCTACAGCGCACCCAACGAGGAAACCGCCCGAGAGGCACTCGAAGAGTTTGCGGCCAGCGACCTGGGAGCACGCTACCCCCAAACCGCCCTGACCTGGCAGCGCGCCTGGCAGCGCTTCACGCCGTTCCTAGCGTTCCCGCCCATGCTGCGCCGCGTCGTGTACACCACCAACGCTATCGAATCGTTGAACTACCAGCTGCGTAAAATCACCAAGAACCGCGGGCATTTCCCCAGCGAAGAAGCCGCCATCAAACTCCTATGGCTCGCCATCTGCAACATCGAAGACAAACGAGCCGCCCAGCGCCTCACAGACGCAGGAAAACCCCCCCAACAAACGAACAGCCCCCACACGCCTCATCCAAGGACGCACCACCACCAACTGGAAACAAGCCCTCGCCCAACTCACCACCGCCTACCCCGACCGAATCACCCCCTACCTCTAACCCCCATACACAGAAAAATTGACAGGCTCGTGGGACCTTCATGGTGTGTGTGCCTCCACGGTGAGGTGTCCTCCGACGCGCCCCCACCGTTGGGGGTGCGTCCTTTCTCATCAGGGTACGCGCAGAACCGATATGAAATACTAAGAATGCTGCGCAACCATCACGCAAATCCTCCCACCTGAAACCCCGTAACCGCACGGATGTGCACGCCCGGCCCCGGCCTCGTCCGTTGATCGTGTGAGTTCACGCGTAACAGACAGGCGGACTTGAGTCCGAAGCAGACGACGTTGTAAACTTCAGTTAACCGTTCAGCCCGCCGCTCCCTCGGAGCGGACGGGCTGGATTTCTATCTGGAAGGTCAGATGGTATGGACGAGCAGGTCAAAGATCCGACTACTATCGACGAACAGATCCGCATCTTGTCTGAGCGAGGCATGCACGTGGATATCGATCTCGCGCGCCAGTGGCTTCGCAGTGTCTCCTACTACCGATTGTCCGGCTACTGGTACCCATATCGCGAACAACTTCAATCCACCCCCAGAACGCCAGCCCGCGCCGACTCCTTTGTACCGGGATCAACCTTCAGCGAAGTAGTCGGCTTGTACGAGTTCGACCGCAAGCTACGCACCCTCGTCCATGACGGTATTGAACGCATTGAAATCGCATTGCGCACGCGTGTCGGCGAGTGGATCGTCACCCACGGACCACTGGCACATCAAGAAAAGAACCTATTCCGCCCAGACTTCGACCACAGAACATGGCTGAAAACCGCTCGCAGGCGCGTCCAACGCGCTGAGGGTAATAATGCTGCAATCAGGCACTATGCCGACAAGTACGAGGGGTATCCATTTTGGGTACTCGCCGAAACACTCGACTTCGCTGATATTTCGAAGCTCTACGCTGGACTCCCTGCCAACGCACAACACGAGATATCACGTAGCTTCGGGTTCATCGTTGAGCCTATGACATTGAAGGGAAAGCACCGGAAGAACTATTACACGCGGGATCCCTTAGCTCGATGGTGCGAGCAGTTGACAGTGGTGCGTAATGTTTGTGCTCACCACGGACGTCTGTTCAACAGAAACCTTCTACCGGTATCGACCGTCGCATTTCGCACTATCGACAGATTAAGTCCGCTTCCCGAAGGCCAAAGCGACAAAGTCTTCGGCGCGCTTCTCGTCATGGGTTTCATGCTGCATAACATCTCTCCCGGCACAAGCTGGGCAACCAAACTGACCAACTTGGTGCACGACGATTACGAGCAACTCACCCTACGGTCAGTCACCGAGATGGGTTTTCCGGCTCTTCATAATTGAGGGTGTAGGTGTTGTTGGCGGGGTTGGGCGTGTCGTGGCCGGGTATGGGTCGAGGTCTTCCGATGATGGGGGTTCCGACACCGTCCATCTGAAAGACCTCGACATGGCCAATACTATCTTTGATCGCCCTGATCTGAGCGCGTTCACGCGCCTGGATGGCTTGGGGTTGGAGGTGACGGGTCAGCACATTGAGGCAGACCGTGCAGTGTTGGCGTGCCGTATTACTGGTGAGGATCGGTGGTGTCGACGTTGCGGGTGCCAGGGCGTGGCTCGTGACACGGTGGTCAGGCGCTTGGCGCACGAGCCTTACGGGTGGCGTCCCACGATCTTGCATGTGAGCGTGCGCTGCTACCGGTGTCAGGGGTGTTCTCACGTGTGGCGTCAGGATATGAGTCAAGCGGCCGATCCGCGCGCCAAGCTCTCACGGGCGGCGGTGCGCTGGGCGCTCACTGATCAACGACCCGACCCGGTTCGAAGGCGTGCACGTCATTGGCGTGGATGAACACGTGTGGCGCCACACCCCCTACGGAGACAAATTCGTCACCGTCATCTTGGACTTGACGCCCGTCCATGATCGCAGTGGCCCCTCCCGACTCTTGGACATGATCCCGGGCCGCTCCAAGCAGGTCTTCAAAACCTGGCTAGCCTCCCGCCCCGATACATGGCGCAGCCGTATTGAGATCGTCGCTATGGATGGATTCACCGGGTTCAAGAGCGCAGCCGCCGAAGAACTCCCAGACGCAACCGCGGTCATGGACCCCTTCCACGTCGTGCACCTGGCCGGCAACGCCTTGGATGAGTGCCGAAGGCGCACCGGGCAAGAACTCCACCACCGGCGCGGGCGTGCCACGGATCCCCTGTACAAGGCCCGCAGGATGTTACACACCAGATCCTGCCTACTCACCCCACGCCAACAACACCAGCTAGCCGACCTGTTCGCCAGCGATTGCCACGTCGCCCTTGAGGTCACGTGGAGCGCCTACCAGAACATCATTGATGCCTACCGCGCGCCCGACACGGACGTGGGTAAGGCCCTGATGGAAGCCGAAATCAACACCCTGACCTCCACGCGTGTACCCAGGGGCCTGACCGAGCTCACCACCGTGGGCAGGACACTCACACGCCGAGCCGGGGACATCCTGGCCTACTTCGACCACCCCCACACCAGCAACGGCCCTACCGAAGCCATCAACGGCCGCCTCGAACACCTACGCGGCTCCGCCCTCGGATTCCGAAACCTCACCCACTACATCACCCGAGCACTCCTCGAAACAGGAGGATTCAAACCCCAACTACACCCCCAATTATGAAGAGCCGGATTATTCCGTGTGTAGTGGAGGCGCTGATTCTATGGAAGGACAAGGAATCGTGCCACCGCCCGGGAAGTACCCTGATGAGTTGAGGACGGCGTGCGGTCCGCGTTGACGCGGTCGGTGCGCAGGACCGGTCCGTCCACTCGACTCACGCCGCCCGGTCGCGCGTTCGCCCTCGAAGAGCGTGGTATCCGCTGCAACACTCGGGTTTCGGGGAAGACCCGCCGCCTCCGGGGCTCCAGAAAGGAAGGCCCCGAGTGGCCCAGTGCGCCGAGAGCGCACTACAACAATAACGGATCCAACCCACCCGCCCCATCGCCTACCCCAACGACTCGCGGAAGAGGGGATCGAGGCTCCCGCCGCAGCCGTCGGCTCCTTCAACGCAGAAGCTGCCACCGGTCCCCTCATCAAGCCCCTGCGAACACGAGGCCCATCCTGGCGAACGGCCCCTGAAAGAGCCGCGACGACCCCCCCCCCGGGAACCGCACCCGCCGCGTACGTGGAACTCGCACCAACGGCCCTCGCCTCCCATCCAACGATGCCCTCCCACCAACCACTGCCGAACACCGTTACAATTACAACCACACCATCGCCCCCCAAACCCGGGACCTTCCAGGGAAGGAGCTTACACATGACGAGGACCGCAGCCTCAGGAGCCAAAGATCACACAACCCAACATTTTAGTCCAGAAAGGATGGGTTTTTCCGTTCGTCCCATACTTGCTCGAGACCTAGCGCCCCTCATGTCCACAGTCGGCCTTGTTGTGGATCTACTCTATCCTCAGGGAGCCAGCAAACTACTACACCGTCTCGAAAGTGCGTTAAACGGCTACGCCACTGCGCACGTTGTTGCTGCGCCCAATACTCGACCGGTAGCGTTGGCTGCGGAGACAGCAAAAGAATCCCGTAATGTGAAATTAAGCACGTTCTGGGTGCATCCCAGTATGCGACAAAAGGGCATTGGAGGCCTGTTGCTCGATAACCGTATTAAGGAATGGACACTTTCGGAACGGGATGGAGCGGTAGTCACAGTAAGAGAGTGCAGAGCATCCGATCTTGAAAGACTGTTTATTCCTCGCGGCTTTTCTCGAATAGCAACCGAAATAGATAAGTATGGAGAGGGTCAGAATGAAGTAATTCTAAAATGGCGCCCTTCTCTTGCACATTCGCCTTACCAACTTCTTTCAGCGGCATAGGTAGTGGCGCCAATATGTCTACTTTCGCCTTGTTACGCAGAAACGGTTCAGTCAAATTCGACATAGAGAGAGTTGACTTAAATATATGGGTTCTCCCGGCATTATTTTGGCGTCATATTTATATGTGCGATATAGGAGTGTGCTGCCGTCTCCTCGAATCTCCTAAGGATCAATCAATGAACTTTGAGCTGCGCGCGCCATTTGTTTCTGACAACTCTACACCCATCGATCTGACACCAATGATGCGAGATGACGAAAACTTATGTGGGTTAATATTTGGAAATAGTGATCTGAAACGAATTCGCGATGGTCTTGGAACTTGGATTAACGATGACTACGGAAGGCTATTGCTCACTGACATCCAGTCCTTTGAACGAATGTCACGAACCGGAACTCACTCACATTGCACCTCCTGGGTTGTATCAACTGAACAGATGTCTCTCGATGCTGGAACGCGTCTATATTTACGGTTTCGCATTACGACACGAACCCCCAAAAATCTTTGGATAAGGCAGTTCGGGGCAGGGCGGAATCCCTACGCTGTTTGCGATATACGGGTTAACGAGTTTCGAGAAAAGAAAGAAAATGACTACATCGACTTTTCTAAAGTTATAGAGCCTCACAGGATTAATGGATTCTTAATCCTATCTGCCCGCTACAAGTCGGGACGAATTAGCCCATCCCCCAAGTATATCCGAGTGCTGGAGGCCGAATCATGGACTAAGTATCTTGGAAGACGGCTTACTCGGGGTAGCGACCTATTTCTCATCATCTATTGGAAGGATTCACGCGCTACACCATCACACCCTTATCGGGCATTTGCAGAACTTGAATACAGACGCCGGTCAGGTGCACTATTAATTAATGTCGCTATCGTTTTTCTTCTTCTGGGCATACTGCTAATTCAGCCACTCGACTCTATTTCTCAAAGCAGCGTAGGGATATTAACCAAGCACATCGCCTCATACTGGTTTATCGGCGCAAGCGCATTGCTGGCAGTTCTTTTTCGGATCCTCAAGTGCGCGGCGAACTATGTCAATAATGGCAACATTAAGAAAGTCCAGAACATACTATTGCGGATCGAAAGACGCTGGTATCGCCCATGATTAAGGCAACGGAACACGGTCGCAAAATCGGCGGTGTCATAGGGTGTAAGCAATTTTCGTGTAGCGGTGATGCTGTTTGGAGGCTGATCGTGGGGTGTCGTCGGATGCTTGGAGCCCTGGATCGCGCGGCGATCATGGCAGGGGTGAATGTGGGCTTGTCCAAGACGCGTATCGCCCACTTGATTGGGCGTAGCCCCTCGGTGGTGTGCCGTGAGATCGCCCGCCATACGGGCCCTGACGGGCAGTATCGGGCCGAGGAGGCCGACAAGGCGGCCCGCGCGGCCAGGCGTCGCCCGAAGAAGCGCCTGTTGGATTGTGACGAGATCCTTCGCGACCGTGTGATTGCTGATTTGTCTCAGGGGCACACTCCCCGCCAGATCAGCGCACCGCTTGCGTGAGGAGGCGTGCGGCACACTGCCCTCCATGGATACTTCTCCCGACGCTCAGGGCCACACGATCAGCCACGAGGCGATCTACGCGTGGATCTACGCCCACCCCAAGAAGACGCTCATCGAGCATGGCATTTGCTTGCCCTCGCGCCGGTGGATGCGCAAGAAACCCCCAGCAAGCGGGCGCAAACCACCCATCGTTGGGATGCGGCTGATTGACGAGCGCCCCGACATTGCTGATCGGAAAATCCCGGGCAACTGGGAAGGCGACCTGATCATCGGCCAAGACGGAGCCAGCGCGTGCGCGACCCTGGTTGAGCGCACGACCCGCTACCTGATCATCGTGGCCCTGCCTCTGGGACGCAGGGCCGACCAGGTCTGTGACGCGCTCACCCGCCGCATCCAGGGCCTGCCCGACCAAGCGATGCGCACACTGACCTGGGACCAAGGCCCAGAAATGGCCCGACACCAGCGCCTCACCCACGACACCGGCGTGGACGTGTTCTTCGCTCACCCCCACAGCCCCTGGGAGAGAGGAACTAACGAAAACACCAACCGGCTCATCCGCCGATACCTCCCCAAAGGAACCCCCATCACCAGCCACCAACCCTACCTCGACGCCATCGCCTACGAACTGAACAACTGCCCCAGAGCCACCCTCGACTACCGCACCCCCACAGAAGCATTCAACGAACTCATTGCTACCACCCATTGACACCGCCATCTTATGCTTTTTCTCCACTATTCCTGCTGCGACAGTGGCAGGAATAGTGATTATCTTCTTCGTATTTTACGATGTAGATGGCGTGCGAGACCGCCGGTTTCGAGGAGGCTTCGGAGGCGGTAGAGGATGTCCTGTGTTTTGTGGAGGGTTTATGTGGCTTGGGCCTGTGCGCAAGTTGTTGACGGTTTGTTTATGCGGCTGTTGTCCAGGCCGCTTGGTGTAGTTCGTATTCGATGGGGGATCTGCCGCCCAGGCTGGTGTGGATGCGGCGGCGGTTGTAGAAGTCTTCGATCCAGGTGGAGACCCCGGTGTAGACCTGGTCGCGGGTGGTGAAGGCGCGCCGGTAGTAGTACTCGGTTTTGAGGGTGGCCCAAAAGGATTCGGCCATGGCGTTATCCCAGCACACTCCAGCCTGCCCCATCGACACTCTTCCTTTCACGGCCCGCATGTAGGCTGCCAGCTTCTGGGAGGTGAACTGTGTTCCCCGATCAGCGTGGAGCACGACCCCAGTGGGGAAGGTGCCGCGGGTGGTGGCGGCCATGTCGAGCGCGGTGATGACCAGGTCGGTGCTTTGCTGCTCACCCATGGCGTATCCGAGCACTCGACGCGAGTGCGCATCGCGCACGGCGCACAGGTAGACCCAGCCTTGGGCGCAGCGCAGGTAGGTCAAATCCGTGATCCACACCCGATGATGTGTCCCGGGTATTGTGGAGAGTGTCTTAGGCCGGATTGGAGGTTTGGGATGTCTGGTCAGCGTAAGTATTCGATGGAGTTGCGTGAGCGTGCGACGCGTATGGCGTTGGAGGCTCGTGCTGATCCTTCTAGGCGCAGGGTGCTATCAAGCGTATTGGCGGCCAGTTGGGGATCAATCCTGAGGCGCTGCGTACCTGGGTGCGCGCCGTGGAGCAGGGCGGGCGCAATGAGCGTGGCGAGATCAGTGATCAAGAGGCCCGTATCCGGGCGCTGGAAGCTGAAAACCGTGAGCTACGGCGGGCCAACGAAATTTTGAAGGCGGCGTCGGCTTTTTTCGGGGCGGAGCTCGACCGCCTCGGGCGTTAGTCTACGACTTTATCGAGGCCAACCGGCATCGGTGGGGAGTCGAGCCGATCTGCACTGCTTTATCCCAGTATGGGGTGCGGGTTGCTCCCAGTGCCTATTACGCTGCCCGGACTCGTGCCTTGTCGGCGCGCAGCGTGCGCGACGAGGCGCTGATGCGTGTGATGAGGCAGGTGTGGGAGGAGAACTACTGTGTGTTCGGGGTGCGCAAGATGCACGCCTTCCTCAACACTCACGAGTTGGGCGTGGGGCACGTGGCGCGCTGCACGGTTGAGCGCTTGATGCGGCGTATGGGTATTCGTGGCGTGAGTCGGCGTCGGACCCGCCATGTCACGGCTTCAGCACCGCGCCATGCATGCCCCTTGGACCTGGTCAATCGGCATTTCGGGGCCCATGATCTCAACGAGTTGTGGGTCGCGGACATCACCTACGTGCCAACCCAGGCTGGCTGGGTCTACGTCTCCTTCGTCACCGACGTGTGCTCGCGTAAAATCTTGGGCTGGAAAGTCGCGTCCTCGCTGCATACCGACATGGCCCTGGACGCGTTGAACATGGCGATCTACCAACGTCGCCGCGATGATATAGACACTCGTGGGCTCGTGCACCACTCCGATCGGGGCGTGCAATACCGCGACGTGCGCTACGGGCAAGCTCTCGCCCGTTGCCAGGCAGTAGCGTCGGTGGGTTCAACCGGTGACTCCTACGATAACGCCCTGGCCGAAGCGTTGAACTCCTTGTACAAAGCTGAACTCATCTACAACGAGGCGCGCCCCGGCTACGCCGGCCCATGGCGCGATCGGCGCGAGGTTGAACGCGCAACCGCCGCCTGGGTCCACTGGTACAACACCCGCCGCCCCCACCTCTCCCTGGGCGGCATCACACCGCAACAAGCAGAAAACCAACACACAACAACACGAAAGGAAGCGGCCTAAACAAGCCTCCACAAAACCCAGGACTTGACACGATCCAGGGCGCCTTGGTCCCACTGGCGGGCGCAGTGGTCCTCATGGACCACAGGTCCCCGCCCGCCGCGCCTGGACGGGCGTGGGTGCGTATTCAGGCCTGTGAGACCTTGGCGGCGCATCGACGCGGCGACCGCCCGCACACCCACATCCACGCCCGCGCGCGCCAGAGCATGGCGGATGCGAGGAGCCCCATAGGTGCCGCCCGACACCTCGTGTTCCCAGGCCACCGCCTCATCCAAACGCCGCCGCACCAGCGCGCGCTTGCCCCTGTGGGACGCTCGGTTTTTCCACGCGTAATAGCCCGCGCGCGTCACCCCCAAGACCTTAGCCATCAAGGTAATCGAGTAGGAAGCCTTCTGCGCGTCCATCAGCTCAAAGCGCTGGTATTTTGGTGCCGAGACGCGAAGAAGGCGCTGGCTTTTCCCAAAAACTCATTCTCCTTCTCCAGCTCGCGCACCCTCCGGCGCAGAGCAGTGATCTCAGCTTCCATCTCACGTGGATCAGGACGACCCTCACGCACGGCTTGACGCCTCTCGCGCTCGAGTTTGACCCACCGGCCCACCACCGATTCACCCAGCCCCACATCCCGGGCCACAGACGCGATCGAAGACCCTGTATCCAACACCAGAGACGCAACATCACGACGATACTCCGGCGTAAAACGACGACGAGAACCCATAACAGGCACCTCACTCTCCGCAGGCACACACACCCGCTTAACGAAGTGTCAACAACACAAGCCTAACCCCAGCTTTTCGTCGTTGAGTGTGGGGTGAATGTGACACGCCGGGTGGGTTGAGGGATGTGGGGGTCGAGGCCCTCGAGAATCAGAGGACTTCAACCTCTTCTGATTTCAAGGACCTCGACGATGACCCAGTCTACGTTGTGTTGGTCGATTGCAGGTCACTACTGTGGCCGTTGTGATGTTCTGGTTGGTCTGCCCGGGGTGGGGCTGGTTGATGCCGTCCGGAACGAGGGCGGGGCGTTGACGGTGACGGTCGAGTCAGAGGCGGGCTGGACGGGTTGTTACGAGTGCGGGGTGATCGCTCATGCGCACGACCGTACGCGGATGCGGCTGTTTGATGCGTCCTCGGGTTGGGCTTAGGCTGGTGTTGTTGACACTTCGTGAAGCGGGTGTGTGTGCCTGCGGAGAGTGAGGTGCCTGTTATGGGTTCTCGTCGTCGTTTTACGCCGGAGTATCGTCGTGATGTTGCGTCTCTGGTGTTGGATACAGGGTCTTCGATCGCGTCTGTGGCCCGGGATGTGGGGCTGGGTGAATCGGTGGTGGGCCGGTGGGTCAAACTCGAGCGCGAGAGGCGTCAAGCCGTGCGTGAGGGTCGTCCTGATCCACGTGAGATGGAAGCTGAGATCACTGCTCTGCGTCGGCGGGTGCGCGAGTTGGAGAAGGAGAATGAGTTTTTGGGAAAAGCCAGCGCCTTCTTCGCGTCTCGGCACCAAAATACCAGCGCTTTGAGCTGATGGACGCGCAGAAGGCTTCCTACTCGATTACCTTGATGGCTAAGGTCTTGGGGGTGACGCGCGCGGGCTATTACGCGTGGAAAAACCGAGCGTCCCACAGGGGCAAGCGCGCGCTGGTGCGGCGGCGTTTGGATGAGGCGGTGGCCTGGGAACACGAGGTGTCGGGCGGCACCTATGGGGCTCCTCGCATCCGCCATGCTCTGACGCGCGCGGGCGTGGATGTAGAGCCTGTCAATTTTTCTGTGTATGGGGGTTAGAGGTAGGGGGTGATTCGGTCGGGGTAGGCGGTGGTGAGTTGGGCGAGGGCTTGTTTCCAGTTGGTGGTGGTGCGTCCTTGGATGAGGCGTGTGGGGGCTGTTCGTTTGTTGGGGGGTTTTCCTGCGTCTGTGAGGCGCTGGGCGGCTCGTTTGTCTTCGATGTTGCAGATTCCCAGCCATAGGAGTTTGATGGCGGCTTCTTCGCTGGGGAAATGCCCGCGGTTCTTGGTGATTTTACGCAGCTGGTAGTTCAACGATTCGATAGCGTTGGTGGTGTACACGACGCGGCGTAACATGGGCGGGAACGCCAGGAACGGCGTGAAACGCTGCCACGCACGCTGCCAGGTCGCAACCGTTTGGGGGTAGCGTGCTCCCAGGTCGCTGGCCGCAAACTCTTCCAGCGCCTCTCGGGCGGTTTCCTCGTTGGGCGCGCTGTACACGGCCTTGAGAGCGGCGGCGACGCTCTTGCGGTCCTTGTAGGACACGAAACGCATGGACGCGCGGATTAAGTGAACGACGCAGGTTTGGACCATGGACTGGGGCCAGGTCGCTTCGATGGCTTCGGGCAGGCCAGCAAGTCCGTCGCAGCACACGATCAGGACATCGCGCACGCCCCGGTTGGCCAGCTCGGCGCATACGTGGGCTCAAAAAGCCGCTCCTTCATCGGCTTGGACCCAGATGCCCAGCACATGCTTGATGCCCTCCATGTCCACTCCCACCGCCAGGTGAGCGGCCCGGTTCTCCACTGTGTGATCGCGTCGGATTTTGATGCGGATCGCGTCCAGGTAGATCACCGGGTAGAACGCTTCTAAGGGGCGGTGCTGCCACTCTAAGACAGCCTCGCACACCGCGTCAGTGATCGTGGAAATCGCCCCGGCACTGACCTCCACGCCGATGGTGGAAGCCAGGTGATGGCGGATATCGCGTACCGTCATCCCCCCGGCATACAAGCTGATAATCATCGCATCCAAGCCATCGAGGCGCCGTTGTCCTTTGCGTACCAGGCGTGGGGTGAAGGAGCCTGCCCGGTCCCGGGGAACCTCGATCTCGAAGGCTCCCACCTCCGATATCACGGTCTTCTTCGTCGTGCCGTTCCTCGTGTTCGAGCGCGCCCGGGTGCTGGTCTGGCCCTTCTCATACCCCAAGTGCTCGGACAGCTCGGCGGCCAGGCCGCGCTCCAAGGCCTCCTTGAGCAACGCGGGCAACAAGCCCTGGCTGCCCGTCATCTCGACCTCGCCAGCATCAAGACGCTCAAACAACGCATCCAACGCCCCCGAGCGACGCAGCTCCTCCACAGTCTCACGCCCACTAGCGCCAGACACAACAACATCATCATCATTCATCATGCATCAATCCTTTCAAACAAAAAGACGGATACACAGACAATTGAACACGCCCTCGGATCATCGTCGCCGACGAAATCACCACCAACCACCGCCCACATATCCGGGAGTCTGTGCGCACCACCCTCGCGCGACCCGGCCGCAGCCTCGTCAGAGTTCTCCTACCTCACTCAAAGTCTGCCAACACGCCCACGTCACGTGCGGCCTGACGTAGGCGCTTATCGCGCGTCCACAGCGACACGCCGGGGGTTACGACGACGCTCGCCAGGAGCGCCGCGTCGACAGCACTGAGTCCTCTACCCCACAGCCGCCGCTCCTCGACGAGGTGCCGGATCCCCTGATCGTCGACGTTGCGGACAATCATGAGGCGCTCGAGCGCCTTCAGGAAGACCGACCGGTCCTTGAGATTCCCCAGCGCGAGCTCGGTGATGACCCTCTGGTGCACACACACCTGGTCGCGCTCGAGCAGATCGACTAGAACCGGCTCAGTTTTCCGCAGGTGATCGATCCAGATGTTCGTGTCAACGAGGACTCTCATACGCGCTTGCGGCTCCGCGGCGCGGCATCTGCTGCTGGATCGGTGCCGCCGAGCGCGGCGAGCTGCCGCCCGGTCTCGATGCGAACGAGGAGTTCGACCGCGTCCCTGATCAAAGCGGATCGTTCCCTGATCCCGGTGAGTTCCTCGGCGCGCGCGAGCAGGTCATCATCGAGTGTCACTGTGGTTCTCATGGCTACCTCCACATTCAGGATAGCATCGCGAGCGTCATCATTTGATTCGACTATTGATGCTCACTCACGCTCACGCACCCTCTGACCAACAGCAAAGCCGGGCCACGCTCCCGCGCGACCCGGCCACTGCCTCGTCAGACTGAGTTGATTCAGGCGACTTCCACCGTCGCAAGGGGAACGATTCCGCTCAACGTATCGCCCAGTGCGTCTTCGGCGCGATCAAGCTCGTAACGCATCTGCAGGTTCATTCAGAACCCCGGGGTCGTACCGAAGTAGCGGGACAGTCGCATCGCCGTATCAGCCGTAATCCCACGCTTCCCATGGATGATTTCATTGATACGACGGGGCGGAACACCGATAGCGACAGCGAGCTTATGCTGTGTAATTCCGAACCCCTCAACGAAGTCCTCCATGAGAATCTCGCCCGGGTGAATCGGAGCAATTTCAGTGATAGTCAACGATCTCAACCCCTTCTGGACCAGCTTCGCCCAGGCCGTCACACATCAGGACTGCATTCACCACGAGCGGCGAGGGTCTGTCCGAACAAGCGAGCGCACTCGATTGCCCTGCATCGCAAGATCAGGCAGCTTCGGATCTATCAATGCAAGAATGCCAAGCATGTCCCGCAGCCGCCAACGGATGTCGACGGACAGCAAGTTCTCATGATGAGCCACACGATTCCTCAGCTTCCTCACTCGATCGAGCTGATCAGCCAGCCTCTCACGGCCCAAGTCGGAAGGGTCCGCATAGGGAAACGCATCCGACAAACATTCTTGCCACAACTGTTGACACTGCTGAGGCTGATTCCAAACCCTCGGCTTAATGAGATAGACCCAGGTTCCGAACATAAAATGCGACACAACATCATCGTGCGTGACGGCTGCCAAACGACGCGGATGAGTCTTTGGACGCAAGCGCGATTGCTCACGCGCAAAATTCTGGGCGACCGCAAGGCTCTTGTGGGTGACAAGGTCATACAGCAAGGGCGCCGCCCCCTTGCCTAGCGCCCAATCCATCCTATATTCAGGCCCCTGTTGATCATTCCACACCCGCAGCTTGCGATCCATTGAGTTTCGCAAACCGACCTCAACAAACGCGATAGTCGAAAACAACGCCCCCGCGAGATCTGTAACCCACAAGTAAAGTTCACAAGCACGCTCGTCATCTCCATCCGCTTCCTGGAGGTATGGAGCAAGCCTCGCCGAACCAGCTAGGTCTAAGATCACACTTCCCTCTACCACACTTTAATGTTACCGTATTGGTAATCGCGTTGGGCTTGGACCAACGCAGTCTACTACGGGGATCCTCGCCATCACGGCGAGGATCCCTTGGTATTCCAAGAGTGCTCTGCGCTTCAGCACCACAGACCGACCCACAGCTGTCACCACAAGCAAGCGACCGGGCCACGCCCGCGCGCAACCCGGCCAATGCCTCGTTCAGGAACAATCAGACATTAAACCTGAACTCGACAAGAACTACTTCAGTCATTGCGCCCATCATTCCCCTTCCACGAACCAACTTCCGTAGCCGCCGATTCCAGACTCTGCCCATACATCTTCCATAATTCGGGCTGCTTTTCCCGAATCCACTCAAACCCCTGAACGACATCAGCACTATCTATCCCCCAGTCTCTTTCCCTATCGGGTATCGATTGGATTGCAAAAGATAGATTTTCAATCATCCGCATCGCTTGATGATCGTCAGCGTCGGCGACCCACCCAACTGCCCTAATGAGCCAAGCGACTGTAGCACTGACACGGTCGGTCGAACCCTCAAGTTCCCACTGATTAAACGAGCTTAGGACATTTCGATGTAACAGAGAGGCAAGAGCTTCGGCAACCCCATTCCTCAGCCCCTCCATCTCAACAGCATTCAGCTTCGAACCTCGACGTTCCATCTCCGCGTCTTTGACTGCAAGGAGGGTACCTGTCAGAACATTCAGCCTGAGCCCACCAGGAGCCCGAGGAACAATGTCCTCAACGGCATATAGAAGGTAACTCGCTGCCTCAGGAAGAATATTGACCAGTTCCCGGAAAAAGGCGTGACCTGGACGTTGTCTTTCCGCTGTGGGTCCTGTGACAAGATCGACGATCCTTGGTACATCTATCTCTGCCCCACAACGTTTCACCTCTTTAATGAAATCAAGCAAGCCAAGATATCGTTTACCTTCGGCATAGCGACGCTCAAACCCGTCAACATAATGACTCGCAACGACATTAGTAAGGTCATCCTGCACCTTGACGCCGGTGGATGTTCCAGGAAGCGCGAGAGCAGGATTCGTACGGAATCGAGCAAGAAGGAGATCCCGATCCTCCCCCCTCATACTCAGGAGACTCGCGAATTTCCCTCCACAGATTTCCCAGATACTTGTCATCAGATGATCGAGTTATGCTCTCCAGCAGTGAATCACGCCGTTGGCGTCGCATAATCTTGTCTTGGCGATCAAGAATTTCGGTTTGTTTTTCAACTAACAGGCTGTCACGCTGTGCTTGCTTCGCACCCAGCCGCCGTATCGTGAAGGGAATGATCACAGTGACCGCAAGGGAAACTAAGCTTATGAGAAGCATCGGGTCTTCCCATGACCAGTTATCTGAAAGAGATTCCCACCAGGTATTCACTTCTTACCCCCAGACGTTAGTCCAGAACGGAACTCCACGACGTCACCGTCGTGCATCACGTAGTCCTTGCCTTCCATGCGGACCTTGCCGGCGGCCTTCGCGGCGGCCATGGAGCCGGCCTCGACCAGGTCATCGTAGGAGACGACTTCGGCCTTGATGAAGCCCTTCTCGAAGTCCGTGTGGATGACGCCGGCGGCCTTGGGCGCGGTGTCGCCCTTGTGGATCGTCCAGGCGCGCGCTTCCTTCTCACCGGCGGTGAGGTAGGTCTGCAGGCCGAGGGTGTCGAAGCCGACGCGGGCCAGCTTGTCCAGGCCGGACTCGTCCTGGCCGGATTCGGCGAGCATCTCGCGGGCGTCCTCGTCGTCGAGCTCGACCAGCTCGGCCTCGAACTGGGCGTCCAGGAAGATGGCTTCGGCAGGCGCAACGAGGGCGCGCAGTTCGTCCTTCATCTCCTCGTTGTCCATCTCCGCGGCGTCCATGTTGAACACGAAGATGAAAGGCTTCGACGTCATGAGCTGGAAGGAACGCAGCGCGTCCTGGTCCAGCTTGGCGCCCTCGGGGCCGGACAGCAGCTCGCCGCGCTCCAGCAGCTCCAGAGCCGCACGCGCGGTCTCAAGGACGATCGGCTCGGTCTTCTTGCCGCGCACCTCCTTCTCGAGGCGCGGGATCTGCTTCTCGACGGTCTGCATGTCGGCGAGGATCAGCTCGGTCTTGATGGTCTCAATATCCGAGGCCGGGTCCACTTTGCCGTCGACGTGCACGACGTCGGGGTCCGAGAAGGCGCGCGTGACCTGGCAGATCGCGTCGGCCT
>BNJU01003728.1_pt1 | contig 19356 bp, 26 predicted proteins | sample 8539281 | NCBI WGS metagenome assembly BNJU01 (sample SAMD00202456, study PRJDB9452) | human saliva metagenome | isolation source: human saliva | place: Japan
TGATGTTTTAAAAACAAGTTCCTTCAAATTTTCTAACAATTCAGAACTTTTCTATTATTCTATTTTCTTCTAAAAAAACATATAAATTCTTTTTGACAACACAGGATGCTTAAATGTTCTATATTCTTTATTTTTTTATATTTTTTTACATAACTTGATGATCTATTTGTAAACTTTCCAAAATCATGTAACAGTCCAGCCAAGGAAACAACTTGTTCCATATTTTTCTAACTTAAACATCACTCCTCCTTTTTTTATATTTAACATTGTTATATATATCCATCTAATTTTATTTTTTTATTACTATATTTATACCACATTTCTTAAGAAATAACAATTTTTTTCACTAAATTTCTTTAACAAAAAAATCTAATTAAATTAATAAAAAAATTATCATGAGTTCTATTTTATTTTTAAAATTTGTTGCATTTTTATTATACAATCTATCTTTACTAATACATTACTTTTACTTAACTACAAACTTATTTTTACTATACTTTTTGATTTTTTTCAAAGTTTTTTTGAATTTTATATAAAGGTAAATCATAAAGGCACTTTTTATAAAACATATTATTTTTATAGTAAAACTACCTTAAAATTAAACTTAAAAGTTATGACTATTTTACTTAAACCCTAGTTTTTATATAATTTTTAACAGTTCTATTTTTAAATGGGTTCGAGCACATTTTTGGTAATTATCATTTTTTTCATATCATATTACTTTAAATATTTTTGTATATTTTATTCATATTTAATAAATTTTTACGTGTTTGAAATAACTAATTTTTTTACAGTTTCCCCCTCTTTTATTTCTTCAACATTTCTTTCAGTGTAACTGTATACAGGAATTAATTCTTTTTCTATTGACCATTTCACAAGATTGTAAGTATATCCCCAATTGCCTTGTATTAAAAATTATATCTCCTTTTGCCAAAATTTTTCTTTAACAAATTCTTTTTATTTTTTTAAATTTTTCTTTATAATCTTTTTTTATTGAAACATTTGACCACATATTTTTGTAGTTCTTCTGGCAAACGCTCAATCTCTTTTTACTCCATATTCTTCAACTAGTTCTTTTTTTCTTGATTTTTCTGTTAATTGATGTGAAAATACTAATAATGCTTTTTTTATTTTTTTCATTCCCTATCTTTTTTTCCTTTCATTTTCGTAAAAATCAATTTTTTTCGTAATCCTCATATATTATAATTAATACATAAATCATAAAGGAGGTACTTCGTTATGCTTGCCACTCTTATCGTTACTTTTAGTTATTAATGCTTTTAAATGATTAATCTAATTTCGTAAGTCAACTGTTCGTTTCGTAATTCTTTACCATATATAATTAATACATAATCACAAAGGAGGTGATAAATATGAATCCTATTATTATCAATCTGCTGCTACTATTGTTGCTACTTTAATCATCAAGGCTATAAATGATAATTAATCTCATACTGCCTTATTTTTTTCTTATTATAATTATAAAGGAGGTGCTTATTTATGAACCCAATTATTATCAGTGCTATTGCCACTATTATTACTACTCTAGTTACTGATGCTTTAAATGATCTTTAATTCTTATATCTTTACTGTTTATATTTTTTTAGGAGGTATTCTTATGATTACTAATATTCGTGATATTCTTCTTATCGATATTATTCCTATGGTTACTAATTAATTTTTTTCACGTCTAACCAGCAGTTATTCCGCTGGTTTTTTTATTACCATTGAAATTTTTTTCTGAAATAAATATACTGTAATTTGCTTTTTGTGAATTTAATAGTATGAAATCTTCTCCTGTAAGATTGTTATTTTTTTCATTTCTTCTTTTTATCAATTTATTAATTACCTTTATTACTGATTTTACTTCATTAAAAAAATTCTGGATATTGAGATGGATTTTTAGCTTCCTTTCTTAATTTTTCTATCTCTATTTTCTAAAATATTACGTACTTCGTTAGATTCTAATTTTTCTTTCAGTATTAGCCACTTCAAGTAATTTGTAAATAGGTATATATTTTTATATTATTCGCTTTTAAATTCACATTTATTTCCAAAAAAATTATTTTTTTGCTTCAAGACAAGGAATTTTTATAAAAGTTTCTCCAAAAGTCAGTTTTAGAGTTTCCTCTTTCAACTCTTTTTTCAAAAATCAAAATCAATAACATCTTCATCTCCATATATATAGTTTGTTATTTCATCTAAATTATTAAATTCTTCTTCCATTCCATCAGCTTTAATTTCGTCATTTATTTTTTTGACTACTTCATTTAAATAAATTTTATTTCTTTTTCCTGATAAGAAATATCCTTTCGCCATTAAATAATAATAATATTTATCCTTATCAAATTCAAAATATTCTTCTTCAAACTTTTTTTAAAATCTTTTTCTTTTTATACCAAAAAAACTTTATCATTAAACCCTAAACCACTCAATCTCTTTTTTTCAAAATCTTCATAATCTTCATATAAAATTAAAAAAATAATAAAAAAACATATAACTTTCTTTAACTTATTTTTGCGTTTCTTTTTCATAAAAATCTCTCATAATTAAAAAAATTTTTTTCAATATTCTTTTCCAGCTTGTCATAAAAAAACTATAACTGTCCTCATCCAGCATTCTATCAAGATCAAAAAAATTTTACTTATTTCACTATAAAAAAATGCCATATCATCTCTTCCTGTTATCTTATAAAACTTCGCTACATTATGATAATCCATTTTTTTCTATTGCTTCATTAATCATTGTGTATATGCTCAAATGCTCTTTTATAGGCTCTTTCATAAAATTTAAAGTCATAGTTGGGTATAAATGTATATTCCCATTAGCTCTCTTTATTCCCCCATCATTTTACAACATATTTTTGAAATTTGCTTTTTCATTCCAATTAATGGCTCTAATTTGTCTTTCTGATGAAATTCTATACATTGCTGTAGATAATGTTTTTCATTCCCAATGTAGTGTCAAAAAAATAGTATCTAATTTTGATATCTTACCTGAATAAATCAATTTTTTTATTTCCTTATAACTTTCTTCGATAGTATTTCCAACTATCTGAATACCAAATGATTTTATATTTCTCCCTTTCATCTCTTCTGAAATTTTTATTAAAACTTTCTATAGTTTCTTTAGTATACAAAAAAATATTTTTTTATATTTTTTTAAATATCCTTAAATCCTTTTCAAACGACAACTCAGAAAAAAATATCTTTCTTTTGCGAATAACTTACAGCCGATACAATTTTTATAATTCCAGAATTATCAACATCAGCTTCTCTTTGAAAATTTTTTTCTCCTTGTTCTCGAATTATATTTTTTTATAATCTGTTTCTAATAACACTTTTTCTTCAAATGTCATTTTATCATTCCCATTTTCATAAAAAAATACAATTTTCAAAACTAAATCTAATAATTCACTATTTTTTTCCATAACTTTCATCAACCATATTTAAAATTTCATTTTTTTATATTATCAAGTGTTAGTTCCATATTTATATTTCCTATTCTGTATCAAAAAAACAATTTCTTTTTATTTTTTTGAAATTTTTTTCTAGTGTATTTCTAAATGTTAAACTATCTATCTTGAGATCTTGGTTCTCCATTTTTCTTTATTATCCTTCAGATTAAATCCACCATGATTTATATCATTTCTAATATTTTTTTATATTACCATAAAGAGATTTTAGTTTTTGAAAATCTATTTTTTTCTTTCATTTAGTTTTTTTACTATATTTTTGCATTTTTTTAATATCTCCTGAATATTCTTTTTATATTTTCAAGACCTATAAAATTTGAAAATTCTTCCCTTTTATTTTTTTATTTGTGTAATCAATATTCACTTTATCTAATAAGAATGTTATTAATCCTTCCTGTAACATCGTAATTCCCTGTTGAAATAGTTTTTTTCAATACACCATTCTACAGCATAAAAAAACATTATTTACATTTTTTTAATTTTTAAAATTATGAATATCTTTTTCTATCTTATCAATAACTAAAAGTAAATGGAGGATACAAATCTTTCTTCATTTTTTTCCATTTCTTTTTCTAATATTTTTTTATTTTCTTACCTTCTACTATGTTAATTCCCCTATTTGTATATATATCTAATGCTATGTCTTCTAATTTTTTTGAAACATTTCCAAAATTAAGTTTATCCATATCTACATTTTTTGATTTAGATTTAAATTCTTTCTTTGCTAAAAGCTGAAAAATGTTCTGCCATTCCAGTTTTTACAAAAGAATATCCTGACAAAGACCAATCTTGTAATTTTTGAAAAGCTAGTAAAATCCATAATTGGACTTACTTCTATTTCGTTATCATTATCATCTTTTTGCCATATATTTCATTTCAAAAAGCACCATAACATAGTTTTTTTCACTTTTATATTTTTTTAAAAATTTTTGCATGTTGTAAAAAGTAAAAAGTCCCAGCATAGGTAAAAATCTATAACTATGTGTTACATCAAAAAGTCACTTCATCGTTTTCTTCTAAAACATCATAAATTTTTCTGAAAAAAATAGCCCATATTTCTTCCTCATCTTTTCCTTTTTACAATTTCAATACTTTTGTATTTATAATTTTTTTCTTTTTCTAATTCATTAAATCTTTTTTTAAAACTTCCTCTGTGCAAAAAAATATTTTTTTCATCAAAATTATTTTTCCTCAATTTCAACTACTGCATTTTTGTACATATTTCACATTTTTTTGCTAATTTTATTTTTGTCTTTATCAATATAACTACTCTCTCTATAACCTATTTCAGGATTTCCTAATCCCTAAAAAAACTTAAAAATACTCTTCTCGATTTTTCCTTTTTTTCCATTTCATATCCTCTCCTTATACAATAATTTTTAATATTCTTATTTTTTTCTAAAAGTCCATTTGAATATTTATTTTTCATAATAGTTAATAAATTTTTTTATCATACATTACAGTTTTTCAAAAAAATTCTATAGAATCTTTTTAGATATTTTATATCATTATTTATTTGCATTCTTTTTGCCTAAAGAATGTGAAATATCATTTCTTATTTCTTGAGATTTAAATAAAATTCTACACAATCCATGTTCTTTTTTTCTAATTCATTTTTTATGTCTTATACCGTTTAACTTTTCTTTGAGAATAATAAAAAAATGATCCTTTATTTTTCAAACCTATCCCTTTTTTTCACAATTATCCAATGCAAAGTATATCAATCACAAAATTTCTTATGCTTTCATTTATATTAATTGCAACCATAGCATATTTTTTTGATCAAAATACCAGTTAGCTAATTCTGACAGGATCTCGTAATCTTTTTTTCTGATTTTTTTAAAATGTTTTTAAAAAAATTCTCAACTACATTTGGTATTATTAATTTCCCTGGACCTTCTATCGTATTTATTTGATTGTGTAATTTACTTAAAGATTGTATATTTTTGTTTTTATAGTTCCAACATAATTTAAATTCAGTCCATCAGAAAAAAATCTTTTTATACTATTCTTAACTTCCTTATCTTCCATTATTTCTAATAGACCATAACTATTTCCATAATTTTTTTAAATTCATTTGCTCCCTTTATCCATTTCATCAAATCATAAAAAGCCTTCAAATCAACTATAGGTGCTCTTTTTTTAGGGTCTATTATTTTTCTCTAGGAACTATCTCTACCTGCTTCAAACATACCATATGTAATTTTTTTACAATGTTTATTTTTTTATCAAGAACATCAGTTATGTAATTCATAATCAAAAAAACATCCACATAGCACTTGAACGAAATGAATGAGTTATATCAATGTAAACTTCATCTCCATCACTCAACATTTCACCAATTTGCATTATTAAATTAAAATTTTTCAAAAATTTCATTTTCATTAATCCCAAATTTCGTTACTATTGCCTTAACTCTCCTTCAAACTTTTTTTATTAAATTTTTTTCTATATTAATTTCTGAAACATCTGAATCTTTAGTTGTATTTATAATTGTATTTTCCAATTCATCCATGTAATCTTCATCTTCTAAACTTAATTCACCTGTTGAATAATGTAAATATAGTTCATCCCACATTGAACCAACTGTACCAATGTATATTGTTTTATCTATTTTTATAATGCTCCTCTAGTACCGAAGTAATAAATGTTCTATCTTCATATAAATTATTTTTCATTATCAATATAATAATCCGCTAAATTATATCCCTTGCCTTTTTCTTTCTTTCCTCCGCCAATTCCCTGCTATCAATATCTTCGCCATCTTTATTTTTTTCTCCTTTTCTTTTTAATATCAGTCTTATTTTTTTATATCAACTATTATATTGATATTTATTTTTTTAATTTATTTGTACTTTTATCTAAGGATAACCTAAAAAAACTTCCAAAGTCAATAGTAATCCACAATTTTAACTTTTTATCATTTTCCCTATTTTCAAATAATAAAAAAATAACCACTGTATTTTACAATGATTATTAATATTTTTTTATTCTTTATTTTAATAGATAAACTACTTTAACTTCTACAAACACTATATTTTTTTCTCTTTTTGTCAAAAATTTTTTTATTAAATATTTTTTTCAAAAAAATGGAAGCTCTAATCAAAACTTCCATTTTCACTCATCTTTTAAATTTAAATCAATTCATCTGCATCTTCATCATCAAATTTAAAGTCATCATCATGCAAATGAACAACTTCCAACGCTTTTTCATAGTTTGTAGATTTTTTAGAGAAAAAATCATGTTGAGTTGTTTCCACGTTTAATCCATTTAGACACAATTGGATTTACATTTTTTTACTTCAAATTCTTCTTCAAATCCTAAAGTTCATAAGGGCCTTATTTGCATTGTAACGAATATACTCTTTTACATCTCCTGTAAGTCCAACATCTCCATACACTTCATCAGTATATCTGCTTTCATTTTCATACAATTCATAAAGCAACGTATTCAACTCGCTTCTTATTCCTTCTGTAGTTTCCTCATCAAACGAATTATACAATTCTTGGAATAGCAATCCAACAAATACTCCATGAATCGATTCATCTGCAATAATTTTTTTAATTATGTCACAGCTTGCAACCATTTCTCCTTGTCCTGCAAGCCAAAGTGGTAAAAAGAATCCACTATAGAATAAGTAAGTTTCTAAATAAACTGAAGCTGCCAAAGCCATTGCGATATCTCGTCTTGAAGCCTCAGGATTATTCATCTTTTGATAATATCCATCAATTTTTTTAGCTTTGTATTGTAAATGAGGATTTTCTTGAACCCATTTAAAAGTTTCATTTATCTCTCTAGTCGATGCTACAGTTGTAAATATTGTCGAATAAGATTTTGCATGAATCGACTCCATCATACACATATAAGAAAGTACCGATCTATTTTGCAATGAATCAATATGGTCAATAATTTTAGGCATCCCAGTATGACTTTGCAACGTATCAAGCATTGTAAGCCCTCCAAGTGCATGTAAATAAGCCAATTTCATTTCAGGTTTCAACGCATTCCAACTATCAATATCCCTCGAAGGAACATACTCCGTATCTATCCAAAAATTGTCTTATATTTTGCTCCCAAAAAGTTTCCACATAATCATTTTTCAGGGGTATTCCAGTTTACTGCTTCGTATATTTTTCTTTTTCCATTTTTTTATTTTTTTCCTTTCTTGATAAGTTTGTTTTTATCAATTTGCATTCTCAATTAACCCTCATATTTTTATTAATCAATTAGTTTATCACAATTTCAATTTCTATTTGTACCAATCTTTTGGAAAATCCATTTTATATAAAATATCATTTATATCTATAATGTCTTTTAGTTTAAATTCAAGTAACCTTAATAATTCTCGTAATTTTTTTCGTTAGACTTTCATATTCTTCTTTTGATAAAAAAACAATTTAAGTCCCTCGTATATCGTAAATAATTTTTTTGTTTCTTATTATTTGTTATTCCCATAATATTATTTATATTTACAATATTTTTTTGATGAGAAATCATACATTCTTTCGTTATGTGCTGCTATGTTTCTAAATAATGAACTTGCACGTAAAAAAAGTTTTTTTATGAAAATTATTGTTTAAATTAGGTAGAATCATAGTATTCTTTTTATATAAATTTCTAAAAATAACTCATTATTTTTATTTTTGTATTCTATGTTCCAAAAATCAAATAAAATCTGCTCATTTCTCCAAATGTAAAAAAATTAATTACTATCCAAAATGGTATGTTATCTTTTTGTTGTACTATAATGCTTTTATTATACTATTGCTTTTTATTATTTCTTAAAAAAATTTAGTTTCTTTACTAAATGTGAAATAAGATGTATATTTTCATTTCTAACTCCAACATAATAATTATTAAGTTCCAGATAACTTTCTTTATTTGCATAACATTCCGAATAATAATATGCAATTGCTGTTTTAAAAAGCTCTTTTCCAATTGTGTCAAAACATCAAAAAAACAACATTCTCAAACTTTTTATCAAAATCATACAACGCTTTTCAAATGATTAAAATGAACTCCCCGATTTATAAATATCATTTCCTTTTAAATCTTTTCCCTTTTAAAAAGGTTCTTTATAAAAAAATTTATGATGGAATAATAATTATACCTCATTAAATAATAAATTGTTTCATCATCAGTTTTTACCCGTAGTTTATCTCCATTTTCTCCATTTAAAATCTCAACTTGTTCCTTAAAAAGTTTTAAATGGCTTGTCCATTCCCTTTCCCCTTTTATCTCAAAAATGCAAAAAGCCCTATCAAAATTGAAAGAGCTTTTTTTCTACAGTCTACAACAACGCACAATTAAGTGGGTTATTCTTGTAGTACGATCACTAAAAGTTATTATACTCTATATTTTGATATTTGTCAAATGTAAAAACTTTCATTTTGCTTCGCTTTTTTTATAAAATAACATCTGCCTGTATTTAACTATTTATCCCAATCTCTTGGAAAGTCTCTCTCTGTTTCTGGATAATCCTCAAATCTCTTTTGATAAACTTCTTTCGGATTAATTCCATTCTTTTTAAATATTCTTCAAACTTCATTTTTGTATCTTCATCAAAATATTTATAATACATCCAAAAAGTATTTTTCAGCACTCTTTTCTATAAAACCAGCAAGCAGCTCGTAATTTGATTCAACTTGTGCTGTTTCCAAAGCAGTATAATATTCATCTCTATCTTCATTTCGTATAACTGTAATCGGATAACCATTTTTCATAAGTTCCAAATTCAGAAGTAATCTCCCAGTCCGTCCATTACCATCAATAAATGGATGAATCTTTTCAAAATCAGCATGAAAACAAGCAACCTTCATTATCAAATCATTATTTTCACTACTATTGAATTTTTCAATCAATTCCGTCAACTTCTCTTCAACAAGATAGTAAGGTGTCGTTTCAAATCCAGCACCCAAAATTTCATTATTACTTTTCTTAAACTTCCCTCTATTCTCAATATCATCATTCAACACAAGAGCATGAAACTCCCTTATCAATCTCAGCGATAAAGATTCATTTGTTTTTATAACTTCCTTCAGAAAATTAAGAGCATATTCCTGTCCCTTCACTTCCTCATGCTCCTTCAAACTTTTCCCTTTCACAGTAACCCCATATTGAAGAATGATATCCGTTTCTTTCAAAGTAAGAGTGCTACCTTCAATCGCATTTGAATTATAAATAAAATTCGTTTTAAGATTATTTTCCAATTTCGTCAAAATCCCTTTTATTTAAGGGTCTTTCTTTTTCTAAAAAGTTTTTAAAAATTTCAATTTTAGATATTTTTAAACATTTTTATCTCCCTCCCCTTTTTTTATTTTGTATTCAAAAATACAAAAAGCCCTATCAAAATTGAAAGAGCTTTTTCTGAAGTCTACAACAACGCACAATTAAGTGAGTTATTCTTGTAGTACTCTATATTTTTGATATTTATAAAATTAGGAAAACCTAGCCAAAATAATACTAATATTATTATCAAAAAAATTGCAAGTCCAATTGTTATTTTGAAGTCATTATTATATAAATTTTTTTCTTTTTCATCTTCAAATATTTTTTTCTTTTTTTATAAAATTCTTTTTCTATTTTTACTGCTGTTAACAATTCTATTAATTTTTCTTTTTCATAATTATTAGTACTATCGATTTTTTTCATAGCGTTTTTAAACATTCTTTCGTATATTCTCCAAAATTGTTTTTAATCTCTTTAGATAAGTCTACACTTAATAGAATTGATTTTTTTAAAATTTTATTAATTTTTTTCATGAATTTTAATTTTTCTTATTTCTGGAGTTTCATTTTTCTCATAAAATTCTTTTTCTATTTTCATTGAGATTATTAATTTTTTTAAATTTCTTTGATTTTTTTGATTTTTCATAAATATCTAAATATTCTAGTGCAAATTCTCCGAAGCTATTTCTAATTCTATTAATTAAATTTTCATCTAATAATGTAACTTTTTCAGTATCTTCGATTATTTCATTTTTGATCTTCAATTTTTATTGTTTCTGTTATTTCTATTATTTTTAAAATTATCAATATAATCATTTATTACTTTTAACTTTTGCATTTGTAATTTTTTTCCATCCTTAATAACAAAAAAACTAATAATATACGGTAATATTAATGCAATTAACAAGATAACGCACAAGCTTAAGAATATAATAGTTGCAGAATCTTTAAATATTTCATTCATCTTCACACTTTCTGATTTCATTTTTATAGGTATATAAGTACTTATTGTTACTGTTAAGGTAGATAAGATTAATGAAGTTATCCCATTTTTCTTTTTAAAAATTTTACAATGGTGTTTCCAGTTTCTCTTTTTCATTTTTCTTATATTAGTCAATTCTTTTTTTAAATTTTTCAATATCTGTACTATCAAATCCATATTTAAGATACATTTTATAATAAAATATATTACATATTTGTTTATAACTTACAATTCTTATCCAAAAATAATTTAGAAATTTTAGAATTTTTTTAAACCAAGATTATTTAAAGTATTTTTTTAATAACACTAGTTTCTTGATTTATTTTGTATATCTCAAAGAATTCTTCTAATATCTTGTTTATTCCTTTTACTTGTTTTTATAATTATAAATAATTAAAAAAATATTAATGTAAATAAAGGCATAAAATATAATATTTCAAATATAAGAACAGTATCTAAATCTTTATTATTAACTAAAAATATAAGAAGCAATATAATTAAAAGTTATTATAAATACTTGAAAATATGTTTTTAATCTATTACCTGTATCTCTGCATAAATTAAATATCATCTCATCGTATTCATCTATAAGAATACCTATATCGTCAATTTTTGTTTTTTTCATCACTATCCTCTCTGTATAATTTTTACTATTTATATTACAATTTACACCGAGCAACTTATACACTCCTCAATCGTAGCCTTTCTCGTTCTCGTATAATAAAGCGACTTCAACCCCAGCCTATGTGCATAAATATAAAGTCTAGCCAAATCTCTAGTACTGTCTGTACTCTTTGTATACAAGATAGTCGAAATTCCTTGATCTACGTGTCTTTGAATTACAGAAATCAGTTTTAAGATATTTTTTTGATCCATATCGTAGGCTGATTTATAGAAGAAGAAGTTGTCATTTGTTAAGTATGGCATTGGGTAGAAAGTTGTACTATCTCCATATTCTCTAACTTCTATTGTATCAACTACTGGCATTACTGAGGCTGTCGAGTTCATAATGTATGATGTTGATTGGTTTGGAGCTATTGCCATTCGATAGGCGTTGTAGACTCCGTGTTTCATTACTTGCTCTTTTAAGTTTGCCCAGTCTTCTTTTGTTGGGATGTAGATTCCTTCAAATAGTGATTTTACTTTTTCTGTTTGAGGCATGTATTCTTTTGTTACATATTTATTGAAGTAGTTTCCGTTGGCGTATTCAGATTTTTCAAAATCTTTGAATGTTTCTCCTCTTTCTTTTGCGATTTCCATTGATCTTTCCAATGAATAGAAATTAACCATCATAAAGAATACATTACAGAAATCAAGTGCTTCTTTGCTTTCATACATAATGAAGTTTTTAGCTAAGAATCCATGTAAATTCATTGCTCCAAGTCCTACAGAATGTAATTCCTCATTTGCTTTTTTAATTGTTGGAACAACATCAATGTTTGTTAAATCTGAAACCATTGTAAGTGAATCAATTGCAGCTTTTGTAGCTTCCTTAATTCTCTTATTTTCCATTACTGTCGCAATATTCAATGAACCTAGATTGCATGAAATTCCACGTCTTATTGTGTCTTCTTCATAATAAGCATTGATGTCTGAAACTTCCGACAGCTGCATTATTTCAGTACAGTTCCCAAGAAGCATACCATTAAACATTCCCATATGTCTTTTTTCTTCAGTAAAGCAATATGTATCGTAAACTCCGTCAATTTCTTCTACGGAAGTTATTTTTTCAAAAGCGCAAGCATCTCTATTTGGAGTATGTTCCAAATCAAATTTCAATCTAAATGTTTCAAATCCTAACTCCACAAGTTTTTGTAAGTTTTTATGTGTTATAAGTAATCTATATAATGGATTACATTCAAATTTTCCACATTCGTCTGTTCCGTTATTTAATGGTAATTCTCTGATTTCAGTATCTCGCATTTTATTTATTTTTGAATGAATACCAATTTCTTGAAGTAACAATCTAATGTTAGAAAGAAATTCTAAATTTGTTGAAGCTATTTGTAATGAATTATTTCCATTATTTTTTGAAACAGTGCCATCTGCATCTGCCAATCCGCTTAACCATTTAACAATACTTGAAATTTCATAATTAAAAAGGTACAAAAATTTATCTTTCAGTCCCTTACAATAATTCAAAATTATTTTATCTTCATTTTCTGATTTACTGTATTCTAAATTATCAAATTTATCTAAAAGTTCTTTTTTCTCCATACAAATAAATCATTTTTATTTGTAAGATTTTTTTCTATCTTTCACATCATATTCGCAACCATCACCTGAATAAAATCCATTTGCATAAGCATTTTTCAAGTATTTCACGGTTTTCATTTTCATACTTTGGCAAATCAAATTTTATAAGTCTGTCTCCAACTTTAAGTTCTGTGCTCTTTTTTTCAACAACTTTTTCATTTTCATCTTTAATATAAAATTTGTGATATGGTGTTACATCTACAGTTTGAAAATTGTCTGTACTAACTTTTAATAACTTTTGATCAGTTCCTGTTTTTAATAACTGTAGTTTTACTCCATTCTTCTCCATTCCAAACATGAACTTTTTTTCATTTTCATACTGTCCAATTTCTGTATAACCGTATTCTTTTTGTTAAAATTTTTGTATACGGAGCAACACACAAATTTGAGAATTTAACTGATCCAATCTCTTTCAAAGCATGTTCTTTATTTGCATTATCTTTAAAAAAACAAATAAGGGTATCCGCTTTCTTTTTGTGTTTGAGAAATTTTTTTACAAGAAGTTCTCTTGCATTTATTTTTCTTTTTTTAACATTTGGATTATCAACTAATTTTTTTCGTACATTTCATTCATATCCATTTCATCCAAGTATTGTCCATATTCTAGAAATACTGTGTGTGGATTAAATGTATAGCAAACTTCATCTTCCATTGCTAATTGCATAAATTTGTCTGGAACGATAACTCCAATTGATAGTGATTTTATTCTAATTTTTTTCATCAACATTTATTTTTACTGTCTAAAATTCATTAATATCTGAATGAAATACATTCAAGTAAACTGCCCCAGCTCCAGCTCTTTGCCCCAACTGATTTGCATATGAAAAAATATCCTCTAATATTTTCATAATCGGTAAAACCCCAGAAGCTCTACCTTCTACTCCTTTAATAGATTCACCTCTTGCTCTAATTTTCGAAAGGTTAATCGAAACTCCTCCTCCAATCGAAGAAAGTTTCATTGAAGAATCAAAAATATACCCGATTCCACTCAAATTATCTCCCATTTCATCTAAAAAGCAAGAAACAAGTTCTCCTGATCTCTTTTTCCCAGAATTCAAAAAAGTAGGAGTAGCTGGTTGATATTCTTGATTTATTAACATCAAAGCATATTCTTTTGCCTTCTCAAAGTTTCCCTGTGCCAAATACAATGAAACAGCCGAAATTCTATCCTCATATCTCTCTAAAAATTTCTCTCCAGTATCATCCATTAACGCATAGCTTTGATAAAATTTGGAAGCACTCATAAATGAAGCGAATCTAAATTTCTTATCATAAACCATTTTAAAAAGCTCTTTAATTTCATCGTGACTATACATTTGATAAAAATCGATATAATAGTCATTTTTTATTAAATATCTCATTTTTTTCTTCTAAATTATGAAAAAAATACAGTATTTTTTTATTTACATAATCCACAAAATATGAATAAACAGCTTCTTTATCCTTTTTCAAGCTGAAAATCCTCCCTTGCTTTAACCATTATTTCATTATTTAAGTATATCCACTTTTTAGCTCTGTTATCAACCATTTTTTTCATCTCCTATTTATTATTTATAATTATTTTTCCAGATAATTTATATAATTTTTCCACTTCCGTATTAGTTCCCGACAATTCAAATTTCATTAAAACTGGAATACCATATTTTTTTCCTGAATTTTATCAGCCGCCACTGCAAAAAAATACTCCCCAGTTTCTATTTCCGCTGGAACTTACTGATTTTATCAATTTTCTATTATTTTCATTTTTCTAAAAATTTATCCGTCGTTTCTGGAACTTCTCCAATTTTTGTTGTAAATGTCAGAAAATGCCCTTCATTTTCAATTTTCAGATTTGGATCTATTTTTATAAAATGCCAATCTGAACGTTGTCTTTCCATTTTTACAAATCTTTGGACATTTCCTGTTTTTGAATCGTAATATATATACATTGATTTCACTCTTACTTTTTTTCATTTTTGATGAATTTCCTGATTTTTTGTAAAAAAATATACTCAAAAACTGAATATTTTAATAAAAATTGTTTTTGAGTAGTATTATTGATTAATTTAAATTGTATTATTAGCTCAAATTATTTTTTTATTACATCATTGAAATAATCTCATTAATTTCTTCCGGCTTGAATCCAATTGTTCTTTTTCACTTCTTCATTTTCTTCAAATAAAATTACTGTTGGAACACTTCTCACTCTGTATTTTACAGCCAATTCCGGATTATCAAAGGGATTTATTCTTTCGTATTCTACACCTTTTTTTATCTAATAAGTCTGACACCATTGCACATGGATTACAGTCATTTTTTTCAAATTTCACTAATTTTTTTCATTCTCTTTTCTCCTTTAAATTTATATATATTTTTCATTTTATTATACAAAAACACAATATGTTGTGTTTATTTTGATTTTTACCGTATATGTAGTGTATCTTATTTTTGAAAAATTTTTCAATAAGATTATTTTTAATTTTTGATTAAAGAGTTTTTCTAAGTTGATAAATAAAGGGATTTATTAATTATATATTTTATATATGGACAAATGATTATTTATTATTATTTCTAAAGATATAGGAAAAATGACGATTGGAGATGAAATAATAAAAATATATAAATTTATGAAAAATAAAATTAATTTCTATATACACAGATTTTTTTATGATAGAATAAAGTAATATAAATTTACTTACAGGAGTTGAGCAAATTATGGAAAATAAATATAAAAATTCATATAATTTATTACAAAATGATCTAAAAAAATAAAAATACTAATGCTGGATGGAGCAATGGGAACAATGATTCAGCGAGAAAAATTTGACTGCTGATGACTTTTGGCGGAGAAAAATATGAAGGATGTAATGATTATCTTGTGCTGAAAAAGACCTGATATTATTAAGAATATTCATAAAAAAATATCTGAAGCTGGAAGTGATATTATTGAAACTAACAGTTTTGGAGCTTTAGAAATTGTATTAAAGGACTATGACTTGGAAGACAAAGTTTTTGAAATGAATAAAAGGGCTGCAGAACTTGTAAATGAAGCTATTGCAGAATATAGAAGTGAACATCCTGAAGTTACACGAAATCTTTATGTTGCAGGAGCTCTAGGGCCTTCTAACAAGTCAATCAGTGTTACTGGCGGAGTTACCTTTGAAGAACTTATTCACAATTATTATACCGCTGTTTCAGGGCTTCTGGCTGGTGGAGTTGACTTGATTCTATTTGAAACGATCCAAGATACAAGAAACTTGAAAGCAGCTTATTTGGGGCTTAAAAAGGCTATGGAAGAAAATTATACTGTTCCGTTAATGCTGTCATTTACGATTGAAAGTACAGGAACTACGCTTGCAGGGCAAACTGCGGATGCCTTTTATTATGCTGTAAATCACATGAATCCATTTTCTGTTGGACTAAATTGTGCAACTGGACCTGAATTTATGACTCAGTTCTTAAAAACATTGAATAATATTTCAAATACTTATATTTCAGTTTATCCAAATGCAGGATTGCCTAATGAAGACGGGGAATATGAGGAAACTCCAGACACATTGTCAGCTAAAATTGAACCATTTTTCCAAAACCATTATTTAAATATTGTTGGTGGATGCTGCGGAACTACGCCTGAACACATTCAAAGAATTAAGGAAAAAAAGTATAAATTATGAACCAAGAGTTATTGATAAAAATAAGGATTTTAACGATGTTTCTGGATTAATAGCCTTGAAACACCAAAAGATCGTCCAGTTTACGTGGGAGAACGTACAAAATGTAATTGGTTCACGTATTTTTCAAAAATTTAATTGCTGATGAAAAAAATTTGATGAGGCGACTGAAGTTGCCAGGCTTCAAATTAAAGGGCGAGCAGATGTAATTGATATTTGTCTTGCAGAATCCTGATAGAGATGAGATTGCCGATATGAAGTCATTTTTTTGATAAAGTGGCAAAAATTTGCAAAAATTCCGCTTATGATTGACTCGACAGATATAAATGTCGTTAAGGAAGGGCTTACTTACTTGCAGGGAAAAGGAATTATAAATTCGATTAACCTTGAGGATGGAGAAAAGAAATTTGCTGATATGGCAAAAAGTTATTATGATTTTGGGCTTCTGTTGTTGTTGGGACTAATTGATGAGGAAGGTATGGCTGTTTCTGTTGAGAAAAAAATTGAAAGTTGCCAGAAGAAGTTATGAACTGCTTACAAAATATGGGATTGATGAAAGGGATATAATTTTTTGACACATTAGTCTTCCCAGTTGCAACAGGAGACCAGAAGTATATCGGTTCTGCCACAGCAACAATTAAGGCAATACGTCAAATTAAAACTGAAATGCCAAATGTAAAGACAATTTTGGGAGTGAGTAACATTTCATTCGGACTGCCGATTGCTGGAAGGAAGTTTTAAATACTTATTATATGCAAAAAGGCTTATGAGGCTGGACTTGATTATGCAATTATAAATACAGAAAAAGTTATTCCGATGAATGAAATTTCAGATGAAGAAAAAGAACTGTCAGAAAAACATTTTATTTCATACAAATGATGAAAAATGTATCAAAATTTGCAAATTTCTATCGTGAGGCTGTAAAAAAAGTTGCTGATACAAGTAACCTAACTACTGAAGAAAAAGTTGCAAACTTGGTTGTAGAAGGAAGTAAAAGGACTTGACAATTTTACTGGATGAATTATTGAAAAAAATATTCACCAATTGAAATTATAAACGGACCTTTAATGACTGGAATGGATGAAGTCGGAAGATTATTTAACAACAATGACTTAATCGTTGCTGAAGTTCTTCAAAGTGCTGAAGTTATGAAGGCTTCTGTTTCGCATCTGGAACAATTCTATGAAAAAGATGAGTCATCTGTAAAAGGAAAAGTAGTTATGGCAACTGTAAAAGGGATGTCCACGACATTGGAAAAATCTGGTTGGAATAATTATTGGAAATAACGGTTATGAAGTAATTGACCTTGAATCAATGCTTCTGCAGAAAAATTCGTGAAGCAATTATCGAACATAAAGCTGATTTTTCTCGGGCTTTCTGGACTTCTTGTAAAATCTGCCACAGAAATGGTAAATACTATGGAAGTTCTACGTGAAGCTGGAATTGATATTCCGATATTTGTGGGAGGTGCTGCACTACAGAAAATTTACTGTAAACAAAATTGAGCCTGCCTATAAAAAAATAATATTGTAATTTACTCAAGAGATGCAATGACTGCACTTTCTGATTTAAATAAAATGATTGATGAGAAAAAATTTGAAGAATTTAAGGAACACTTGCAAAAACGTAGAGAATTAGTAACAATTAAAGATGCGAAAAAACTTGAACAGCTGAAGGTTAAACCGACAGTAAGTGATATTAAAGATGCTGATGGAACATTCGACTTTTTCAAAAGTTGAACTGCCGAAAATATAACTTTGAAAAAATTTACAAGCCGCAAACTTTGAATAAGCAAATTTTAACAAATATAAAGGCAAAGGATGTATTTCCATTTGTAAACTTGCAAATGCTTATTGGAAAACATCTTGGAATGAAATGGATTGTAAATAATTTGATTGAAAAACAAGATCCTAGAACAATAAAACTATACAATGAAATTTTTAGACATTGTCGAAAAATGGCGATGAATACTTTGATATAAAGGCTATTTATAAATTTTTTCCCTGCACGTAGAAAAGCTGGAAAAAAAGAAAAAGATGACTTTTAAAATTGAAATTCTATCAGATGATTTGTCAACAGTTTTGGAAACTTTTGATTTTCCAAGACAAAAATATGGACAATATTTATCGCTAAATGATTATGTAAGTCCAGAAGGAATCGACTACATCGGATTTTTTGTCGCAACTGCTGGAGAAAAATCAAGACTTGTTTCCAATGAATTAAAGGAAAAAGGCGAATTTTACAGAGGGCATATTGTAAATTCTATTGGACTGGAGCTTGCCGAAGCAACATCTGAATATATTCACAAAATGATGCGTCAAGATGTTGGAATCATTGACAAAAATATCTCTCTAAACGAGATTTTAAATGCCCAATATCAAGGAAACCGTTATTCTTTCGGCTATCCAGCCTGCCCAGACTTAAGCGACCAAAGAAAACTGTTTAATTTATTGAAACCAGAAAGATATGGAATTACATTGACGGAAGAATTTATGATGTACCCGGAAGCAACAGTAAGCGCAATTGTATTCTCGCAACCGTTCTGTAAGTATTTTAATATGTAAAATTTTGTAAGTGAAGTGTATTACTTTAAAGTTGTAATGCACTTTTTCTTATGAACTAGATCCTATTAAAGCAAAACTTATTATAAACTCTATTTAACAAGGGCTTTGAACTCCTTGTAATAAAAATAAATTAAAAATTAGGATGATAAAACCAATCATCCTAATAAAATCAATCATATTTTTAAAATAATTATCTTTTTT
>BNJU01000369.1_pt1 | contig 19353 bp, 21 predicted proteins | sample 8539281 | NCBI WGS metagenome assembly BNJU01 (sample SAMD00202456, study PRJDB9452) | human saliva metagenome | isolation source: human saliva | place: Japan
CCTGCCTTAGGGCCATCCTCTTGCCCTCTCTGATATGTATATCCGAATAGTCTAGCCCATCCATTTCCCCTTAGATAGTCAAGCATTTGTATCTCCTCCTTATTATCACATCAGTTACTCTTAATCTTATGTACAAAAGAAGCAAAATATAAAAGGCCAAAGTTGCTTTTTAGGACCAGGTTCACTCCTGGATTTTTGCAAACAAAAACTCAAGCTAGCTTGAGTTTTTCAAATCGTAGACAAAGTCTCTTAAGTCATTAATGATTTAAGGGACTTTTCTCTATATAATTGTTAAAAACTAAAGGATAACCTAAAAAACGAAAAAATTGTCGAAAAGTCACAGTATTTTTTACTCTTCTTTGTCAGTATTTTTGCTAGTTTTTTCATATTTAGACACGCAAAAGTTAGGCCTATTTTCATGGCCATTTTTTTCTTTACCTATCTGCTGTGTATATCGCATACTATGATTTTCTTTTGCTACTCCAAATACTCTTTCTATTGTTTCTTTTCGTAAATCGTAGATGCTTTTCGTCCCTCTTGTATGTCTAATGTCTTCGCATATATCCATATATTCTTGCCATACATGCCTTGTAACTACCTTCTGATGATTTTTACTTTGGGTGCATTGAGTTATATATGGACAACTACTGCAATTTACAGGATTACTTTTATACTCTCTATATCCGTCTCTGTTTGTAGTTGAGTATTTTAGTATCTTGTTATTTGGGCAAATGTAGCAATCGTAATATTCATCATATACATACTCATATTTTCTAAAGAATCCTTTTTTTGTCATTGGTGCTTTATACGGAAAAATTGGCCTTATACCATCATCAATCAACATTCTAGCTATAGCCGGTGTTTTGTACCCTGCATCAGCAACAATTATTTCAGGTTTGAGTTTCTTTATTTTTTCATAAATTGCAGGGAATGTTTTAGAATCGTGTTCATTGCCTGGATGTACTGTATAACCAAGTAACCAGCCATGCTTATCACATGCAGCTTCTATCGCATATGCAAAGACCTCTTTATGTTCTCCTTTATGAAACCAGCCACTTTCAGGATCTGTTGTGCTGACTTTCTTTTCTTTAAGTTCGCTACAATCTATGCTAGGGGGATCAACATCATCGTCATCCTTATTTTTTTGTCTTTTAAGGACTTTTTTTACCATGTTTTTTCTCTATCTGAATTTATTTCCTTTGATAACTGATCATCATAAAATCTCGCAGCTTTCTTTGCTACAAGAATTTTCTTAGCCTTCTTTCTATTTGCGGCTGCTTTGACATGGGTAGAATCTACAAATACAGTTGAAGTATCAACAAGATTCTTATTCATACACTGCATTAACACATTAGAAAAAATCTGCTCAAATAGGTCTGTTCCTTCAAATCTTCTTTTGTAGTTCTTCCCAAAAGTACTGAAATGAGGAACGGGGTCGAAAAAATCCAAACCAAGAAACCATCTATATGCTACATTTACTTCTATTTCCCTTATTGTCTGTCGCATACTTTTTATTCCAAACATATATTGAATGATTGGAATCTTGATTAGTATCACCGGATCTATACTTGGTCTGCCAGTATCTGAAGAATATTTATCTTCCACTAAATCATATATGAATGAAAAAAATCAATTGTATCATCAATTTTTTTCTAAGAATATGGTCTTTAGGGAACAAGCTGTTCTAAAGGAAACCATCTGTATTTGCTCTTTATTGGATGTATTTTTTTCGTAATCATAGCGCACCTCTTTTTCATATATATTATACCACGAAAACATTGAAATCTCAATGCTTTCGTGGTATGGATATCATAAATATGCATTTGTATTGTACTAAAAACTAGAAAAAGTCCACACTTTTACATGTGGACTTTGTCTACAGATCTGAAAAAAACTCAAGCTAGCTTGAGTTTTTTTCTGTTGTTATTATGAATTTTTATATTTCAAAAATAAACTGATACTAGAACAGCTTACTTACTGAATCACAAGTATAAATCCTGTTGATGGCATCTGCAAATACATCTGCTACTGACATGACTTTTATCTTATCTATCTTCTTTTCTTCTGGAAGTTCTATTGTGTCAAGAACTATCAATTCTTTAATTTCTGAGCCTTCTATTCTTTCTATAGCTGGACCTGACAATACACCATGCGTACAACATGCATATACGTCCTTGGCACCAAACTTCTTAAGAGCATTAGCTGCATTTACTATTGTACCAGCTGTATCTATCATATCGTCAAGTAGGATAACATTCTTACCTTCTACTTCACCTATAATATTCATTACCTCACTTACATTTGGCTTAGGTCTTCTCTTGTCAATTATAGCAATTGGCACTTCCTTGCTAATGTTGTTGGCAAACTTTCTAGACCTTGTAACACTACCTAGGTCTGGAGATACAACTACTAAATCGTCAATTGATAGTTTCTTTGAGAAGTAGTCAGCCAATATCTTTCCACCCAATAGGTGGTCAACTGGAATATCAAAGTAACCTTGGATCTGGCCAGCATGTAGGTCCATAGTAAGAACCCTATCTGCACCTGCTGCAGTAATCAAGTTGGCTACTAGCTTAGCAGTGATTGGATCTCTTGCCTTAGCCTTTCTATCCTGTCTAGCATATCCATAGTATGGTATGACTGCTGCAACAGTTCCTACAGATGCCCTCTTAAGTGCATCTATCAATATTAATAATTCCATTAAATTATTATTTACAGGACTATTTGTAGACTGGATAACGAAAAACATCACAACCTCTAATAGTCTCATTAATTGTAACGGCTATCTCACCATCACTAAATGTATTGACCTGACAATCAACTAGCTCTACTCCTAGCTTACCCGCAATCTTGGCAGCTAACTCCTTAGACGCGTTACCAGCTATAAGCTTCATCTTATGGCTATTGTAACAACTCATAATACACAAACCTCCTAAAGTAATACTTGACTTATTTTTACACTCTATCCTATATTATAACATATTCTCTATCTTAATTCATCTATTTTTGCCCTATCTTATTTATCTTTCTTTGGGGAGTTTTCAGCGTCTCTTTTTCTCTTTTTTTCAACCCAGCCCGGTTTTAGCTCCTGTCTCTGTCTAGCTATAGCAAGACTACCAGCTGGTATATCATCTGTAATAGTAGATCCCGTAGCTATAAAGGTATCCTCTTCAACAACTACTGGGGCAACTAGGTTCGAATTTGAACCCACAAAGGCATTGTCCTTTACTATAGACCTAAACTTATTTTTGCCGTCATAGTTCACAAAGACAACTCCACAACCTATATTTACATTCTTTCCTACTTCAGCATCGCCTATATATGAAAGGTGGGAAGCCTTAGAACCATCACCAAAGCTAGCATTCTTGACCTCAACGAAGTCTCCAACCTTACAATTATTACCTATATCTGCCTTTGGTCTTAGGTAGGCAAATGGGCCTACATTTGTATTATCACCGACCCTAGCATCTATCACTTCAGACTTCTTGACACTTGTATTGTCACCTATTGTAGAATTTTCTATACTAGTATGTGGTCCTATCTTGCAGCCAGAACCAATCCTAGACCCCCTAGTCAGCATACAGCCTGGTAGGACTATAGTATCGCTTCCTATTTCAACGTCTGCATCTATATATGTAGACGCCACATCTATAATGGTTACACCATTGACCATGTGCCTTTCATTAATTCTTTTCCTCATTGTAGTTTCGGCCTCTGATAGCTGCAGCCTAGAGTTTACACCCATCAATTCCTCGATGCTTGCACCATTGTAGGCACCTGCTAGACCACCAGCATTTCTGATAAGCTCTATGGTATCAGGAAGGTAGTACTCTCCCTGGGCATTGTTGTTGTCTACCTTAGCCAAAGACTCCTTAAGGAACCTACCATTGAAGCAGTATATACCTGAATTAATTTCCTTAACTGCCCTTTCCTCTTCATTGGCATCCTTCTGTTCAACTATCCTTACCAACCTATCCTGTTCATCTCTTATAATTCTTCCATAGCCAGTAGGGTCATCAACTGCTGTAGTCAATACAGACACTGCATATCCACCCTCATCATGGAAGGCAAAAAACCTCTTCAAGGTTTGTGCTTCAATTAGTGGGGTATCGCCACATAGGACCATTATAGTGTCCTCTAGTCCCATATATTCATCAGCCATCATAACAGCATGACCTGTTCCTAGCTGCTCTGCCTGTACAGCTATTTTGACATCCTCTCCTACTACTGCCCTTACTTCATCTATGCCATGACCTAAGACAACCACTGTCTCGCCTACACCAGCAGATCTAGCTGCATCAATAACATGGTTTACCATTGCCTTACCGCACACCTGGTGAACTACCTTAGGATGAATGGACTTCATCCTTGTACCCTTGCCAGCCGCTAATATTATTGCCTTTTTCATATTATATCCTCCGTCACTTTTTAGTTAATAATTATTATATCATATGTTGGGCATTTTTATCCTAATTCTAGCATATTTATTCTAAGACAAGAGCCCTTTGTCCCATCTCTATGTATAGCCTTGCAAATTCTAGGAAGTTGACCTTCCTGTAACCCCTAATTGGGTCTACTATTTTGACCATACCCTTGTCCACCCCATTTACTACAAGGCAGTGTAGGTTCTTGTAGAGCCTTTCCTCTTGACCCTTGGCATCCCTATAGGTCCTGTCACTATAGGCAGGAGACTGGTCATCCAAGGTATACCATACTGCTACCGGCTTTTTCTTAAATATCACGTAATTAAGTATGCCAAAGGGATTAGTCCCACTTATATCTTTAGCCTGCCTTGACACACCTTGGGCTGAAAAATATACATTCGCACAGGAAGCAAGTGGGCCTGGATAGCAATAGAAGCCTCCCTTGCTATAGGGGCTTCCTATATAGGCCTTGTTTGGGTCTCCATTACTATAGCTTGACTTGGCCAGGTAGGACTCAAGTGTCTCATTTGACACATCAAAGCCCTCATAATTCATCAACATTTCCAAGGCCGTAACCTCACATCCATTTGGCATATTAGGGTACTGGTAGCTGGCCTTTACATTTAGGTACCTCGTTGGCACCAGGTAAAAGGCCCCAGCCGCCACTATTATAATTAGTGCTAACAACAAAAAGCTTTCTAATAAATTTCATATTCTATATCTCTCCTACTTACTTTAAATTTATGACTTTACATACACAACTATAGCTCCTTTAGAATTTTAGGACCCTCTTCACATGAGTCAAAAACTAAATCAGTATGTAGCTTATATTCCTGATATTTACTGAGTATATTTAATTAGTCTATACCTTCTATATAAATTAAAGCTTAATCGGACGAATTTTTCCAAAAAAATAGGGTCCCACCTGTCCTCGTCAAATAGACAAGACCAGGTAGAACACCAATAAACTTCTATTTATTTATGTTAAAGCCCTCTGAGACTAAACCTCTGGGTGATATTCAGAGTTAAAGGTCTTTAGATTAGGGTATACTATTACCTCGTTATTTGCAGTATCTAGCTCCAATAGTGAAATATAGTTGGAAACTAGCTTGTTTTCTGGGTGTATTGTAGAGATAAATACCCCCGTTCCCACTACCTCAGCATCAAATTCCTTCATTAGCTCGGTCATACCCTTTATAGTACCGCCGCCTCGCATAAAGTCATCTATAATAATAACCTTGCTAGCTGGCTTTAGGGCCTTACTTGGGAGACTCATTGTCTCTATCTTTGAAGATGACCCTGTCACATATGTCATGCTAATAGTTGGACCTTCGGATACCTTGGTATTCTTCCTGATTATAACAAGCGGCAGGTTCATAGCCTTGGCAGTCATTAGGGCCATAGGTATACCCTTAGTTTCCATAGTAACTACACAGTCAGCCTCACTATAGTCTATATTAGAAGCAAAGATTTCACCGATCTTGTAGACAACACTTGGATCATATATAAGGTCAATCAAGTATAAAAATCCACCTGACAGAATACGACCCTCTTCCTTTATCCTGTCGCATAGCTGATAAAGAAACTCTTCGTTTTCTTCCTTTGATGTCTTCGGTATATACTTTACACCACCAGCAGCCCCAGATATGGTTACTACCCTTCCTAGCTGAAGCTTTTCAAATACATTCTTGACCACAATAAGGTCCTCGCTAATCGTAGACTTTGCAGCATTAAACTGGCTAGTGAAAAAGCTTAGGGTAAAAATCTTGTTTGGATTGTCAGATAGTATCTTTACGATAGCGCCAATACGCTCATTTCTTTTAAATTTATTCATGATTCCTCCATTTCTATATAGTCATCTCTTGTTTTTTTCTTAAGTATTCCCTTTTATATTCACGGTAAAACTTTATATATTAAATTTCCCTTACTGAACAATTTGTTTTGCACATATCAAACTAGCACACATACCCTTTATGGTATAATGTAGCTATTGAATAAAAACTTTATTTTATTTACAATATACATTATACGGTTTCTAGACTAGACAATAGCACAAAAAAACCAGATACATAGTGAACGTTCCTTAATTATAACATATAAAACGTTCATATTGTATATTTTAGATAAATATTTTTTTAGAGTTTTTAAATAAGGAGAGGTGACACGTACATGAACATACATTTTATAGGTATAGGTGGCATAAATATGAGTGCCCTAGCAGAAATTTGTCTAAATAAGGGCTACAAGGTATCTGGATCTGATGCCCAGGATTCCTACCTACTAGACCATCTTAGGAGCCTAGGAGCTACTATATATGTAGGTCAGAGCAAGGAAAATATATCTAGTGATATAAATATGGTAGTCTATACCGCTGCCATTTCTGATGATAATGAAGAGCTAGTCGAAGCTAAAAACAAGAACATACTATTGATAAACAGGGCTGCCTTTTTAGGCCAGATAATGAGAGAATATAAAAACTCTATAGCAGTTGCAGGTACTCATGGTAAGACATCTACTACTAGTATCCTATCGACTATCTTTGACTATGCAAAGACTGACCCAACTGTCCTGGTTGGCGGTAACCTTAGTACCATCGGTGGTAATGTTAGGATTGGTAACTCTAAGCACTTTATAACAGAAGCCTGCGAGTATGTGGATAGCTTTCTTAGCTTTAACCCTTTTATAGGAATTGTCTTGAATGTTGAGGAGGACCACCTGGACTATTTTTCAGGCTTAGATGAAATCAAGGCATCCTTCAATAAGTTCGGTAAACTCCTACCCGAAAATGGCTACTTTATCATAAATGGCGACAATGAAAATTCAAAGGATATCGTATATGATGTTCGTGCAAATATAATTAGGTTTGGTCAGGGTCCAGACAATGATGCCATCATATCTGACATTAGGTATGATGAAGCAGGTTTTGCCATATTTAGCCTTAAGTATAAGGGTGTAAACCTTGGTGGCTTCCACCTTTCTGTATATGGTCTACACAATATCTATAATGCTACCGCCGCTATATTAGCTGCCATAGTATCTGATATAGACATAGACACTATAAGAAATTCAGTTTTGGAATACCATGGTGTTGGTAGAAGGTTCGAAAAGAAGGGTTACTATAACGATGCCCTGATAATAGACGACTATGCCCACCACCCAACTGAAATTAAGGCTACATTGGCTGCAGCAAAGAACCTAAGGGATAAGAAGCTTTGGGTTGCCTTCCAGCCTCATACCTACTCTAGGACAAAGAGTCTCTTTAAGGAATTCTCTGAGGCCTTCTATTCAGCAGACAAGGTAATACTTACAGATATATACGCTGCTAGAGAAAAGGATCCTGGTGATATCTCATCAAAGGACCTAGCTCAGAGCCTATACCAAAAATGTAGATGCCATCTATCTACCTACTTTTTGATGATATAGTTAACTATATCAAGGACAAGTTAGGACCAGATGATATCTTTATCACCTGTGGAGCCGGTCCTATAAACAGGGTTGCAGAAACCCTATTAGAATTAAAGGACAAGTAGTCAGCATCCTCTAGTGTAAATAAATTCATAAAAATATAGGGTAGCACCCATAAGAAATCCCTTCTTATGTTGCTACCCTTTTTGTATTCTTAATACTATATAGGTTTTGTCTCCATACTTATTCCTTTTACCTAGTCATTGTCTGGATATTCCCCATATTGCTTCCATTATCTACTTGAAAACCTCATCATGCAGGTAGTTATATAGCTCCGGATACACCTCATAGTAGGCTATATTATCACCACATGTAACTCTTATAAAGTCCTTACCCATAGTCTGAATATAAATCTCTTCACCAGATTTTTCCATCTTTATAGTATAGTTGTCCTTTGACTTCCTAAACTCCTTTTCAGGCTGAATCTTACCAACCTCTCTCTTATAGAGAATCTTGTAAATTAGGTCATCCTTCTTCCATGGCCAAACCTTTTTGGATTTATCACCGTGGTAGAGCCTGATAGACCCCATATTTTCCTTGTTGGTAATAAAGTCTACAGACGTATATATTAGCTTCCTATACTCTGACTCAAGCTCAGCCTTCATAGAAACTGGCACCTTGTAGTTTTCTACCCTCTTACCACTTGTAATTACAAAGTAGTTGAAGTCTGTCTTGAAGTGTAGGTTGTTGTCTGTATAGCCCTTGTTGCTGGTCTTAAAATCATCGTCTAAGTTCCTAACCTTGACGAAAACCTCAGTCTTCCTCTTAAACTGCTCAAGAGTTTCTCCACTGATCTTAATATTTTCAGTTTCCTCATTTGATATATATATTTTCTTGGATTCCTTGAACCTAACTAGGAGGGTCTTCTTGGCATCCTCAGCCTTTTTGGCCTCCATAGCCTCTTGAGTCTTGGTCTTCTCCCCACCAGTGTCTACACTCATTATATCCATGGTCTGACCCTTATCAATATTAATCCTAGCCATCTTAAAGGAAATACTATACAAGAGCATAAATATTAATATAACCACTACTACACGGACTATAATATTCAGTTTGAGAAATATTCCGGCAATCCAATTAAATAGTCTTTTTATTAGCTTCCACATCTACTTAAGCGTCTCCTTTAACTTATTTCCTATGACATTAGATAGGTTGGCAAATTCGTCAAGGCTCAGGGTCTCCCCCCTCCTCTTAGGGTCTATACCAGCTTCCTCTAGGGCCTCCTTAACCATATCCTTGGACAGGTTGCCCATACTGGCAATAGAATTTAGTAGGGTCTTTCTTCTTTGACCAAAGGCTGCCTTGACCACCTTGAAAAATAGGTCTTCACTATCTACCCTGTACTTTCTTTCAGGCCTAACCCTTAGCGCTATTACTATAGAGTCTACATTCGGCTGGGGTACAAACAGGTGCCTAGGTACCTTGGCCACAATTTCAGTATCACAATAATACTGGACTGCTACAGATAGGGCCCCAAAGTCCTTGCCACCTGGTTGGGCATTCATCCTTTCAGCCACCTCTTTTTGGACCATAACAACTATATCTGTCACATTTATATTCTCTTCCAAAAATCTCATTATTATTGGAGTAGTAATATAGTATGGCAGGTTAGCTACTAGCTTTACTGGTCCACCATCTAGGTTCTCATCTATAAGGCCCCTTATATCGGCCTTTATTATATCTTCATTTACTATCTTTACATTTTCATAGTCTCCAAGTGTATCTGTCAAAATAGGTATCAGGTTCTTGTCTATCTCAACAGCCATCAGGGCCCCTGCCCTAGATGCCATCTCCCTAGTCAAGGTACCAATACCTGGCCCTACCTCTATAATCTTGTCACTAGGTCCTATTCCAGCCCCAGCAACTATTTTGTCAACTATATTGTCGTCTATCAAAAAGTTCTGGCCCAGGGACTTTGTAAATTTGAAGCCGTGTCTCTTTACAAGGTCCATGGTTGCACTATGAGATGATAGCCTCTTATTCATGGTCTCCACTCCCTTCTGCGTACTCCTTCAAGGCCTGGTCGAATTCCTTCCTTGTAACACCGTAATTATTGAGTCTGCTCAAAAACTGCTTGGAATTACCATAGCCTATACCCAATATCCTGCCAATCTTGTCCCTCTTGTGAGATGATTGGTCCCCACCTATTAGGCCATTTTTCACTAGGTCTACATTTGAAAATTCCTTATTTCCCGTCTTTATTTCAGTCCTAACCTTGGCTAGGGCAGCTAGGATGCTCTCTGGACTAGCATTTTTCTATCCCAATATCTCCATCCTTGATGGCCTCTTCTCTTGGCAAAAATGCATGCTTACAGCCCTCAACCTGGTCGCTTATCTTCTTCCTAATCCTTTCACCTGCATAGTCTGGGTCGGTAAAAATGATTACTCCCCTCCTAGCCTGGGCAGACTTTATCCTCTCCATTACCCCCTTTGGAAAACCAAATCCACCAGTGGCAATGAGTTCACAATCCAGGGCCCTCTTTACAGCCCTAATATCGTCTCTACCCTCAACTACTATCACTTCTTTTATCATTAGTCTATTTCTCCCCTAATTATGGTCCTTGCCGTCTCACTCAATAGGTTTGAATAGTAGCAAAGCATCAAGACATCAAAAAGCTTGTTTTCTCTACCTACAAGCCTCTCCTCTCTTAGGTCCCTTATAATCGGTCCCATGGCATCTAGGAGACTATCATTCATAAATGGCTTTTGATCTATATATAGGCTATAGGCCTCCTCTACATCCGAATCTCCTACCAAGTCCCTTATCTCTGTCATACTTATGTCCCTCTTTAAAAGGCAGGTTATCACTATCATAAGTATGTGCTCCTTGGTATATTTTTTCTTGACTGCAGGCTTTATAACCCCACTCTTTGCATAGTTGTTTATCATGGTCTTAGTCAAGGCCTGCTCCCCTTCATTATATGGGAAATACTTATTAAATAGGGTCAAGACCTGGTCCATGTAAAGATCTATTTCCGGCACATCTTCTAGCCTGATATCAATCTTTTCTGTCAAGTCTTTGATTATATCTTCAATCTTGTACATCTTACCACCATCCCTATCCTTCTACTCGGTCAATCACCCTAACTTTTATAAGTATCGACAACTTTTACACCCAACTTACTTTTACTAGCCTATTTTTTTACTGACCTGTTTTTCCTAACTCGCTTTTTCTAACCTATCTTATATCTATACTTACTGCTATAATCTTTTTATAGCCATTTTTATCAAAAAAATCCTAGTCTTGTTGACTGGCAAAAATTTTTTTCATGCAGAATATATTATACCATGTATTTACAAAAAAATTGTAAATCAATAGCTAGAAATCATCAAAAAAATACTTGTAAATATTCAATATAAAGTCTATAATATCATTATACATAGTTCCTAATACTACATATATTTTAGATTCGAGGTGAAAATACATGTCTACAGTAAAATTAAGAGACCCTATAAGTTCTATCACCCACCTAATCGGGGGTGGACTATCTATCGTAGCCCTAGTTTTATTAATATTAAAGCAGGTGCTGGGTCCATCAATAAATTATGCTTTATTCGTTTCAACTATACTATTCGGTACATCCATGATTCTTCTCTACTTTACCAGTGGTATCTACCATGCCATTAGTGCTAAGAAAGAAAAATTGGTCTTGTACATGAGAAAGCTAGACCACTCAATGATATATGTCTTGATTGCAGGCTCCTACTCACCATTTTGCCTATATGTCCTTCCTAAAAAGACTGGTATACCGGTGTTTGTAATCATGTGGCTAATTGCCATAGTGGGTATTCTCATGAAAATACTTTGGATAAATATGCCTAGGGTCCTATCTACTGCCCTGTACATAGGTATGGGTTGGGTTGCAATCTTTGTAATTAAGGACCTCTATATCAACCTGGTTGGACCGGCATTTTTCCTCCTAGTACTCGGTGGCCTACTCTATACCATAGGTGGGGTTATATACGCAATTAAAAGGCCCAACATCAAGAATTGGAACTTTCATGATATATTTCATATCTTCATAATGCTGAGCTCACTGGCTCATTTTTTTACTAGTATTTTTTTGTTTTTAATATAGTTTTGATATAGATATGAGGAGGCTGTCAACCCAGCAAATGGGGACAGCCTCCTTTTCATAGTCTATATATCTGTATATTGATCTCTTTCAATCTTCTATATATCCGTATATCCTCTTTCTTATCTTCTATAGGTCACATATTAACCTATCTTTCCTGGCTCATCTCCTTGGACCTCTTTACACAGGCTAACTGCCCCTTAATGACAGCATTTCTAAGCCCATTCTCCTCTAGAACTTCTACTGCCCTAATTGTAGTTCCTCCTGGTGAACAAACCATATCCTTCAAGACACCCGGATGTAGGCCCGTCTCCATAACCATCTTGGCAGACCCATATACAGCCTGGGCAGCAAACTGGTAGGCCTGGTCTCTTGGCATACCAGATAGGACCGCCGCATCTGCCATGGCTTCTATAAACATAAATACATAGGCCGGCGAAGATCCACTCACACCTATAACTGCATCCATCATAGACTCATCTATAAGCTGGGTCTTACCTATACACTTAAAAATCTTATCCACTTCCACTAGGTCGTTATCTGTAATTTGGTCATTCTTTACTAGGGCTGACATGGCCTGCCCAACCATGGCGGGTGTATTTGGCATGGCCCTGATTATCTTCTTATCACTACCAACCATTTCTTCAAGGTGGTCCATAGTAAGACCTGCTGCCACTGAAACTAGTATCTTACCGTCCAAAGACCTACTAGCTCCTTTAAAAGGCCAGCTAGCTGGTAGGGCTTGACTGCCAGGATAATTATATCTGCAAAATCAACGACTTCTCTAGCATCCAGGCTAGTCCCTATCCCATATTGACTGCCTATCCTATCAAGGGTCTCTTGACTACGAGCGACAGCCCTTATATCTTTGCTAGTTATTAGGCCTGACTTCAGGATTCCACCTATCATGGCGGACCCCATATTGCCTGCCCCTATAAAACCTAATTTCATACCTTCCTCCTATGTAAGTAGCTACAGTTCAATAATTTTAAATCAGCAATAAATTATTAGTAGCCCATTTGATAAATCCTATATCCTAGACCAGGACCTAGATTTATCATTTCGTAGCTTTTTTCATCTACCCCATTTTCTATGACTATAACTTCCTTGAACCTATAATCTACCTCTACCATATAGGCCTTATCTATGGTATTAAGTCCAACCTCAAATTTGCGTTCATCAGGCCTTATCGACAATAGCTTGGCCGAAAGAACATTATCTATAAAGGTATCCTCTACATCATGCATACTCTTGAACATCTTAGAATAACCATCCCCATAGTCTGGTAGCATAAGGCCTTCTTGCCTCTTGTCCCTGGCGTTTTGCAATTCTACGAATTTCCTTATTATACCTTTGTCTCCCAACTTTTCTAGCTCAGCAGCCTCCTTGTCATGGACCATCTTGGTCTTTACCCAGGCCCTATATTCAATCTTAAGCAGGTCTTCTAAAGTCTTACCATCAAAAGATTTAGCATATCCATAAAAATCCTTGTAGGCTCCTACAAGCTTATCTCCAGAAAATATAGCTATTAGATAGGACTCTTCTTCACTAGATCTCTTTTGACTCTCTTTATTCAGTCTATATCTTTCAAAACTCAAATCCTGCCCTAGATATGGGTCAAGCCCCTCCTTAAAGCCTGTCTTTTTTAAGAGATCATTTACATAGGCAAGATAAAGCTTAAACCTATCGCCATATGTAGGCTCTTCTAGTTTATTTGGAATCTTTACATCCACATGACTAATCCTATACTTGATATATTCACCCTTGTCCTTTACATATTTGTCCAGGTCTTTTGACAAGGGACCCTTGTCCATACTGTCCCTCATAACGTACCTTATATACCCTAGGTCTTTTTCTGTCAGGCCATAGACCGCACCCTTTTTATTTACGACGAAGTATGAATTTTCCCCTGAACCAGGTTCAACCACTAGGTCTACCTGGTCTCCTGACTTATTCTTGAAGCTGATACTAGACTTTTGTTCAACATAAGTCTTTATAGTAGCATCTTTATAATATTCATTCTTAGATTCCTTGATATCCTTGAGTAAGCTGTCTACAATAGACTTAGCAGGACTTAACTTTAGCCGTTTGGCTACAACTTTCTTCCAAGCCATAGCATCCTTGTAGTCTTTGGAGTCCTTTTGGTCTTTTTTCCCAGCCCCCATAAGGATATCCGCAAAGACCAAGATCTGACTCTTAGTTTTCATATCAAAGACCTTTTCTATGATAAGTATATCATTCCTTTTCTCATCATGCCCACCGATTTGCTCATCAAGTGTAAACTTGATAGAATCAATATCCTTAAGACCTACAAAGTCTTCCAGGTCCTTTAGGTTTTACCTATTTTCCTTATCAGCCTCCTGACTTTGACCTACCTGATTGAACATATCGTCCTTGGAGCTCTGGCCTTGACAAGCGACCTGTGACAAGCCCAAAGACAATAAAAGTACTGAAATAGCCAGTTTTTTAGATAGATTCAACTTCATATTTCTACCTCCCGTCAGTAAAATATGATTAAACTCGTCCAATTACATTCTATACCAATTACTACTTTTTATTATATCATGCATTTGTCCAATAATTTCTAAAAAAATATGTTTTTTTGATAAAAACATATGGTATATAAAATGATTGGCCCTTACCATCACTCGCCAGTATTTTTAGGGCAAAAATATGAGAGACTCATAACTGGTATATACCAGTATATAAGTCCCCCTGTTTCTTATATCAAGTACTTAATTATTAATATTCTACCTTATACCAAAGAACCTCTTGGCATTTTCTTTAGTTACCTGACACACCTCTTCATAGCTGATTCCCCTTTCAAGGGCTATCTTCTGAGCCACATACTTAACCATGGATGGGTCATTTCTCTTACCCCTATTAGGAACTGGAGCCATATATGGAGAGTCCGTCTCTATAAACATCCACTCCAATGGTATATTTTTAGCCACATTCACTGTCTTCCTGTTGTTCTTGAAGGTAACTGTTCCAGGTATTGATATATAGCAGCCCATCTTTACATACTCCTTGGCCAGGTCTAACTCTCCACTATAGCAGTGAAGAACACAGCCTGTCTCTGGGGCCTTGTACTTTTTAATTATCTCAAAAGTGTCCCCATGGGCATCCCTGTCATGTACTATAAAGGGTAGGCCTAGTTCGTTAGCTAACTGAATCTGCCTTATAAACCACTTTTTCTGTAGGTCCCTAGGCGATAGGTCATAGTAGTAGTCCAGGCCTATCTCTCCGATGGCTACCACCTTGTCATTTTCCTTGGCCCACTTCTTTAGGGTCTCTATATCATCTTCAGTCATATGCTCTACATCATGTGGGTGTACCCCTACTGCTGCATATATAAAATCATGTTTTTTCGCTAGGTCTATGGCTGTCTTGGATGTCTCCATGTCTGCACCCGGATTGACAACCAGGTCCACATCATTTTCTCTTAAGTAGGCTATTAGCTGGTCCCTATCTTCATCAAACCTCTCATCATTTAAATGAGCATGTGAATCGAACAGCATTTATCTCACCTCTGCCCCATCTTTAGCACCAATAGCTTCTGGTATTACCAGGTCATCACCATCATCACCAGCTGCAAGGATCATACCCTGAGATTCTACCCCCTCTTAGCTTGACTGGCTTTAGGTTGCAAACTACTATTACATTTTTTCCGACCATTTCTTCTGGCTTGTACCATTCAGCTATACCTGATACTATCTGTCTCATTTCTGAACCTAGCTTGATCTGTGATACCAGTAGCTTGTCCGCCTTTGGATGCTTTTCACACTTTACAATCTTTCCTACTCTTAGCTCTAGCTTTTCAAAGTCTTCTAAACCTATTTCTTCCTTGTGGTCTAGCTTCACTTCCTGGTCGACTATCTTTTCAGCGAATAGGTCTTCTAGGACCTTGATTTCTTCTTCAACCTCAAGTCTTGGGAATAGAACTTCTCCCTTCTGAACCTTAGTCCCATTAGGAAGTAGGCCGAAAGTATCAGTACTTGCCCAATCATATAGGTCTTCCCTACCAGCTATACCTAGCTGTGCGAATATCTTTCTAGCTGTATCTGGCAATAATGAAGATATAAGTGTAGATATTAGCCTAATTGATTCACATAGGTTGTATAGGACATGGTTTAACTGGTCCTTGTTTGCTTCATCTTTAGCTAGAACCCAAGGCATTGTTTCATCTATATACTTGTTAGTCCTTCTAACAAACTTCCATAGGCTTTCTAGGGCTTCATGGAACATCAATTCATTCATCTGACCTTCAAAGTCTGTCCTTACTTCCTTGTATGTATTGATTAAGTCCTGGTCAAAATCAGTTCTAGCATCATTTACAACTAGAACACCATCATTATACTTTTCAACCATCGATACAGTCCTACTTACTAGGTTGCCAAGGTCATTAGCCAAGTCTGAGTTTATTCTGTTTATAAAGTTCCTGTGAGTGTAAGAACCGTCCTGACCAAACGAGAACTCTCTTAGTAGGAAGTACTTAAGGGCATCTACCCCATACCTGTCTACCATCTGGCCTGGATATACTATATTGCCCTTAGACTTTGACATCTTATCATCAGCGAACAGGATCCAACCATGTCCAAACACCTTCTTCGGTACTGGTACATCTAGGGCCATTAGCATTGCAGGCCATATAATTGTATGGAACCTCACTATTTCCTTGGCAACTAGTTGAACATCTGCTGGCCAGAACTTCTTGTAGTTTGTATCATCATCACCCTCATAACCTAGGGCTGTAATGTAGTTACAAAGGGCATCTACCCATACGTAGATTATATGCTTTTCATCGAAAGGCACCTTTATACCCCAGTCAAATGAAGTTCTAGTTACTGATAGGTCCTCTAGGCCTGGCTCTAGGAAGTTCTTAATCATTTCGTTCTTTCTGCTCTCAGGCATTACGAAGTCGGTATTTTGGAATAGGTCCAATAGCCTATCCTGGTACTTTGATAGCCTGAAGAAGTATGATTCTTCCTTCACTACCTTAGTATCTCTACCACAGTCTGGACACTTGTTGCCTTCCAGCATCTGTGACTCTGTCCAGAAGCTTTCACATGGTACGCAGTAGTGTCCCTCATATGAGCCCCTTGTATATTTCTCCCTTTTCATATAGCTTGGTAAATATCTTCTGTATAGCCTTCTCATGTCTTTCTTCAGTAGTTCTTATAAAGTCATCATTTGATATTTCTAATTTTTCCCAAAGCTTCTTGATTTCGGCTATCTGCTCATCAAGGAATTCTATTTCGCTCTTACCCGCTTCATGGGCCTTCTTCTGTATTTTTTCTCCATGTTCATCTGTACCTGTAAGGAACATTACATCGTAGCCACAGAATCTCTTGAACCTAGATATAGCATCTGCTGCTACAGTAGTATAGGCATGGCCTATGTGTAGCTTTCCACTTGGATAATATATTGGTGTTGTTACATAAAATGTTGGTTTCTTTGTCATAATTGACCTCCTCAAAGTTTAAAAGTAATCGAGTAGGGAGGAATTTTCCTCCCTCTCACACCACGGAGCGTGCCGTTCGGCACTCCGCGGTTCAATTCAAATAATAATCTAAACAACTAATGAGTCCTCGCTTTGCGAGGATTTCTTTTGTTATCTTGCGAAGCCCCGCTGTTTTGGCTACCGCCTGATAATGGTCTGTAAATCCTACGGATTGTCTCGCCATCCATTCTGGTACACCTAGCTTCCTTAGTCCCCACATCCTTTTCTTACTAGTTTTCCATTGTTTCCATATAACTATCCTCATACGATTACGAAGATGTTTGTCTATTTTAGTCATATTTTGTTTCATCTTACCTATCCTAAAATAGTTTATCCATCCTCTTATCACCTGATTTAGTTTCAGTATCCTGTAGTCCATAGACACTGACCACGAACGATATGTTAGTTTTTTGAGCTTTCTCTTGAATCTGTTTATTGAGTCCTTATGTGGTCTGGCTTCCCATTTTCCATTCATTTTCACAAAGCCAAATCCTAGGTACTTGAGCCTTGTTGGTTTTGTGACTTTGGATTTAGTAGCATTTACCTTAAGGCTTAGCTTCCTCTCTATCCACGATGTGACCGAATGCATCACTCTATTTGCAGCCGCACTGCTTGCAACAGTTATTATACAGTCGTCTGCATATCTAACGAAGTGCAAGCCTCGTGCTTCTAACTCTTTGTCTAGTTCATTGAGCATTATGTTACTAAGCAAAGGAGATAAGTTACCTCCTTGCGGAGTTCCTATAGTGGTTTCTTCATATTTCCCTTTTACCATAACTCCTGCTCTTAGATACTTAGTTACAAGAGATATTACATCTGGGTCTTTCACCGTTTTGCCTACTAGATACATTAGCTTGTCCTGTGGTACACTATCAAAGAACTTTTCTAGGTCAATATCCACTATGTATGTGTATCCATCATTTAGATATTCTAGTAGCTCTACTATTGCTTGTTGTGCTCTTCTACCTGGTCTAAAGCCATAACTATGTTCACTAAATTGTGGCTCGAACATTGGTGTTAGAACTTGGGCAATTGCTTGTTCTATGATTCTGTCTACTACTGTTGGAATTCCAAGATTTCGTACTCCACTGTTTGGTTTTTGGTATTTCTACTCTGAGTACTGGTTGTGGTTTATATTTCCTTTTTCAGGATTTTTAGTTTTTGATATCTCATCCAGTTTTTCTTTTGAGGTATTTGTTAACATCTTCTATGCTTATACCATCTATGCCTCCGGCACCCTTTATTGGCTTTTTACCTTTTTGTATGCCATTTTCATATTTTCTCTGGATAATATCTGATTCATTAGTTGTCCCATAGATTGTCTCACTTTCCTAATTTTCTTTTGTACATATTTGCCCTAACTCCTATGAAATGTTCACTCCGTTACGTCTTTGCTACTATATTTCTCGTCGGGCTTATATACTCAGTTTGATTAAGTCACTTTGACTTTTAGAATTGTTCAGCCCTTCGCTCCATTTCCATTACAGAAACTTCTCCACTACTATGGCTTCTGCTGACTTCTCACAGTTCGTTGTTACTAGGTTTTCCCTCTGTGAGACCTCACGGGATAAGTCGTCAGTCTTTCCTCGTCTACCTGCCCTAATTTACTTACATAAGTTACGTTTGCCTTTTGGACTTTGTGACTTATTGCCCACTCATCCTTTATGTAAGCCTTGATATTAGGTTTCTGTGCGTCAGGCTACGATTTTGCTATTGCTTCTTCTCGCCATCACCTCACGGTGATAACCTTGCAAGTTGCTATGAGGTTCGTCGGCAACTACGCCCTCACGTGGACTTTCACCACAGACTGATGGCATGCCCGTCATATAATAAAAATCACCCCTATGCGATGCATAGGGGCGAATAATAGTCACGGTACCACCCT
>BNJU01004597.1_pt1 | contig 19327 bp, 25 predicted proteins | sample 8539281 | NCBI WGS metagenome assembly BNJU01 (sample SAMD00202456, study PRJDB9452) | human saliva metagenome | isolation source: human saliva | place: Japan
GATGATGAAATGCAAGGAGAGAGTAATTCCATCACCAATCAAAAGCAGCTACTTGAAAGCTATGCCAAAAGAAACGGCTTTTGTAAATATTTATCACTATACAGACGATGGAGTTAGCGGAACAACCTTTGATAGAGATGGATTTCAAAAAATGATAAAAGCAGTAGAAGAAAACAAAGTATCTACTGTGATAGTAAAAGATATGAGTAGGTTTGGCAGAGATTACCTCAAAGTAGGCTTTACACCGAAATACTTTTTCAAAAGAAAAGGAGTAAGGTTTATCGCCATCAATAACGGAATAGACAGCGAAAAACAAGCAGAAAGCGACTTTACCCCTATTCTAAATATTATGAATGAATGGTATGCAAGAGATACATCAAGAAAAATACAATCCATCTTTAGAGCAAGAATGGAAGAGGGCAAAAGAGTATCACCAAGCGTACCATACGGCTATTTTAGAAACCCAAATAACAAACAGCAGTTACTTGTCGATAAAGAGAGTGCAAAGGTCGTAAAACGCATTTACAGGCTTGTAATAGAGGGATACGAGTAACACAGATAGCAGATATACTAACCAAAGATAAAGTTCTTATCCCATCAGCCTCATGCAGAGATACATTACCCCGAAAAACAACCACAGTTCCAAGAAAAAGAGGAATAGAAGACCCGTATTTTTGGACACCGACCACAGTAGGCTATATCTTAGAAAAAAGAGAATATATGGGATATACCGTACTTGGTAAAACAATATGCCTTGATTACAAAACTAAGAAACGCAGAAAGGCAAAAGAAGATGAACTCATTATCTTCAAAAATACCCATGAAGCCATCATTGATGAAGAAACATGGAATAACGCCCAAAGGCTAAGAAAAACAGTAAGAAGAAGTCCGAAGTACGGGACAACTCACACCCATTTACAGGGCTTTTTAATCTGTTCCGATTGTGGAGGAAAGCTAAGCTATCGAGAGCCGGCAGAACATAAAGAAAAAGAAATACGATTGTGATTATTGTTTTTGTATGTCAACATTACAGACACAGAAAAAGGTACTTGCAGTATGCACTACATCAAAGTAAAAACAGTGAATGAAATTCTCTTAAAATCAATTAAAGAAATCACAGACTTTGCAAAAGAAGAAAAGCAAGAATTTCTAAAAGTGATGAACAAGTTATCCGATGAAAAAAGAGAAGAAAAAGTATCAAGAAGATACAACGAAATTAGAAAAAGTTGTCATCAAGAAACGCAGAACTAACAACCCTTATTACAAAACTGTATGAAGACCACGCACTTGGGAAAAATTCCCGTAAAACATTTTGACAGATTATTTAATATCCTATGATACAGAGCAACAAGACTTGGAAAAACAAATACAGTATTTTTGAAAATGAAATAGAAAGCTATCATCAGAGAAAAGTTGACACCGATAAATTCTTAAAAATGATAGAAAAATATACAGATATTGAAGAACTGACAGTACCAATGATAAATGAGTATATAGAAAAAGTTGTAGTCCACGAAGCAACAGGAGGAAGAAAAGGAAAGACAGAAAACAACAAGTTGATGTGTACTTTAACTTTATAGGCAACTGTCAAGTGCCACAGAAAGCTGATATAGAAAAAAATGGCTTAAAAATGGTATAATATTAAGTAATATAAAACAAAAAGTTTAAATTTAGAGGTAATGAAAGATGAGGGTTTTCATGAATTTGGATATAAAAATTTTTCACGCATATATTACTGATACATGGTGGAGGCAATTCTTGGTGGAATTATCTTCGACAAGCTCGTATATTATCAGATAAATTCCATGTGATTTTACCAACACTTGATGGTCATGGAGAAGAATATCAAAGAGATTATATTTCAACTGAAAATTCTGCTCAACAAATAATGGATTATATAAAAACAATTGTAATGGGAAATTGTTTGCTATAGGCGGTGTTTCTTTAGGTGGTCAAATTGCAATTGAGTTATTATCATTAGATAGTGATATAGCTCAGAAAAGCAATAATAGATGGTAGCATTTGTATTCCTCAACCAAATTTATCACGAATTAGTACGATTGTTGTAAAAATATTTGGAAAACTTATGTTTAGTAAATCAGCCAGCAAAATTCAATTAAGTTTGATGAAAAAATTTATCCTAATATGGCTTATCCGGAAGAGATAGAAAATTATTATATGGAAGATATGCCAAGATTACCAATGAAAACATTAGTGAAAAATATAAAAACATATATGGGAAAGTATAGATTGAAAGAAAGTATTACAGAAAGCAAAGCACAGGTTCTATATATTTATGGCGAGAAAGAAATGCGTTGTGTTAAGGAATCAGCTAAACTATTTCAAAAAAATGCATCCTGATTGTATTCTCTACGAAGCTAAAGGTTATAATCATGGATATTTATCAGCGTATTTACCATTAGAGTGGATAAAACTGGTTAATCCATTTTTAACTAATTGATAATTTAATAAAAACTAACACAGAACAGTAAATCAAAAAAGTTTACTGTTTTTCTTACTCAAAATTAAGAAGAAAGGAAAAACAGTAAATGAAAAAAATATAGATGATTTTTAATGGCAGAAGAAGAAATCAAGCAGTTACAAAACAAAAGAAAGAAACTCATCAGTCAGCAAAAACAGGAAGAGAGAAAAAGAGAGATAGACGCCTTTATGAAAAGGAGGAGTCTTTGAAAGTATCTTCACCGAAAGTAAAGATTTTTACCAAAGATGAATTCTATCAGCTAATCACATTTCCGAATATAAAAGAGTTAGTAAATCAAAAATCAAGAAAATTATAGAGAGCAGAGAACAAAGCGAAAATCAAAAATACAGAAAACCAAGAGAAAGAAAGCGACATATAGGAATAGTCCCTTGTTTACAAGGGACGCACTTATACACCCTAAAGGGTGTGTGCGTTCTCCGAAGGCTCTTGCAGAGAGCACATCAGCTAACGCTGATACAGGAGCTCACTCCCCTACGGAAATAAATTTCCTACCCGTGTGTAGCTTCAAAAGAAATCGGATAAAAACTATCGATTTCTTTAGGGAAAGTCTTATCCATCGCCACATAAAAGTATCAGAAAAACGAAAGGGGGTTTTTAGCTATGGCGATATATCATCTCAGTATAAAGATTATCTCAAGAGGCAAAGGGAAAAAGTGCAGTTGCGGCAGCTTCCTATCGCAGTGGCGAAAAGATAAAAAAATAAATATGATGGCATAGTCCACGACTTTACAAGGAAAGGCGGAATAGCCCATACCGAAATTTTATTGCCACGAAATGCACCACAGGAATTTGCAAAGTCGTTCTGTCTTGTGGAACAGTGTTGAGAAAATAGAAAAAAAGTAAAAACTCACAGCTTGCAAGAGAAATCAGAAATTGCCTTACCCAAAGAACTGAGTAGAGAAAAACAGATAGAGCTTGTAAGGAAATATGTAAAAGAAAATTTTGTGAAAGTCGGTATGTGTGCCGATGTTGCTTTGCACGATAAAAATGACGGAAACCCACACGCACATATCTTACTTACCATGCGACCGTTAAACGAAAGATAAAACATGGGGAGCAAAATCAAAAAGAATATATCCTTGATAAAAACGGAGAAAAGATAAAAACTCAAAAACGGCAATTACAAAACAAGAAAAATCAATACAACCGATTGGAATGAGCAAGAAAAAGCGGAAAGAGTGGCGAAAAGCATGGGCAGACATTACAAACAAATATCTTGAAGAAAACAGCATACAGGAAAAAAAGTAGACCATCGTTCCTATCAAAGACAGGGCATAGAACAAATACCGACCATTCCTTTGAGGCGTATCAGCCACTCAAATGGAAAAGAAAGGCATAGCCACCGACAGAGGAAATATCAATCGGGAAATCAGAAAACAGAATAGGCTATTACAAGAAATCAAGTTAAGAATAAAAAGCCTTGTTAAATTGGATAAGAGGAATTGGAAAAGAAGAAAAAGCAGAAACTGATAATCTCAAATCCACCCTCCCACCCAAAGAAAATTTGCTATCCGTTTTTGAAAAATCTTATCCGTAAAAAGCAGATAGCAATAACACAGATTTAGAAAAATATATTGAAAACTATCAGTTCTTAAAAGAGAAAAATATCATTTCCGTATCTGAACTGAAAGAGAGTATTACCGATTTTACGAGACAAAAATTATAAGACCACAAGAGCTTTGAAAGATACCGAAAAGAAGATTGATGATAAAACCAAACTTATTGACCAAGCCGAAAAATATTTGAATCATAAAGACACCTACAAAGCCTATACCAAGTTAAAGAAAAACAAACAAGATATTTTTATAACGAGCATACGGCAGAGAGTTATTTTGTTGAAAGTGCCAAGAAATATTTGAAAGAGCATTTAGGAGAAAGCAAGACTCAAATATATCCAAGTGGAAATCAGAAGTAATAACTTTGAGGAAAGAAAAGACAGTCTATATTCTCAAATCATAGACCTACGAAAAAGAAAGTTGAACAAGCAGAAAAAGTTAAGATCTGTATAGAGACGTTACATACACAGAAAAAGGAACTAACACAGAGCAAGAGTAAAGATTTGGGACTGTGAGAAAGGATAAAAATGGTATAATATTAATTGATGTAGACAAACAAATTCGTGTTTTTAGGGGGATAAAAATGGAAAGAGGTTTTGGTTATTCCCTATTGTTTTTCATGATTCATGAAATGGAAGAAATAATAGGTTTTTAGGTTATGGTTTGAAAAAGAATTTTGATTTAGTATATATAGTACGCTTGAAAAATTATACAGTAATTTTAGCAGTGAAGGTTTTGCAATAGCTGTTCTTGAAGAATATATAATATGTATTGTAGTAACAGGTATAAGCATATTTTGGGAAATTTATATAATTTGGATAGGGTATTTATTGCTTTTTGTAATACATTTAGTAATTCATATAATACAAAGTCTTGTGATAAGAAGATATATACCGGCATTGATTTCAAGTATTGCACTTTTACCAATTAGTATGATATCTAAATCTATTCATTACTTTGAGTATCATTTTACAGATATAGTTATGATTTCTATTTTGTCTGTAATTTTAATGGTGCTAAATTTAATTTTTAGTTCATTGGATAATGAGAATAGTAACTCAAAGAATCAAGAAATAATAATTTGCAAAATTTATAGTTTGATAAACACAGGAACAGTAAATCACAAAGGTTTACTGTTTTTCTTTGCCTAAAAAGCGGAAAAGGAGGACTTATGGAAGAAGAAAAAGAGTAATAAAAGAATCACAACATAAACAGTTAGTAATGGATATTGGAAAAACAAAATATACTGTAAATCTACATTTCAAGCAAGGTACAGGGGAAACATACAAGGATAAAATACTAAAGTTAATTAAGAGAGAAACAGAGAAGATATAAATTTATCAAAAAAATTTTTGTTTATATCCTTGACAAATCTTCCCTAAAAGGAAGCGTAATGGTATAGATGAACGTGATAGCGTAAAAATCCTACAAGCTATACAAAAGAAAAGCTTTGTTTTCATCAATAAAGAAAAGTAGAGTTGCTAGAAAATATGCTATGAAAAAATTATAAAGAATTAAAAGAAGCTATGTATTTATCCCCATAATATGGGATAGTTTGCGCCCTAGTATTATATTACTCAGGAGGAAAAGGATTATTGAAATTATCCCTTTTATATAATACCAAGTCTTCTTTTTCCTGCTTGCTGTGTTTTACTTATCGCTATATAAATTTCTATAAACAGGAGTATTACAACACACGACAGAAATATGCAAATAGTGATAAAATCGCTTTTTATTGATTAAATCAAAAAGCGGCATATTGGTATAGGATATAGCAACCAAATAGAAGAGCATGATAAGAATAACCAAGGAGGATAAAGAAGGTTAAGTGTCTTTTCTTTGTTGTCGCTTCCCTCTTTTATAGTTTTAAAGAATTTCTGAATAATAAGCAACTATGAAGGGAGTTAGGAATATGGTAAGGTTGATCAAAACCGAATAAAATCTATTATCGGCGACCAGAATTGTTGGCTATGGAATAATTCACTGTTTATGCCATAAAAAACTTGCAAATTTATCTGCAAGATACTGCACGATAGTGCTGAAGACTGTGATGCGACGGAAATAATATTAAAAATATTTAATATACCAGTTGTTGTTTGATTAGGAGCTTGGTTTCATTGCTTTTCTCGGCAGTACCGCTATCGGTAGACATACTTCCTCCTACATTGATTCGCTCCTTCTCTTCTTTGTTTCCTCCAAACTCTCAGAATATTCTACTATATTTATAAAGTTGTATATTCTTTTGAAATTTACTATCTGAAATCACATAGAGAATAAGGAATGAATTTTAGTGATCTCCACATTCAAAAACGACCAATATACTAAAAATAATCGAATGAATTATTACTCTAATCGCTACGATTGAGTAGAATGAATAGAAAATTACGTTTATGCAAGCTGGATACTAAAGTACAAAATAGAACGATAAAGCGCATGAAGATAGGAGATTCTAAAAGAAAGGGAGAAAAATGTCTATCACAGCAACAGAATTAAAAAGAAAATTTGAGTAGACACTTACTTTTTGTAGAAAGGCAGATATTTCTATTTCAAGAAACAGAAAAAGTAGTGGTAGAGTCGGATTCCTCGTTTTGCAAGATAAGGCAGAAGCTGGTGGAAGAATTGTTTGACTTGATGTACCGTCTACTACGACACTGGAGGAAGCGGAAACTCAGAAAGAAGAAAGGAAATTGAAAAATCTTAGCGGATGAAGTTGGATAGCATTGTTATAAGGGAATAGTAAAAATGAAAAAGGAGACATTACGATGATGGTTATTTTTGCGATTTTGTCCTCTATCTTCGCTCGCGTTAGCGGCAGTGGACAAATGCAGCATCGTGATTACCTATGGTGCTTGCCTCTCGCGCTTCTTCATGAAACGAGTAGTATCAAAGCTGTTTTCGGCTGTATCCTTATTGCCGGAGGAACGCTCCTCATGGTGCTGTGAGTCGATTTTAGAGTTTCAAATAATTCGTAAGACAGGATTAAGATTTTCGGGGAGGAAAATGGTACTATTTCCAGTAGAAAAAGAGGAATAAAAGATGAGAAATAGACTATGCGAAAAATAAAAAGCTAAAAATCATTTTACCGTTGGCATCTTTGCTTTGTACTTTCGGTTTGCGGAGGCATAAAAGGAAAGGGGACGGATGTAAAGAATTCGAGTCAGACGGAAGACGCACAAAACGGAGTCGGTGAAAGTATTCCAATCTTGTAGATGAAGAAACGAGAAAGCGCGCTATGAAAGCATTGAAACAGGCGGGGCTGAAAGAGGAAAAGATTAGCGCATTCTTTTCCGCTGTGGATGAATATAACAATGCAGTAGGGAAAAAGACCATCTGGTGCAGAAGATGACCACCGTGAAGGGACTGTATCCGATACGGATAATGACAAACTGATTGACCTTTGGGTGCAAAACGGAGGATTCGTGGGAAGGAATTGCCGGATTACTCTTTTTCTCTGATGGGAGATTTCATTAGCATCAAGGACACGACGCCCGGCGATACGACCATGCTTTTTCGGACTTTGAAGCTCATCAAAGCGAAGAAGATCTTCGAAGGAGAAGCGAAGCAGAAGTACGATGCCTCTTTTTCCTATATTGACGTCAAAAATACCCATGATACAAAAGAACTTGCGAAGGAAATCACGGCTTCCTGGGATAAGAGAGGCGTCTCTTTTCAAAATGACAAGATGCACATGATTTCCGTCTTTATGAGCGATGGACGACGGAAAGAATAAGGTGCAGGAGTTTATCGGGCATACGGGAATTTTGCTTTCGGAGGAAAGAACTACCTCTTTATTGAAAAACTGGCTTTTTGAACTTCCCTATCAGGTGGAGGAGTTCCATAATTTACAGGAAGTCGACTGATTATCTGATGCGCTGCTACGATAAGGATGCGGATGGCTTTGACTGCTAAAGCTCATTATTTTCGAGGATAATCATGTGATGAACGAGTACAGAGTGGTGAAGCAGAGAAGAGCAATGGCTTACGCCATTGCTCTTATTAAGTTCACGATGGTAATCAGTGCGGCATATCCTACTCCGGGCAATAGCCAGATCACCCAGCTTCTGTCCCATGCGTTGAAGAGGAGGCTTATCGCAAGGTAGAGCAGCTGGCAACGGACCAGTAAGCCCCTCCGATACCGCTGTTTTTCTTGTTGGAGACCTTGTTTTCTCGTATGCGTGTCTTCCTCGGAAAAGAGCACTCTGAACCCTTCCAGACGACACTGACCTTGGTCATTAGAAAAGCGCCTATGCCTACAAAGGAAGTAAGATCGAAAGAGATAAGCTATCAGAACACATCCTGGTCCGGGAAGAAAAATCATACTGAAGAAAAGCGGCGTAGCGGATAAGATGCAGATGAGAACGCCTAAAATCATTTGCATACTGTGGGTGCTCTGAAACCTGCCTTTTTCTCCTTCACCATCCCGTCCACCCCATAGGCAGTGTTCAGTGCTTCGTGCTTTTAAATAGCTAAAAACGCCTCCGTCGAGCTTGTTTTTCATGCAGAGAGCAACCCCAGACCGACCAGCACTAAGACGATAAGGATACCGATACCGCTTGCCTGATCTTCGCTGAGGGAATCTTTCCATATTCCGCGAGAGTCACGAGAGTAATTAACGGGGCAGCGGACACGATGAAGAGGAATATGGCGAAAGCGGAGGGAAGCGCCTTCTGCTCTGATAGGCAAGGAAAGCACTCGCTTCCTCCATAGAGACAGATACTTCCTTTTCGGAAGAGTCTTGTTCTACTGGAGTAAAGGCTTTCGCGGGTTCTTCTCCATCTCATCCTTTAGAAGATAATCCGTACTTACGGAAAAAGATTTCCGAGAGTTTCAGGATCTTATTCATATCGGGAATGGACTGTGCGCCTTCCCATTTGGAAATGGACTGTCTGCTGACCTCCAGTTTTTTCCGTCAGATCCTCTTGTGACCATCCGTTTTTCTTTCTGAGTGCAATGATTTTATCTGCCAGTATCATACTTATCTCCTTTCTGATATGGAGGAATCATAGCAGAATATGGAGTTGCAGAAAAAGAAATCCGCCTTTTCAATTTGTCAACCGAGGGTTGCAAAGCCCCAGTGTGCGGTTGCTAAGGCTCTATTTCCATTTTATTTTTATTTCAAAAGAAAAAGAACCATCACGTTTCTGTTTTCTACCGTCGGGCAGTCTTCGTGGCTTCTTTATTTTTATTCTTTAAATAAGTCACCGCGTCCCTGATAGCGCATGGCAATGGAATCCTTTTTCCACAGCTTCCCATAATTTGTGATGAGATAGAGCGGATCCCTTTCCTGAATGCGATTCAGGAAGGAAAAATAGCTTTTCTTGTCGATCGTTTTTATCATAGAGCGTAAATTTCTCATCGTCTCTTGCCGGCTTATCTGCATTTGCATCTCCGCCTATTTCGGGATCATAGCTATAGCTGGCCTGCAAATCGAAAGTCAGCGGGAGATTTCCGGAGGAAGGCAGCAGGAAGAGATTTTCCGTATTTTCCGCATCGTAGTCCGTCTGCACGAGGTAGAGCCGCTTTGTCTTTTCGGTGAGAAAATCTTATAGCGCGCCGCCGACCTGATAATCCAGATTTTCTTTTGTGGCGATTTCACCATTTTTCCCTTTTTCATAAGTGTAAATGTGAAGGTCTGCGCGAATGGCTTTCCCGTCCTGTTCATAATGACTGCCTTCCATCAGAAGCAGCTCGGGAGTGCTGTCTCCATATACATCCTGAATAGCGATTCCTTTGGTTTCCAGACTGATGGGCGCACGGTCTTTGTCCTCTCCGTACCTTTTGCCAGGTGTAAGCGCGCGGATGTCCTTCTCCTCCAGAAAATCAAGATAGGCGGAATAAAACCGCATTTTTCCCGCGAAGTATCCTCTACAGCGGGCGTTTCTTTTTGCGCTGCGCTGGCGGTAGCTGTTTCTTTCTGCACTGCGGTACTGCCGGGTTCTGTCTCCTTTTCGCTTGCGGTAGCGCCTGTGATGCCGTTTCTCTCTCTGCTTTCTTTCCGCAGAAAGGAGACAGAGAGCAGGGAACGAGGAGAGGAAGCAAGCGCTTTTTCTTGGATTCATCTTTTTCATCTTACAGGTCTCCTGTTTTGCTCATAGCATAAGAAGAACGGGAATACTGTACTTCTTCATTTCTTATTCTTACGATTCCGCTATACATAAAATGAAATAATATCATATTTTGTATAATTTTAATATAGAAATATGCACAAAACACAGCACTTATAACAATAAACAAATATACATCATTACAAAATGCCTATAATTAATAACGATAACTATAATCAATTGGAGGTACAATGATGTCTATTTATTAGTGATGCTAGAAAATGCGGGAAAAATTCATTGATCCATGCAAAGAAGGTGGACGACGAGGGAGTGTTCGGTAGAAGCTTGCCGAGATTAAAAAGTCTGACCTCTTAACCTTATTGATTCCGAAGAGCAGGGAGGCTCCGGATTTGCATAGAAGAGCATGTAGAGGTTTGCCATGCCTTATGGAAGCGATGCAACTACCGGTCTTTGCTACATGATGTATAACGTTGCATGACCGTAGTCCTTGCACGCAGCAGGAAGAAATGAAGAAGAGAATCAAAGAGGTTGTAGAAGACATAGAAAGATGCTGGTCTCGCATTACAGCGAGCTCGGCACCGGAACACACTTCATATTTCCGATTTGGAGGCGGAAAATGCCGGAGAAGAAGCTTCTTACCGGTGTGAAGAGCATGGTTACCTCAGCCGGACAGGGCATCGATACCTGGTTCTCGCCCGTCCGACAAAGAGGGAGCCATCGATAACTGGCTGGTACCGCTGGAGACGCCGGACTTCGCTTTGAGCAGAATACATGGCATGGGATGGAATGCGTGAAATGTTTCTCGCCAGATGCATTTTGACGAAGGCGGAGATTTCGAAGAAGAACCGTATCGGCGAGGAAGGTGCCGGACAGAGCACGTCTTTAATCGTAGTAGCGCCGTACTTCATCGCCGGTCTTGCCGGAGTTTATACCGGTCTCAGTGAGCACATGCTGGAAGAGTATTGCACACGCAGAGCAGAGAAAGTATACTCGGAACTCTCTCTCTGAGATTGAAACATGCAGATTCACCTTGCGAAGTACGTACAATCTGGTCAACGCCTCGATCTGCACGACAAAGGAAGCAACAAGAGCTGCTGCACAGGGAGATGCGGATGCACTGGCAAAGATTCTCTCCGCTCGTGTGATTGCTTCGGAAAATGTCATCGAAGCCGGAAGACTCGGTATGCGTGTCGGCGGAGGAAAGGCGTACAACAAAGTCGGCCCGATGGAAAGACTTTTACGGATGCTTATGGTCAGATTATGGCGCCGAGCGTGGATGTCCTCACAGTATGGCTTTGAAAGGCTATCACGGGACAGCCGTTAGTATAAGACAAATAGACTTTTCCGCCGGCGGTTTTCGCCGGCTAAGGAAAAGAGAGGAAATGAGGCATAGATACAATGGAAAAGATTAAGTTGGGCGCTGTCATCTACGCGCCGAAAGTTACGGTTATATGGGTATTATTCAGGATGCATCGGGCATTGTCCGATTGAGCCTGTGTTCTACAAAAGATTATAGAGAGTCCAGGTAGACAGGCCCATGAAGGAGAAATCGATATTGCATGGAACTCGCCGCTGCCTGGCTGGATGCTCTGCGGAGCAAGGGAGAGTGCTAAACGGCTCTATGCGAGACACCGATCAAAACCGGAAGAGTTATCTGGTGGTAAGAAAGGACAAAGGCTTTAAGGACATCTTGGATCTGAAAGGGAAGACCATCGGTTTCGGCGCTTACGACTCTCCGCAGGCCAGGTTGATTCCGATTTATCATTTGCATAAAAATGGTCTGGAGTGCGAGAAAGACTATATCGAAAACTGGCGACATCGGTCTCGGCTTAAATGGAGACCATGTCGGGGAGAACTGGATGCTGCAAAGGCGATGCTTTCCGGTGAAGTGGACGGCAGCTGGATGTTGGACTTAAAATTACAAAAGCCTGGATTACAGACGGTACACTTGATGAAGCACAGGTGCAGATTCTTTTCCGAGACGGCGTATTTTGACCACTGCATTTTTACGGGAAGACGATTTCTCGAAGGACAGTTTGCCCATTTTACGGAAGTACTGCACAAGATGGACTACAAGAATCCTGCCCATAAGGAAATGATGGATATGGAAGGCTTGAAGGCTTGGGTTCCTGGAAGAACCGAGAACTTTGAGCAGATAAAGAAGGCAAATGAGTATCTGCATCTTTTCAAAGGAGCAGGTATGAGGAAAAAGCTTTTTCCGCTTTTTACCACATCCCTAATCGGCAGTATGCCGAGAGTCGGGGAACTCTTACAGGCGAAGAGGCTTCTGCAAAACGGAAAAACCTCGCCCCGAAGAGTACCAAACGCTTCTTAATCAAGAAACCGAACTCGTAGTACAAATGCAGGAGCGAAACGGCATCGACCTCATCACGAGTGGAGAGCTGAATCGGGATAATTATGTTTCCTTCGTTTCGGAAAAACTGGAGGGAGCAACCATGATGAGCATGGCAGACATGCTCCCTTATATGGAAGATAAGCAGATTTGAGGAGATTCTGGACACGTTGGATGTACTCGCAGTCAGCATTAAAAATGCAATCTGTACCGGGAAGATCCGCAGGAAAAGAGAGTCTGGTAGGGGAAGAGATGCAACGCCTTCGCCTCTTTTTCAGAGAAAGAGCGGAAGGCAACGCCTCCTGACCCTATCTTCTGACCCGGTCTATGGCTCCCCGCCCTTTCCTCAAAGGTCTATGATAGCAAAGAGGAACTGGGAAAGGATGTTCTTCAGGTTCTGAAAGAAGAAATCCTGGATCTCATGCAAATGGGAGTCTCGGTCATTCAGTTTGATGAGCCGGTGCTTACGGAAGTGGTATTCACGAAAGGAAAGACGCGCCTCTATGTGCGCAGCACTTTCGGAGAAGAAAGATCCGACGGAAGAGCTTCAATTTGCGACTGCATCTACTCCAGGAAATCATGGATTTTATGCGGGAGAAGGAGCTCATCAGTGTGCTCCATGTCTGCCGGGGAAACTGGAGTAAGAATGAAGGGATTCTTCTCAGTGGTTCTATACGCCGCTCGTTCCGCTGTTTTCCGCCGTACTCCTTCCAGTCCTTGCCCTGAGTACTCTACCAAACGGGCAGGCGATTTGGCATCCCTTCTGGAAAATGAACGAACCGCGAGCATTGTATCCTGGGGCTTGGTGTCATCAACCCGAGAATCGATACCGTGGAGACGAGAGAAAGTATTGTGCGGCGGGCGGAAGAGGCTTTGCAATATTTACCGAAAGAGCGACTCTGGCTGAATCCGGATTGCGGCTTTGCAACCTTTGCCAATCGTCCGGTAAACGTGCTTTCCCTGTATTGAGAAGAACTGCAAGAATTGCATCTCGCGCAGGAGTATTTGCGAAAAAGAAAGAGGATAGAGAGGATTACCTTGGATAGCTTTTCGACACTCTTATACCATTACAGTATGAAATATCGCGGAATTGTGACAGAGGACGGGGAGGTCACAGTCTATACAGAAAGAGGGAGCTTCTCCTGTAGTGCGGAGATGGAATTTGACAGCAAGAAAGATACGGATACCGCAGTGAATTATTTTTCTGCGGGTCTCCTTTCCGGCATACTCCACGGAATCCTTTCCTATATGAAGAAGGACGGCAATCCTTTGGAAGAGGTGGAAGCGAAGGCACGGGTGGTGCTGGATCATCCGCTCTCCCTATTTATCGGTCAAAGGCTAGAGGAAACACCAAGGATCACAAAAAGTGAAAGTAGACCTGTACTTTTTACAGTTTTTTCTGGAAGAGGAGGAAGTCCTGGAAAAGTGTGAAGAAGCTTTGAAGAAGAACATCCTCTACCAAACCCTTTCCCCCTACCGTCGATATCGAAATTTCGTACCACCTTTCTTTATAGGTGGTACTTTTTACCCTTAACGAGTATCGCTCTGTAGGGCGCGGGTCTCCCTTCTGCCTATTCTGTAGAGTTTCCTTGGTCACGGAGGCATGAAGCACAACTTTTGAGCCTGTGCCAGTCCTATGCAGATGATACACTAAAAGCAACTTTTACAGGAATTTGATTCAGTAACTTTTAATTTTTTGCGAGCAGATTTTTGCGATAGAAAGGAGCGAAAGGATATGAATACTTTTTTGCTACGACCGTTGTTCCACTTGTAAGAAGGCAGAGGACTTTAAAGGGAAAAGGAATCTCTTTTTCAGAAGCGTCCGATTAAAGAGGAGAATCCTACAGTGGAAGAGATTCATCAGTTCAGAGCGCGTTCGGGTCTTCCTTTAAAACGCTTCTTTAATACCAGCGGAATGCTCTATAAGGAAATGGGATTGAAAGAAAAGCTGGAATCCATGTCGGAAGAAGAGCAGGAGAAACTCCTTGCCACCGATGGAATGCTTGTGAAACGCCCTATTTTCCTCTATGGAGATAAGGTACTGGTCGGATTTAAAGAAAAGAATGGGAAGAAGCGCTTAAAAACGCTCTTCCCAATGATTATGCCCTATTTCCGGCAGGTGTATTTCCGCATTACCATGCCTATTTCCGTATGGTGTTATTAGCATTACCATGCCTGCTTTTTCGGACAGTGTAATTTCCTGCTCCGTGTCCTTTGTGTTTTCCGCCGGAAGTCGGAAGAGTTGCTGTGTTCGCTCTCGATCAAAGCTTGCGCGTAACGCTCAGGCGGCTAGTCGTGCCCAAAGCGGGCAGAAAATAGACGATTCTGATATCTACGGGAGGAAGTATGGCGCAAACAACAAAACTTTGGAATCGAAATTTCAGCTTGGTGATTCTTGCGTTCACGATGGGACTATCGGAGGAATTGCGGGCAGTTTTGCACTGGCGTTCCTGGTTTTCGATGAAACCGGGAGCACTTTTGGCATCCGCTCTGATTGTGGCAATACAGCTGCTTCCTTTCTTGTTTGTCCCTATCGTTATTGCGCCTATTATGGATCGACTTCCGAGAAAGACTTTTCTGGTCATGGGGATGTCGCCAATTCCTTTTTGATTTTCGGCATGGGACTACGGCTCTTGTTTTTCACTTTTCTACATCGGGTATCTCGCGCTGTCTTTGCTTCTGGCATGTCTCGGATCGGTAGACGAGTTGGCGTTCACCAGTATTTATCCGGAATTGATCCCGAAAGGCGCGGAGCAAACAGGGCTACGCGGTATCTTCCATGCTTTATCCGGTTTTAACGGTGATTATGACCCCGTTTGCCGCAGTGCTTTTGGACACGTTCGGTGTGCATGGATTCTGATTGCGCAGGGCGGATTATCGCTTCTGCCGCTATAACGGAGAGCTTTATTCGTTTGGATGAAACGGAACGACATCATTCCGAACCCTATTCTCTTCAGGCATGGGCCCTGACATACGGGAGGCGGTACAGTATTTAAAGAAAGAACGCGGCCTTTTTGGGTCTTTATGAATATATGGCGGTGAGCAATGGTGTTGACTGTGCCTATTCTCCCTTCTCATCGCTTTTTTCGTACTTTTTCCGGTTTCACGGCGGCAATGTATGCCGCATTTTCCGTGGTGGAGTTTATAGGAAGGTCCATCGGCAGTGCATTACAATATCGAATTAAAATTCCGGATAAGAAGAAGTTCGGTTTCGTATTTTTTGTCTATCAAAGTTATTCCGCGATGGATATGTGCTTGCTCTGGCTTCCTTATCCTTTGATGCTTGTGAATAGGGGAATATGCGGTTTTCTGGGAGTAACAGCGCCATCATAAGAAACGCAGTCGTGCAGACTTATATTCCGGAGACTCGGTCTCGTGTCAATGCTTTCCAGGGGTTCTGGTTACAGCCGGTTGCAGTCATTTTCTTTGGTGATGGGCTTTCTCGGAGAGATGCTGGATTATCGATGGTGCATTACGATTGGCGGAACAATTACCCTGCTATCCGGTTTAGTTCTGATTTTGGGAAGGCAGAAAGAGCTTCGCAGGATCTATGAACCGGAGGAAGAAAGGAGCTTATCTTAACCATGAAAAATTCCTTTTTGAACTGCTTAGCGGGATTATTCTGCTTGACGTTTCTGTAAACGGTAAGAGCGGGAAAATGGCGTTTGATACCGGTGCTATGCAAACATGTCTGAAAGCAGTCATTTTAAAAATTTTGAGGGAGAGCGGAAAGAAGTATCCAAGTTTGACGGAGCGGTAAAGACGGAAACTACCGTAAAGGGAATGTGCGATATGCAGTGTCGGGATTGGAACTTGACCGACTTATCGGTCATTCTTCTGGATATGGATTATGTGAGAAGCCTCTTAAGGCAGTGCCTCTGATCTTATTTTTCCTGGGAACCATGGGGAATAGACGTTATCAGGAGCCATAAAAGTGCTTCTACATTATGCCGCTTCAGAGTTGATATTGATGAAGAATTTTCCGTTCCTGCGAAATCTACGAGATGCATACGGATATTCTCCCGGTAGTGGATGTCTGTATCGGAGAAGAAAACTATAAGTTTGTTTTGGATACGGCGCGAATACCTGTCATGTTGGAGGATTCTTTAAGCAGAAAGACTTTCCGGCTGTGAATGCGGCTTCCACTGTAGTTCAAATCCTGAAAATGACTGCGCTTTGGAAAAGACTACACTGACGTAATGGCGGTTATAACGGATATGTCTGCATTCAATCCAAACTTCCGTGTCAGGGCGTCATCGGATATCAGATTCTAAAAGATGGCACTCTTATTTTGATTTTTGAAGAGGAAAGATATTTATATGCGGGTAGAAGAAGGGACACTTTAACTGCGCATAATCATAGAAATTATAAAATATTATACTTGCGCATAATCAAAAATCACAATATAATGTGCGCATAATCAAAGAAATACCATATATAAATACTGCGCATAATCAAAAATTCCACCCAATGAGGTAGATTGTAACTGCGAGGAGAATTGGATGATTTTAAAAAGAAAAATCTATAGCAAATTGTTGGGTGGAAAAATGGCTGCGGTGGAACAAAAGCGATAATGCTGGAGGGTGCCAGGCGGCTGGCAAATCTACAATTGTTGGAAGAATTTGCAAAGAAAGTAAACATGAATCGTATATTCTTATGAGATTTTGCAAAAGAAGGATAAAGTTACAGAAGAATACTTCAATCAATACCTGAATACGCTTGATGATTTATTCATGCTGCAGCACCTACTGGGGTTCATCTATCGAAGCAAAATCCGTGCTGATTTTTGATGAGCAGCGATGTTTCCACAAGCAAGAGCCGCAATAAAGTATCTTGTTGCGACGGCAGATACGATTATAGAAACTGCCTGTTGATATCCATCAAGGAAAATGTTATGATATTGTAATCCCCTCAGAGGAGAGAAGCATTACCATGTATCCGCTTGATTTTTGAGGAATTTGCTCAGTGCTGGAGAAGAACAGCTTTAAATTATATAAAAAGATGTTTTGAAAGCGGGAGCCTTGGAAAGAGGTATGCATAATAATGCAAATGATGCTTTTAAGCAGTATATGCTAGTGGGTGGCATGCCAAAACCGCTTATCATTTACATTGAAAATAAAAACCTTTCAGTTTAGTGGATGCTGAAAAACTGATATTTTGAAATTGTATCGTAATGATATTATGAAGATTAAGGCACAGTATCGTGGGCAAGGTTTTAGCGATTTTGATCAAATACCGGATTATTGTCACAGCATGAGAAACGTGTCGTATTCAAAAATATACAGGAAGGCAGTTATGCGGATCGATATAGTGAAACTGGCCGTCCGATTCTATGATTTCAAACGAGTGTTTTTTGTGTAATGATCCCAATGTTACCTCTCAATCAATGAAGAACGAACTTATGTAAAAGTGTTATATGGGGGATACAGGACTTTTTGCTCAGTCATGCATTTGATGAAAACGAGTTGTTAGAGAGTGAGGTTTATGCACAGATTCTAAATGATAAAACTATCTATTAATGAGGGAACGTTATATGAGAACGTCATAGCGCAGATGCTTGTGGCAAATGGACATAAATTGTACTTTTTATACTCATTATTCACTTGAAAAACACCGTAATGATATAGAAATTGATTTCATTATATCCAATAACAGTAAGTTGAAATATAAAAATGTATCCTATAGAGGTAAAAGTCAGGAAAAAGTATTCTACAGCTTCTCTCAATAGATTTAATGAAAAATATAAAGCAAGAATAGGGAGAGTTATATTATTCACCCAAGAAATCTGGTCATGAAAGATGGAATAGTGTGTATACCGAGCTATATGACCTTCTGTTTATAAAAAGTCAAATAAGTTACGCTCTGATAGAAAAAGGAGCATGAATAGGTTCATTCAGACCTTCACGAGAACCGGTGCTTGCTTGTGGCAAAGTTCTGCACAGCAGCGACAAGCTTATGACGCAGTGTCAGCAATGTGATTATAACCACTGAGTGCTTTTGCATTTTGGAGGTAGATGAGATGATAGAGCCTCATTTTAGCCTAGATGAAAGTTATTCGCCTGACATGATACATAAAAATGTCGAAAGCCCTGTTTGACAGCAGAAGTGAGAAGTGCGGAAAGTTGCAAAAATCAAGAGATACTCGAGATAAATGAGGAGTAAAAAGTTATGCTAAAAATCTGTCTTCGTCTGCCACGGAAACATTTGCCGCAGTCCCATGGCGGAATTTATCTTAAAAAAAATATTGGAGGAAAACGGAAGAAGCGAAGATTTTCTCGTAGTCTCCAAAGCGACTTCCACGGAAGAAATCTATCGCGGGCAGGGTAATCCCGTCTATCCTCCTGTACGGGAAATTCTGGAAGGGCTGGGAATTGATTGCAGTAAAAAAAGAGCCTGTCAATTACAGAAAGAAGACTACGAAAAATACGATTATTTTATCGGATGGACGAGCGAATCGGGAGAATATGAAGCGTATTTTCGGAGGCGATTCGAAGGAAAAGTTTCTCCTGGGATTATACCGAGCATCCTCATCCCATTGCCGACCCCTGGTATACCGGCGAATTCTAGACTTTGCTAGGAGGATATCCGGAAAGGGATGTGAGGCGCTTTTTGCGCAACTTTCAGAGTCTGTGCGGTAAAGGCATTTCGAGATGTTATAAAGTAACGCTTCCTCGAAATATTTTGACACAATTATTTTAGCGTGATAAAGTGCTATCACATTACCGTGAGAAACGCCATAAGAAACAGCACAAGAGACATCATAAGTAACTAAGAAACACAATAAGAAAGCAGCTGAGAAACCGGCAACAGAAATCACTGAGTAACAGAAACTATCGACAGAGAACACGGC
>BNJU01004662.1_pt1 | contig 19305 bp, 29 predicted proteins | sample 8539281 | NCBI WGS metagenome assembly BNJU01 (sample SAMD00202456, study PRJDB9452) | human saliva metagenome | isolation source: human saliva | place: Japan
ATTATTGCAAAGGAACGTCGTGGAGAGTTTTTTGGGGGAACAGTGCAAACAGTACCACACGTGACTGATGAAATCAAGTATAATGTTATAAAAGCGGCTGAAGAAAATAATTCTGATATTGTAATTACTGAAATTGGTGGAACTATTGGAGATATTGAAAGCGATCCGTTTATTGAAGCGATCCGTCAATTGAAAAGAGAAGTTGGAAGAGAAAATATTGCCTATATTCACGTCACATTGCTGCCGTATTTGAAAGCTGCGGGAGAATTAAAGACAAAACCTACACAGCATAGTGTGAAGATGCTTCAAGGGCTTGGAATTTCACCTGATGTAATTGTAGTGAGAAGTGAGCATCCTGTTGATGAAAATATTAAGAAAAAAATCTCGCTTTTCTGTGACATTGATGAGGAAGCAGTTATTGAATCACTTGATGCGGAAAGTCTTTATGAAATACCATTAACTATGGAAAAATTAGGACTTGCCGATGTAATTTGTAAACATTTTAAAATAAAAAATGAAAAACCATTGCTAAAAGAATGGACTAGTATGGTTGAAAAATTCAAAAATCCTAAAAAACTTGTAAAAGTGGCAGTTGTCGGAAAATATGTTGAATTAAAGGATGCTTATATAAGTATTCACGAGTCAATAGAGCATGCTGGATTTAATCTTGATACAAAAGTTGAGATTGATTACTTTAAGGCTGGAGAATTTGATGTGAGAAAATTGGCAGATTATGATGGAATTCTAGTGCCAGGTGGATTTGGTGACAGAGGAATTGATGGAAAAGTTGAAGCAATTAAGTTTGCAAGGGAAAATAATATTCCATTTTTCGGAATTTGCCTTGGAATGCAAATGGCCTGTGTGGAATTTGCAAGAAATGTGCTTGGGTACAAAGGCGCAACTTCAACAGAGTTTGAAAAGGACACAGCTTATCCAATTATCAGCCTTATGGAAGAGCAAAAAGGGCTTAAGGATATGGGAGGAACAATGCGTCTAGGAGCATATCCTTGTGTATTAAAAGAAGACAGCTTAACTGCAAAAGTTTATGGAAAAACTGAAATTGCAGAAAGACATAGACATAGATATGAATTTAACAATGCTTATAGAGAGGAATTTGAAAAAGCAGGAATGGATATTGTGGGATTGTCTCCAGATGGAAATTATGTAGAAGTAATCGAAATAAAGGATCACCCATATTTCATAGCTTCACAATACCATCCAGAATTTAAGAGCCGTCCAAACCGTCCTCATCCATTATTTACAGGATGGATAAAAGCGGCATTGAAAAAACGAAGCGAGAGATAATAAAATTATAAATATTAATGTAGTGAACTACTCCCGCTTTTAGAAGCGGGAGCTTCTTGGGAAGTACCTGCTTTTGTTAGCCAAATATATTTACCAAGCTCTTCGGGTAGTTCCTACCCTGTCTTCTTTTATTTTTTAATATTTCAACATTGCTTTTCCAATGTTTTTTATATTCAATGCCGCATTGTAATCTCTATCAATTTCAATCCCACAGCACTCACATTTATAACTTCTTTCTGATAATTTCAGTTTCTCTTTAACATTTCCACATTTACTACAAGTTTTCGATGACGGAAACCATTTATCTATCTTCAAAAATTGTTTCCCTAAAAACATCAGTTTATACTCAAGCATCCTCAAAAACATTCCCCACCCATTATCTCCTACACTTTTCCCAAAATTTAATGCCTGGCTCATCCCTTTCATATTCAAATCCTCAACAACCACTGCATTATATGTTTCAGACAATTTTTTCGATAATTTATGCAAAAAATCTCTTCGGCAATTTTTGATATACTCATGTAATTTTGATATTTTCGCTTTTTGCTTATACCAATTTTTAGAAAATTTCACTTTTCTTGATAATGATTTTTGTAATTTTTTTCAATTTTTTTCTCCAACATCCTAAAATATCTTGGATAATCAGCCCTTTGGTTTTCAGAACTAATAAATAATTCAGACATCGAAAAATCAAGTCCAATCACTTTATCATTACTTGACATTTTTTTGAATTTCTTTTTCAAATTCCGTCAAAACAGAAACATAGTAATTTCCATTACTGTTTGTTAGCGTTACCGACTTTATTCTATAATTCTTTGGTATTTCTCTATGATATTTTTAATTTTATTCTTTTTCAATTTTGGCAAGACCAAATATTTATTCTCCTCAATTCGTATCGAATTATTCACACAATTTGTTGTATAACTTTTTAACATTATTCTTTTTAGATTTGAACCTTGGAAATTTCGCTCTCTTTTGAAAAAAAATTCGTAAACGATCGTTTTACATTCAATTGAGCATTTGAAAGTGCCAAACTGTCCACTTCTTTCAAAAAAATTGATTTTCACTTTTTCAAACTAGCAGGTGTAATTATTTTATTTTTTTCCAGTTTCTTCATAAAATTTATTTGCAGCATACAAAATCGTATTGTAAACAAAACGAACACATCCAAAAAGTCTTATTTATCAATAATTCTTGCTCTTTATTTGGATAAATTCTGTATCTGAATGCTAAATTATATTTCATAAAATTACACCTCCTTTTTGATTTTTGAATATTTTTTTAATTATCTCTAACGGTGCACTTCCAACACTTACAACTAAGTAACTTCTACTCCAAAAAAATATTCTTTCCACAATTTTTCCCCTTATTTCAGGAAATTCTTTTTTTATCAACCTGCTGGAAGCACTTTTTGTAAGTATTTACAAACTTAGAAAGTTCAGTATTTGGCATAGCATTAATCAACATATGAATATGATCAACATCATGTTCCCATTCTTTAAGAACAATGTTATACTTCGGACATATTTTTTTCAAAAAAATCTCTTTCAATCTATTAGAAATTTCATCATTAATGACTTCTCTTCGATATTTTTATACAAAAAAATCATATGATAATTTATATCAAATACTGAATGATAATTACTATTATATGACATTATTATCACATGCTTATATATTATTTCACTGAACAAATTATATCATAAATATATCCTTTTTTTCAATTTTTTTACAAAAAAAGCAATTCATCTCCCGCTTGTAGAAGCCGGAAACTTCTTGCTATCTTTTTGTTAAATATTTTTCTAGCAAAGGGGTTAAAAAGCTCCTTGTTTATTTTTATAAAAAAATGGCAAATTAAAAAAACTTGCTATCTTTTTGTTAAAAAAATTTAAATTAATTATTTTTCTCTGTAGTAATCCCATTCATCAACTTTTTGTACCTATCTTTTAAATTGACATTTTCCAATTTCATTTCCATCTTTATCTTTTTACATTAATAGATTTTTCCACCGTGTTTTTCACAGAAAACTGAAGCTGGATTAGCCATTCCAATTGGTTTTTCAGGTTTTACTGCTGAATTATTATTGCTACTTCTATAGTATTCCCATTCTTCCATAGCTGTTCCGTCTTTTAATTTACATACTCCGTATTCACCATTTTGACTTTTTACAATGATAGATTCTCCACCTTGTTCAACACAATAACTAGAAGCAGGATTAGTCATTCCAATTGAAGGTGATTTAGAGTTATTATTGTTCTTTTTTGTAGTAGTTTTTCTTGTTGCTGCTGTTCCTATAACTGTTGCCGCAACCATAAGTACAGCTACAACTGATTTTAAATTTTTTTCATTTTTATTATCTCCTTTTTATTATTCAATGTTATTATGTAGTATATGCTTTTTGTTTTTTTATATAGCAAAAAAATAAAATTTAGATTAAATCTTTATTTGTATATAAAATTATAGTTTTTATATGACTTTAATTGGGAAAAAAATAAAAATTATTCCCATTCAATTGTTCCAGGCGGCTTAGAAGAAATATCATACACAATTCTATTGATTCCATTTACTTTGTTTATAATCTTGTTTGACACTTCTTCCAAAAATTCATAAGGAAGTTTTGACCAAGTGGCTGTCATAAAATCAATTGTATTTACTGAACGAATAGCAGCTACAAATTCATAAGTTCTTTGATCTCCCATTACTCCGACAGTTTTTACAGGTAACAATGTTACAAATGCTTGATCTACTTTATCATAAAGCCCTTTTTCCATCAATTCAGTAATGAAAATGTCATCAGCTTCCTGAAGAATTTTTACTTTGTCAGGCGTTACTTCTCCAATTACACGGATTCCAAGTCCTGGACCTGGGAATGGATGTCTTTTTATAATTGTGTCAGGAAGTCCAAGTTCGTGTCCTACTTTTCTAACTTCATCCTTAAATAATTCCTTTAAAGGTTCCAATAACTCAAATTGCAAGTCTTCTGGCAATCCTCCAACATTGTGGTGAGATTTTATTGTGTGGGAAGGTCCTTTTATAGACTGAGATTCAATAACATCTGGATAAATTGTTCCCTGTGCCAAAAATTTTGCACCTTCTTGACCTTTAAGTTTTCTGATTTCTTCGTTAAACACTTCAATAAATTCATTTCCAATGATTTTTCTTTTAGCTTCAGGTTCATCTACACCTTTTAATTTGTTTAGAAATCTGTCTTTTGCATCAACAAATACAATATTCAAGTCAAAATGTTCTTTATAATATTCCAATACTTTTTTTCCTTCATCTTTTCTCAAAAGTCCAGTATCTACAAACATGCAAGTAAGCTGATGTCCAATTGCATTGTTAATAAGAACTGCAGCAACTGATGAATCTACTCCACCTGAAAGGGCAAGAAGTACATGCTCATCTCCAACAGTTTCTTTTTATAAATTTTTGTTTTTTTCAGTGATAAAACTTGAAATTTTCCAATTTTTTTCACATTTACAAATGTTAAATACAAAATTTTCTAAAATTTGAGTTCCACATTCAGAATGAACTACTTCTGGATGGAATTGCAATGCGTAAATTCCATTGTTATTTGTAATTGCAGCAATTGATGAATCAGTTTTTGCAATTACTTCAAAATCTTTTGGCAATTCTGTGATGTGGTCATTGTGGCTCATCCAGATGTTAGAAGATTTTTTAACTCCTGTGAATAATGGATTATCATTATTTCCTACTTCCAAGACAGCCTTTCCAAATTCCCTCGAATCAGCCTTTTCAACTTTTCCGCCATTTAAATGCGTAATTAGCTGCATTCCGTAACAGATTCCCAGAATAGGAAGATTTAGGTTAAATACTTCAGGATTTACAGTTGGAGCATTTTTTTCGTAAACTGAAGCAGGCCCTCCAGAAAATATAATTCCTTTCACCTTTTCTTTCCCGCTTTTTATTTTCTCGATATCAATTAAAGGCACAATTTCACAATAAACTTCCATTTCCCTAATTCTTCTGGCGATTAGCTGGCTATATTGTGAACCAAAATCGATAATAATAATTTTTTCCTTCACTTTTCACCTCTATATATTAAATTTTTTTATAAAACATAATTCTACATAAATATTTTTATCATTATTTTTTTAAGTTTTTTTCTATATTTTTTTACATTAATTTTTTTCTTTTGATATGTAAATATGAAATGCATTGTTTTTTTATGAAATTTTATGTTAAAAAAATAGATTTATTCATCAATTCAAAATTTATATTTATAAAATTAATAAATAAATCTATTTAATAAAAATCTTCCTTTTTTTATAATTCTCTGATTACTGCTTCCCCTAAATTTTTATTTTTTTGGATCATAAAGTTCCTTTACAAACCGCCCATCAACTAGCACATCCACATATTCAAGACATTTTTTCCTCAATTCATCACAGCGAATCTGTTCAATCGTATAACCTGTATAAAGCCATATATTCTTTCCTGTCTTTTCTTTCAGAAATTTCAGTACTTTTAACATATCTGCTGGATTAAAGAGGGGATCGCCGCCACTTATTGTAATTCCATCAAGAAGAGTATTTTCATTTATTTCCTTGGCAATTTTTTCTAAAATTTCATAAGTTAAAGTATTTCCATGATTCGGATTCCATGAATACTCGTTATGGCACCCAGGGCAGGCATGAGAACAGCCAGCAAAGTAAAGTGAATAACGAAGACCGACACCGTCAACGATTGTTTCCTTGTAAGTTGTTAAGATTTTTTTAGTGTAAAATCATTTTTTTGAAGTTTTTTTAAATTTTTTTCTAAAGTTTTTTTCTTTTTTTCTGTCTGTATTTTATTCACTTTAAATTACCTCGCTGTTATAATTTATATATTTATTTTATACCGTGTTTTACTCTGTCGTGCTCTTCAGCTTGCTTAGCACTATTCCAGCTGTCTAAATCTCCTGTCAGATAGCCTGTTATTCTTCTAATTCTAGAAATATTATGACTTCCACAAATTGGGCATTTATCATAAATTATTGCTTCTGTTCCACAATCTCTGCATCTGTCAACTGGATGGTTTATTGAACCGTAACCAATTCCAGAATCCTTCATAACCTTTTACGATTTTTAACATGACACCTATATTTTTTCGTGCTTCCCCATCTAATTCCACGTAGGTAATATGTCCACCTCTTGTCAATTTATGAAATGGAGCTTCCTTTCTAATTTTATCAAAAAGGCTAATTTCCTTTTTTACATCAATGTGAAATGAATTTACATAATAATCTCTATCTGTCACATTCTTGATTACACCAAATTCATCCCTGTCAATACGTAAAAATCTTCCTGCCAAACTTTTCTGCCGGAGTTGCCAAAAATTGAATAATTTAAATGATACTTATCTCTAAATTCATCTGCAACTTTCCCCATTTTTTCAATCGTATCATAAAGCACATTATAAGCAACTTCACTTGTTCCATGTTCCGCATCAAACAAAGCATACATCGCATTTGCCCCTCCAACAAAACCAATTGAAAGAGAACCTGTATTTATCGCATCTCCAACTTCATCATTTCCATCCTTTTCGCCAAGCCCTTTCCATAAATTATTGCTTCTCATAAATGGAAATTGTTTTGCCAAAGCTGTTCTTTGGAAATTGTAACGTTCATAAAGTTGATCTCCAACTAAATATGTTGCTTCCAGCACTCTTTTTTGAAATTCTTCTGTCAAAAGTTCAATTTTTTTATTATTTTTTTCTTCTTCATTCGCAAATTTTCCATTCTTTTCCATTTCTGCAATTTCTTTTTCCACATTTTTTCTAGTTAAAATTGCAATTCTAGGGAAATTAATACTTGTAAAGGACAAATTCCCACGTCCAAGGCTAGTTTTTTCACCATTTACATTTTCAAATACACGTGTTCGGCAACCCATTGTTGCAATTTCATATTTGTATCTTTCTGGATCATCCATTCTCCATTTTTCATGTCTGTTAAATTCAGAATCCAGAAATACAAAGTTTGGAAATAATCTTCTGCTTGAAGTTTCACAAGACAATAATAACAAGTCAAAATTTGGTGTTTCAAAAAGTGATTTTTTATTTTCTGAATTATCATCATAAGAAATTTTTTGTTTTTTTACAGTTTCTAAAAATTCCATCAAAGTCGCTTCTAGCTAAATCATAGTCATTTTCAGAATAATTAAGTCCTTCCTTTACCTTAAAAAAATTTGTATTGGAAAAAAATAGGAGTTTCATTTTTTTACCAAGCCCGCTTGATGTCGCCTTTTAATAATTCACGAATGACCATTCTGCCTTCTTCTGAAGTGTCAGTTCCATAATTTATTGAAGAAAACACAACTTGATTTCCACCACGAGAGTGCATTGTGTTCAAATTATGTAAAAATCCTTCCATTGCTTGATAAGTTTCATTTTGAGTATCATCATAAGCCTCAAATAGCAATTTAATTAAATCATCTCTACTTATTTTTAAAGTGTTCTTCCAGTAATTTTATTTCATTTTCATTGCATTTAATTGAAGAAACATTTTTTTCAAGAACTCTTTAGCATTTTTTTCATATTCCTGTGTAATTTCCACTCCATTTTTTATTTCTACAAAGCTCAAAATTCTTCTTTTCAAGTGACGTCTAAACGATTTTAACACACCTTTTGCCATATAGAAGTCAAATGCTGGTATTGCCTGTCCGCCGTGCTGTTCATTCTGGTTTGTCTGAAAAATAATGGTAGCAAGCGTTGCATAAGTGGAAATACTTTGTGCTTCCCTAATGTAACCATGCTTAGTATAAAAACCATTTTCAAACATATCTGCCAAGTCATATTGCAGGCAAGTTGTAGTTTTACTGGAATAAAAATCCAAATCGTGAATATGAATAAGCCCTTTTTCATGAGCTTCCTTAAATCTTGGTGAAACTAAATTTTCCAAAGCATAAATTTTTGATACTTCACTTGCAAACTTCATCATTTGTCCTGCTGGTGTCATTGAAGACATATTGGCATTTTCATTGCACGTATCGTTGCTTTCAACATTCACTATTCCTGCTATTATATTTTTCAAATTTTCTGTTAATTGTGGTTGCATTTTTATTCCTCCCTTGTTTTTACTTTCATACTTTTTTATTTTTCTGCAAACCATCAATTTTCCCTTATCCCTCTAAATATATCTAATTAATTCAGACTTTTTTAGTCTAAAACACTATATATTGTTTTCATAACATAATGATAACACAATATTTTTGTGTTTTTCAAGTTTCATAAAAATATATAATTCCATAATCCCCATTTTTTTCCGAATTTTTTTGATTTTTTTATACCATTAATTAGGATTAAAAAAATTTATTTATCTTATTTTTAATTATATATATCATAAATTTTTCTGAATTTATTAAATAGTGCAAGAACACTCGCAACTTTAGTCGTGAGATGAATTGCACAAAAATTTTAGTAAGCATATAGGGAAACTTGTATGTAGACACGGAGCAAAACCGTGCAACAAAGAAACTGAATTGCTGGGAACTCTTAAAGCTAGTATAACCACAACATAATACTTAAGTGATATGGTATAAGTGTGAAGGTAGCGAAAGCAGAAAAAATATACTAGATGGTGCAAGGTTAAATCCTAAACATTATGATAATAGACAATCAGCAGCTAATCCTGAAAAGGAAAGTTCAACGACTATCCCTCGTGAGGGGAGTACAATACAAGCGATTGGTATTGGAAGTGGTTTCGCCTAAGTCCTTGAAATAGGATATGGATAAGATATAGTCTGTGCTTGTTAGAGATAACAAGAAGTTCATAAGAGAACTGCATAAATGGTAGCGTATTTATGTGAACAACGCTTCCCACTGTTGTGGGGTTTTAAAAACTTTAAAAATATTTAAAAATAAATAAAAAATATTACTTTTTTGACAGATAAAATATAGAATACATGGTATAATATCTCTGATGAAAAGGAGGTGATATCTATGTATTTAACTTTAAAACAACAAGTAAAACATCTTAGTAAAAAGGAGTTTAGGAATTTAAAATATTTATCTCATGTAGCCAAGAACTTAACTAATGAAGCTATATATAATATTAGACAATACTATTTTAATAAGAAAAAGTATTTAAATTATAAGGAAAAACTATAAAATGCTTAAAAAAATAGTGAGAACTATAAGAAGTTAAATTCTAATATGGCTCAACAAATTCTAAAAAGAAGTAGATGGAAGTTTTAAATCATTTTTTTGGACTTTTTAAAACTTGCTAAGAATGGTCAATATGATAATAAAAAAATAAAATTATCTAAATATCTTGCTAAAGATGGTTTTACTACTCTTGTTATAGGTTTTGTTAGATTAAAAGATGATATTCTGATAGTTCCTTATTCAAATTCATTTAGAAAGACACATAAGGAAATCGCAATAAAACTGCCACCAGTATTAAAAAGGCAAGAAAATAAAAGAGATTAGAATAATACCTAAACAACATTCTAGGTACTTTGAAATTCAATATACTTACGAAGTAAAAAGAAGTTCAAAGGGAATTAAATGAAAACAATGTACTAGGAATTGATTTAGGTATAGATAATCTTTGTACTTGTGTTACAAATACTGGAGCTTCATTCATAATAGATGGTAGAAAATTAAAATCAATAAATCAATACTATAATAAGATAAATTCAAAATTACAAAGTATAAAAAGATAAGCAAAAGACCTCCCGCACAACATTAAGGCAAAAAGAGAATAGCTAGAAAGAGAAATAATCGTATAGAAGATTATCTTTCAAAAGCAGCAAGAATGATAATAAATTATTGTCTTAATAATGATATAGGAAAAACTAGTTCTAGGATATAATGAAGATTTTCAAAGAAATTCAAATATAGGAAGTATAAATAATCAAAACTTTGTAAATATATCATATGGAAAAATTAAGAGATAAATTAATATATCTATGTAAGCTATATGGAATAGAATTTAAGCTACAAGAAGAGAGTTATACATCAAAAGGCTAGTTTCTTTGATGGAGATGAAATTCAATATATGATAAAGAAAACCTACAAGAATATATATTCAGTGGAAAAAAAGGATAAAAAGAGGACTATATCAAACAAGTGCAGGTAAACTCATAAATGCAGATTGTAATGGAGCATTAAACATATTAAGGAAAAAGTAAAGTTGTGGATTTAAGTATCCTATACAATAGAGGTGAGCTGAACACACCTAAAAAGAATAAGGGTAGTGTAAAGCTATCAAACTTCTTAGAAAAATTTTTTTGAATATTTTTTTAAAGATTTTAGAACTCTGTGACTTTAGTTGTGGAGGTTCATATATTTATCAAAAATTATTTGATAATCGTAAATAATATTGTATACTTATAATAGAAATTTGGAATTCTTATATTTTTTTACAAATGACGAAAAAAATATGAAAGTGAAGAGGAGAGATGAAAAAAATGAAAAAGTTTGTATTAATTTTAACTTCTTTATTTGCAATTATATCTTGTGGAGGAGGGGTGGTTCAAGCGGAGGTTCTAATACAAATAATCCTACTCCTACAAATCCATCAAAACCACCACATAATATTAACATAATAGATGACAATTATAAAACTTATAATAATGAAATTGTAGGTGCTAAAAATTCTTCCATTTATAATAAACCTTATGTAAGAAAAATTATCAAATATAGATGGAGGAGAAAATCATAAGTTTGGATCTGATGGGAATATTGAATGGCATGGGAATTTCTCTATGACAGACATAATCCGCAAAAACAACTCGGAAACTTCCTATACTGGCTATAAAATAAAAGTTGGAATTATAGATAGCGGGTTTAACGGAAATTATTATAGCAATTTACGTAATGAAGTAAAAAATATAATACGAATTGACAATCAAAGAGATTCCAAAAATGAAATTCATGCGTATATAGTAACAAGCCTTATTGCAGGAAAAAAAGTGGTATTGCAAAAGGATGCAAATATATATGTAATTGATGGATCCGATCGTTATGCAACTAGAGAGGTTAGGGATAGCGCTGATTTGTATGAAGCACTTTATTCAAAAGGAGTAAGAATATTTAACCAATCATTTGGAGCGACAGAAGCAACATATTCTAATAACCCTCATAATTTTTATGAATCTCGGATTGAAAAAGGTGTGAAAAATTTTTATAGAATGGCAGTAGATAACGGGGCATTATTTATATTTTCTGCTGGAAATAATGAATATAAAACTTCTGGAATACTTGCCACATTGCCATACTGGATACCTGATCTAGAAAAAGGATGGATTAACGTAAATGGCCTTACTTCTAAAAATAGTAATCGAGAAGGTGATTTTAGCTGGGATAATTTAAAGCCTTTAGCGGGTGCAGGTGCAGCTAAAAATTGGACTATAACTACGACTGCAGATTATTTTATAGAAGTTGATGGACAGAAAAAAGTATATTCTGGAACTTCTTATTCAGCACCTCGCGTAACTGCAACAGCAGCCTTAATTAATGAAAAATATCCATTTATGACAGGGGATTTGTTAAGGCAGACGATTCTTTCAACTGCTACTGATATTGGAGATGAAGGAGTAGACGATGTTTATGGATGGGGACTTTTGAATATTGATAAGGCTTTGAAGGGGCCAGCGTTATTTGACAAAAGACTTGCACTTGGAGACAATGTTTATATTACCCTTGATGGAAGTAATAAAGTTTATCAATTTGACAATGATATTTCAGGGGATGCTGGACTTGTTCTCCGCGGTTCAGGAACTCTTATATTAAATGGAATTTCCACTTATATGGGCGAAACTAACGTTGGAGATAATGTTTATTTAAAAGTAAAAAAATAATTTCCCCAAGTACACTTTCTATTGGGAAAACAGCTATGGTCGAAGTAATTGATTCCAATATAAACGATATCCAAAATAACGGAATCTTTTATAAATAATGGAAAATCTATGGCAAAAACACTTACAATGTCAACTGATTCTCAAATGTATTCTGACATTAATGCCAACTTGAAAGTTGAAAATGCTGAAGTGAACGGAACAGTAATAATTACAAATAATAACGGAGAATATTTGACAAAAAAATGGCAAAAAAATTTTGATATAATTACTGGGAATGTTACTGGAAATGCACAAATTAAGAGCGAGAATGGACTAATGACTGTTAATAAATCCAAAACTAGAAACTTATCAGCAAATGCTTCGAGAACTGATACAGTTAAATACGCTAAAACTTTAAATGCTGATACAGAGCAACTAAATACAGCAAAACAAATTGAAACAGCCTTAGAAAAACATAGATATAGATTATGAGGCTGGAAAAAAACTGAAAGCAGGAAAAATTTGGAGCAAAATTGCAGGGCTTTTAAATACAGCCACACTTGACAGTATGTCTGGTCAAATTTATGCTTCTGCACAAGCCTTAACTTTTGAACAAAGTGAAACAATAAATAGAAATTTGTCGAATAGAATGACAATGTTAAGTGAAAGTTTAAAAAATGACAAAACTTTTGGATTTTGGACTGCTGGAATTTATTCAAAAGGAAAAAAATTGAAAAAGATGGTTTTGCAAAGGGTAAAACAGTTGTAAAAAGGTGGACAAGCTGGCTTTGATATGAAAATAAAACAAGATATAATTTTAGGTATGGCTGTTGACTATAGCAAAGGAGAGGTTAAATTTAATAGATATAATGGAAAATCTAAAGCTAATATGACTGGATTATCTATTTACGGTAGGCAAAAATTTTTGGAAATGGATATTTAGCAGGACGTGTAGGTATAGGATTTGCAGATAGTAAAGTTGAACGTGATATTATTGTGAATAATCATTATATTGAACATTCAAAAAGTAAATCATAATGATAAAAATATTTGCAGGTTATCTTGAAACAGGATATGATATAAAAAAATAAATCTGGTGATTTTTGTAGTTACTCCGTATGTTACTTTAGGCATGGATCGTATGACACGTGGAAAAATTTTTTTGAAGAAAATACAAATTTTGGAATGAATGCCAACAAAAAAACTTATAACATGCCATATACATCAGTAGGATTAAAAACAATTAAAACTTTTGGAAATACAAATATAACAGGATATCTAGGATATACTCACGGGTTAAATAAAAAAACTTAGATTTTGACGCTTCATATAATTTCGCACCAAATGCTAAATTTGAAGTAAAAAGGAATAAATTATTCAAGAAATAAAAATAACAGCAGGAATAGGAGTAAACACAAGAATTAAGGAAAATATAAATTGGTATACAAATTATGACTATAAACATTCGACTAATAACTTAAAAGATAATAATAATATAGTTACAACAGGAATTAGAGTTGAATTTTAATAAATTTAACAAAAAGACTCCCTCTTGTAGAAGAGGGAGCAGTTCAAGCACGTCTATTACTAGATTAAATATCTTTTTTCCTTTTTCAGAAACTCTGAAAACATCATTATCCACATAAATATTTTTTTCCTTTTTTTGCCTTTTTCAATAACTTTATTTAAAAAAACTTTTTATTCCAGCGAAGATGGTTATCAATCGTTTCAGTTCCACATTCATCTTTTTTCATGTTTAGTATTAGCATGGTTAGACAAATGGATTAAAAAGAATTCTAACTGAAAAAAATCATTTTTTTGGCTTCTTTTACGATTAATTGTAAAAATTAAACCTTTTTTTAGGAGAAAAAAATTAATGTTAAAAGAAAAATTACTCCTATTATTACTGCGATGCTTCCAGCAATTGAAACGTCAAAGAATCTTGCCAAATGAAAGCCTACGATACTTGATAATGCACCTATCAAAATACTTAATCCAACCATAACTTTTTAATTTATCAGTTAATAAATATGCTGTAATCGGAGGTCCTATCATAAATGCAACGACTAATATTGAACCTACTGCTTCAAATGAAGCTACAGCTGTCATTGATACAAGCGACATCAACATATAATGAATCAGTATTGGCTTCATTCCAAGTGTCAATGCTAAAAGCTTTTGTCAAATACTGAAATTTTTTTAGCTCTTTGAAGAATATAGTAATAAATGATAGATTTACTAAAAAAATACAATTAAAGTTGTAACAAATCCTTTTTGGAATGCTAAGTCCTAATATTTGTACACGATTAAATGGTGCAAATGCCAATTCTCCAAGTAATACTGAATCCAAATCCAAATGCACATTTCCAGCGTATTTTGAAATCAAGATTACAGCAATGCTAAATAGTAGTGGAAAAACCACTCCGATTGCTGAATCTTCTTTTACAAGTTTTGTAGAGTTAAGAAGCTCTACAAGATAAACTGTCAAAACGCCAACTATTCCTGCACCAATAATTAGTAAAGGAGAATTCAAGTCATGAACTGCAAAAAATGCTATTACAATTCCAAGTAAAATAGTATGTGTAATCGCATCTGAAACCATCGACATACTTTTTAAGACTAGAAAAGTTCCCAAAATAGAACAGGCACTAGCTACCATTATCGCAATAAGCTGTATTTCCAACGCAAAATTCATAATTTATTTTCCCCTTTCCAAACTGTTTATTTCAGTTTTTTTATTTTTCAGTTTTTTTATAAATTCTTTTTCGCTTTTTTTGTTTCTTATAATTTTTAAAAATAATACCTCTTTTATTTGAAAATAAAATGCTAGTAACTACTATTATGCTTATGATTATAACTATGATAGGTCCAGTTGGCAAATTGTTTTCGCTTATGCTTATCAAAGTTCCAAGCAAACCTGATATGCCACCGAAAATAGCTGATAAAATTACCATAATTGAAAGTTTGTCTGTCCATTGCCTTGCTGCAACTGCTGGTGAAATAATCATTGCACTTATTAATATTACTCCTGCTGCTTGAATACCGATTATTACAGTAGTTACAATTAATACAGAAATTAGTATTTCAATTTTTTTACTTGAAATCCCAATGTTTTGGCAAAATCAGAGTCAAATGAAACAATTTTTAAATTCTTTTCCAGAAAAGAATAATTATAATCAGAAGAATAATTCCTGTAATAAAAATAATATCAACATCTCTTTTGATAAATGTAGAAGCCTGTCCAAAAATAAATTTATTTAGCCCAGATTTATTTGCCCCTGGTAATTTATTCATATAAGAAAGCAGAACTAAAACCTAATCCAAAAAAATACGGATAAAATCAATGCTAAAAGCACTGTCAAATTTTTATCTTTGTATAATTTTGGATTACCTGAATTATTCCAATACAGATAATTCCTGTTATTAATGCACCAAATAGTAAAATTTCAGTATTTTTTACACCTGTTAGCAAAAAAGCCAAACAAACTCCAGGAAGTGAAGCATGCGAAACAGCATCACCTAGTAAACTCTGTTTTCGTAAAACTGCAAAGCATCCTAATATTCCTGAAACCATTCCGAGCAATGAGCATCCAAGTGCAACTGTTCTAAAAGTATGGTCAGTTATAAGAAGATTTAATATGTTCATGTTAATCCTCCTCTACATTATTTTGAATAACTTTTTTACTTTTATATGTTTTTTCGATATTTTCAGGAGTAAATACTTCTTCAACAGGTCCAGAAGCTACAACAGAAACATTTATAAATGTTACATAATCAAAATAATCTTTTACAGTTTGCAAATCATGGTGAACAACAATTACTGTTTTTTTCTCATTTCTCAATTTTTTTAAAATATTTACAATAGATTTTTCAGTTTTAGTGTCAACACCTTGAAAAGGCTCATCCATAAAATATATTTCAGCTTCTTGGACTAATGCTCTTGCTAAAAAGACTCTTTGCTGTTGACCACCAGATAGTTGGCTTATTTGTCTGTCCATAAATTCATCCATTTCAACTTTGTGAATAGCTTCCTTAGTCTTTTCCTTATCAATTTTTCTAACTTTCTTTAACCATCCAACTTTCCCGTAACGCCCCATTTCCACAACATCAAATACAGTAGTAGGAAAATCCCAGTCAACACTACCTCTTTGAGGCACATACGCTATTTTATCACGTACTTTGCTATATTTTTCATCATAAAACCTAACTTCTCCAGTAATAGGCTTTATCAAATCAAGCATAGCCTTAATCAAAGTCGATTTCCCCGCACCATTCGGTCCAACAATAGCCATAAGAATACCTTTTTTGATATCCAGCTCAACATCCCATAAAACAGGTTTATCCTCGTAGGCTATTGTCAAATCCTCAACTTTTATAATAACATCATCAGAAATCATCTTTCCTCCTTCTCCTAAATTGTAAAAATTATTCCATTATATTTATTTAGTAATTATTTTCTCTTTTATATCTTTAGATTTTTTTAATTAAATTAATTTTTTTGTAATTAAACTAAAAAAATGTCGTGATTTTTTTGGAAATAAAAATTTCTGTCTAAGCAAAGCGAGTTTAATTTTTTTATTTTCAAAGAATGCTTAGACGAGCTAAGATTGTAAAGGGGATGACGACTGATCCCCTTTACGTTTAAAAAAAGAAAAAAACATGAAAAATATAGAAAAAAATCTTTATTAACAAAAAAATTTTTTATAGAACTCAAAAATAAATTTAATTTGAATCCTTAGAAATAAAATTCGATTTTTTTACAACCTTGTTAGTAAAAATAATTACTATCTTTATTTTAAGGCATTTACAATGGTATCGGCATTTGCTTTAACTGTTTTTAATATAAGTTTCAGAATTATGTGCCTTTATCTCCCAATGAATCTGAATATAATTCTCCACCTATTTTAACTTCTTTTTCCTTTAGCTTTTACAGCTTCCTGCAGTGCTTCTATACTTTTTTTCGGAACAGAAGATTCTACAAATATTGCTTTTTATATTTCTTTGAACAATGAAATTGGCTAAGTCGCTTATATTTTTTTGTACCAGTTTCAGAATCTGTAGAAACACCTTGTATTGCTTTTTACTTCTAGTCCAAATTGTTCTCCAAAGTAGTTAAATGCATCGTGAGCTGTTACAAGAACTCTGCTTTTTTTCAGGAATTTCACTTATTCTTGTTTTTACATAAGTTGTAAGTTCATTTAGTTCAGCTTTATATTTTTTTCAAGTTTTCTTTGTAGTAGTCACTATTTTTTTAGGATCAAATTTACTTAATTCAGCTTCGACTGCCTCAGCTTCTTTTTCCCATAATTCTGTATTGAACCATACATGCGGATCAGGAGTATTTTGGTCAACTAAATGAATTTTACTTTTATCTAGTTTGTCCCCAACATTTAGTATATTTTTGTTTTGAGAAGTTAATTTTTCAAAAATTTCTGTCATTTTACCTTCCAGATGTAATCCACCATACACTATAATGTCTGCATTTCCAAGTTTTTCAATATCTCCTGCACTAGCACTATACAAATGCGGATCTACTCCTTCTCCCATAAGTCCTGTAACTTCGACTTTATCTCCACCAATTGTTTTTACAAGGTCAGTAAGCATTGTCGTTGTTGTCGTAACTTTTATTTTTTTACCTGATGAAGCTCCACCTTTTCCACAAGATATTAGTAGCATCATTGCTACACATACTGCGATTACTAAGTTTAATTTTGTTAATACGTTGTTTTTACTCATTATCTGTCTCCTCCAAATCTTTATTTTTTTTATAAACCTCAATCATATCTGCTGCATTAAAAGCCACTATTTTTCCATTATTTTGCTCACTTTTCAAATATATTGGTCCATTAAACGGATCTTTTCTTTCTACAATATTTTTTTCCTTTAAATTTATATCTAAATCTCGTAGATAATCATATAATTCAATATTATCCTCTACACTTAATATAACAATTTCATCATTTTCCTCAGCTTCGGATAATTTTATAATATTTTCCTCATCCAAGTTTTCTAAATCATAGAAAATCGGGCTTCCGTGCGGACATTCCTTAGGATAAAACAGGAATTTTTCCAGCTTTTGAAGAAGTTTATTGCTAGTTACATGTTCCAAAATTTCTGCTTCTTTATGCACTTCTTTCTTTTCATATCCCAGCTTTTCAAACAAAAAAACTTCCCAAACCCTATGTTTACGTATAATGTCAAGTGCAAAGCTGTTCCCTTTTTCAGTAAGTTTTACTGTTTTTTTGTCGATAGTTAAATAATCATCGTTTGCCAACTTTTTTTATCATTTCACTAACTGAAGCTGAGAGATATTTAAATATTCTGCAAGTTTTTTTATTGGAATATTCCTTCTTTTTTTCAAAGTATATATTCCCTTTTAAATAGTCTTCTATACTTCTGCTCATCTCAACTCCTTTCAGTTTTAGCTAAACCTAATTTTAAAAGTTAGGAAGACCTAATAACAATAATATATTAACATTATATACTTTTGGTTGTCAAGATATTTTTTTATATGAATATTTTTTTAACATTAAAAATAATAAAATTGAGATAAAATAAAAAAATGCATCTAATAACATCAGATCTTTTATCTGACTATTATAAAATGCATTTTTAAATCAAAAAGTTATAATGATATTTTTCCAAAAAAAGCAAATAATAAATCAATTTTTATACTAAAAATCCTAAAAATAAGAATAGGAAATAGTATAAAACTGTTGATTTCTCTCCACTTATATTCTATAATATTTTTTTCAAATAATACTGTAACTTATGTTACAAAAACTCCCGTTTAAAAAAATTTTTTTAAAACGGGAATTTATACTGATAATTAATATATCAATTTTTATGGTTTCAAAATATTTGCTGAAAAATTTATATGAATAATCTTCATTTTTTTCAAAAAAATTTTACTGTTCCTATAATATGTGAAATAATCCAGTAAATCCAAAGTCCAGTAATACATAAGCTAATGGCTGTATAGCTGAAACAATTACAAATTGAGTGAGAATCACAGTAAAGTTCATATTCAGTATTTTATATACAATTTGTTTTTACTTTTTTTCAGGCAATTTCTTTTTAGATAGATGTATAATAAATTAATTCTTTCTATTAGATATTTATTTGTCATTTTTTGGAATAAATTTCCACAATGTCGGAAGTAAAAAGTGTTACAGTAGTTGATTTTAATGCATCTCCAGGAAGGAAAGGCAATACACCA
>BNJU01004452.1_pt1 | contig 19287 bp, 18 predicted proteins | sample 8539281 | NCBI WGS metagenome assembly BNJU01 (sample SAMD00202456, study PRJDB9452) | human saliva metagenome | isolation source: human saliva | place: Japan
AGTTACGCATTGCTATATTGTCAATGACGAACAAAAAGAATGCCTTGATAGTTTATGACATTGGCATAACCGAAATTATGTAATATTATTAGACGTTTCAAAAGGAGCGTTAGATGAGTATCTAACGCTCTTTTATTTTTCTATGTACTCGATCAAAAGCAATAATTACGTTAGTGGGTCCAATAATAACTGGCTCAAAATGATTTTAGAGTAGGCCAGGTTTGCAGGGGTGAGCAGGTCTCACTGCGTTATGCTTTTCTGCACTCCTTCACGTTAAAAGCATTTTCACTGCCTTCACATGGTGTTCAAATCACTTGCTATCTCGATCAATACCCATACAAGCAATTTCATCACCATGGCTTTTTGGAAAATCTGCAATAGTTTTACCAATCAAAATAAACCGTATCTTTCAACCAATTCATCAGCCTTACCATTTTCCAGTCCGTTATGCTTGCTGCGTGCTTAATACACTATCCACGACATGTCTCTGTAAGGCTATCAATTCTTCTTTAGCCAAGACTATAATTTGTACGTCGAGCAAGTCCACCAATTGATTAAGTTTCTGATAGTGAGGCGTTGCATGGAACAGTATCTCAAAGCCATTCTAATGGTAGTTGGACAGCTTGATAGCCCAATGGGTTTCTAGCTCCTGCTTTTCGGGTCGACGTGTCCTGTGTAATGCTGACATTCAAATCGTATGACTCTGAAAGATTGCTGCTTTCTAGCCACTACTATACGAGTCTAACGTCAACAGAGCAAGATTCTTCCACTGGAACTTTCTATCATCGGAATATAATCTGTAGCTCAGTTTCTTCCTAGGATGTACACTCATGGTTTCAGGGCCTCAAGTTTAAGATAAAAAGATGCTCCATGTTAAATGGATGCCTTTACTTATTCCACGCTCGGCAATTTCGCTACAGTAATTCCTGCAAATAAAGCTACGACCTCCAGGTTAATGGTTTGAAGGGCTTTGAGGATCGCCTCATCGTCTGTATTTTACGCCAATAAAGAAGGTCTTCTACTGCTGCAACATCTTCGATTACGAAAGTCGTGTCACGAAATCTTGATATCTTGATGCCCGAGTTCAATGACGACTGGCGAAGATTTCAACCTTACCGCTTGGGATTTCTGTGCCACGATCGACAGTTGTATTCAGGAGACTTTCCTATGGTCTCAATCCCAGGTGCTGAACTTGGTTTCCTGATACGATTGATTTTCGTGCAATTCTTTCATCCGAGAAGACATATTCCTGTCATCCTCAGTGATATCTGTCTTCATGTGGAGGTCCAGGAGATCACGAACTCTTCAACCGTGCATCTGGCAACTCCATCGACGATATTGGTCATCACGAGCTTTTTGGGACCGATTTTACTCTCTTTGTCTGTACGACTTGTCTTTGAGACACCTTGAGAGCACATTTTGAAGCATTGACAGATCCACGTGCAAAATGAGAAGACAAATCGTGGTGGCATGTTGCGTCCGTTGATATAAAGCTTGGGTGGCATTTCCACCGTATCTTGCACCATCAATTTCCAAGTCAGTCACGACCTGCGAATTCAGCGTCACGGGTCGAGCTGAGCAAGGTGGCTGATCACGGGGGTTGAGCACTGCGCAGTCACCTTACGCATTCCTCTTTTGAAACGATGGTGTAGCTTGAGGTTGTAAAACGTGTGATACAGCACACCACCACTGATCCGGCGAACCACTTCAATCCCATGCCCTTACGAACATAGTCTGCGGTTGCTCTTCGACGTATTTTTGGTGACGACCACCGATAATCGGAAGGTTTGTTAATCCAAAGAAGGAAGATTTGATCCTCATCTAAAAGGTGTTTGAAGGCATATTCTTCAAAACAGTAGCCATTAAAAGCGGTACTCGTTTGAACAATTGGCAATGTATCCTCATATCTCCTTTTATATACGATAGAGACTGGTCCATGACATTGCATGTCCAGCCATTCTATCTATTTCAATGCTATTTCTTCTTAGGTGAGTGAACTGCAAAGCTATGGTACAATCCGCAGTTGGCTTCCATGTACATCACTTCTGAGAAGGTTGGGTGACCATGAAATGGTCTTGAGCATCTCTTCTGCAGTGATTTCCATCTCAATGATGGTTGAAGCTTTCTGTTAGATCAATCTCAGCATGCTGGACCCAGGATGGAAACCCAAGAACTCTACCGCATTTTCTTGTCCGCACTGGCTCGAACAAACTCTGCTTGTAGCATGATGCACGTGCACGACCGTTCTTTCGCTGCAAAGTTGAGCTACCGATTTGGGCATCACTTCTTTCTCGAGGCTCGTTCTTCGGTCAAACCAACAGCTGCAACTTCGAAGCGTGTGAGATGGCCGCAGGAGTCAAGTTCAATTTAACAGCATGATGCGCTTTACATATCGTGCCTGCGCCTACTTCACCCATACATGGAAGGTCAGCGTGGAGCCGTAACATCTTAGCACCGTTGCTATGCCGTATGCCGTGCCTGGAAACAGACACGTTTCCATGCATGTTCGGTAACGCGCGCGATCCGCTCACGATCCCGTTCAACTCAGCATCTCCGACCACCTTCCGAGGCCTAGACACGACCGATTGAAGAAAGTGCTTGTTGACGGCGATGATATGTGCCTTTCAACCTTGATACTGGAGGTTTGCTATCTTCTTCGCTGATCTCTTGAGTTGTTAGATGAGCCAAGATTGGTCATGCGCTGCGTTCAGGATTAAAAACGAGGGTTCTTAGATAACCCGCGTCTAGCTAAGGAACGATGCAGGTGCATTGTTTCCGATAACAGTAACTTTTGGACCAAGGTCATGAGAGGCTTGATTCAGTTCGATACCGCTAACAACTCGCGGTGATGATCATGCTAGTTTCTGGAACTTCTGTTCATTTTCAAGTGATGCTCGTCACTGGTCGCGACACAGGATGATCCATACCCGGGAACGTTCAATCTTGCTGGACCTTTGAGACCACCAGCTGACGTGATTTCTCTTGGTTTTCAATGATTCGGGCAAACTGCTGACTGTTACATTCCCATATCTTCGTCAATGGCATTGAACGATGCCCTTGTGAACATCCACTCAGTAGCTACGAAGAAGTCCAGCAACTCCACTGACGAGTAGTCTTTACGACCTTGATGCTGGTTTCTCAAGAACCCTATCCATATCGGCATTGGAGAACTTGGATTTTCAATGATAATACCGCTGTTTGTCTGCATGACCAATGTTTTCAATACTTCAGCGTGTGAGTAGAGTCTGGATTGATACTATCCATGCGGTTCAAGCATGTTCACGCAAGTTCAGATTTCGTCGCGAGAACAACTTACCACCCAGATTGGAGCTGCCTTAATAGCCGGATGCGTGTACAGCAGGCCCACCGATCACTGCGATATCGTAAGCACCATCAGCTCTTTATTGTCGTGTTGAAGCCACTTTACCGCCGACTGGTGCGGACTCAGCTTCTGGTGCAAATGCGCAGCATGTTGGATCTGCCTTCTTCACCAGGGATGACCGATGACTTCCTGTTACAGGAACTGTTTCGCCGTCTCCTTTAAGGATGGCGATCAAGTAACACTGCTCTCCGCTCCAACCCATGCTGACTCGGTCTCGTCATGATTTCGGTGAGACTCTCTCCTTCTTTACAAATTCGCCGACTTTCTCGTTCCACTGAAACTGATTTGTCCTTCTGGTCCTATCGTCCACGCCGCTTTTGGCGTTAATTACTTCTACGCATTTTGACTCTCCTCTTTTCTGTTTCCTATCTCTCTCGTTGATCAGACCAGCGACGGAAACTCGTCTTCAATCAAGGCTGTCTCAAGTCTTCGAAGGAATTGAAAACCAGCTGTGTCATCGACTACTCGGTGGTCGCTTGGTCAAGCCATGCGCATGATGGACGAATGACAGTTTCACCATTCACCGACAACTGGTTTTTCTACCGTTGCGTTAACCGAGAATGGCAGAGTCGTGCTGATTGATAAATGGTATCCGCGATTGAACGCCAAACATTCTGCGTTGCTGATGGTAAAAGTTGAGTTTTGGTAATCCACTTTGGAGTCAGTTTACTCATCCAAGTGCGTCCGATTAACGTCCTTGAAGGCTACGACCAACTCTGACAAAAGTCGTCTCTGCGTTATAGACAACTGGTGTCATCAGTCCATTGTCCATCCCAATCACGCTTAATCGCTGTTTTGGCTTATAGTTATGATGCAATGATGGTTTGCACATCTTCTGTCAATGACGCGTTGATGTATGCGTGTTCGATCAAGGTCTTGACCCACCAGCTGAAAGCCAAATCTGTTACAGTGACTTTCTTTGCCAGTGGCTTTGGCGATTGATGGATTATGCTTTCTTGCATGAGCCAGCACTGAGACATATCAGCGCCAGCAGTTCAAAGTAAAGGTTGGTAGCTGGTCAGCAAGATTCCACTCATCCGTTGAGCGATCACTTTCCGCATTGTTGTCACTCGGAATCGCCTCGATCCTCACGCAAGGGTGTCACGCATCCTGGGCTTCCTCCACCTTCCTCGTGAGCCGGTGGCCTCTGATGGTCTCATTCTCCAATATTTTCAGGAAATAGCAGGACATCGCTTCTTCATGATCTGCACATTCGACCCGTTCACTGAACCTCTTTGCCCGGCAATGTGTGTTCTAAAAGCACTCGTTTTGCAAGTGGTGAAATGTGAACCATGACTGTGTCTTATAGGTTTCTGCCTTTTACTGTGAGACGACCGTTTGCGCCTGAAACTCGAAACATCATAGAGTGCTGGATCCCAAGATCATCCGCTACGTTTTCTAGTTCATGTGAGCTCGCTCTTAGCTTATCATCGGCCATGACCTCTCTATTCTCTTTATGCAGTGCGAAAGGGCGTTTAAAAGACTCGACAGCGATCAGGAGACTTCGATGGCAGCTCCACGTTGAGAGTTTATCTCGAGCTAGCCCGTGCCTCTAATCTAAGATATTATGGACGGCAGGGGCTTGTGCCTCAAAAAGATACAAAGTTTCCTCGTCTGATTCAAATGATGTTGTTATAATTTATGTTATGTACTATTCACTGATATTATGCATGACGAATTATGGCATCTGATGCTTTAGCTAGTTGGAATTATTGCTCAAGGTGTGCATGACGTTGCTATATCTTCCGCACAACGGATTGAGTCGGAAACAAATTCAAGTCATGATAGCTTCGAGTCGAACAATAGTTGCAAATTTCACGATCTAGTTACCTCCTGTTTTCAGTGGTCATCGACGATGACTCACTTTTCCCAGTTTTCTTGACAGAGTTAATGATGATCTCTTTATCGAGTGGAACCAGGTCCGAGGATACTACTACTTCACTGAGATTGCCTTCTTCTTGCCAATTCTTCAGCAGCTTTGCATAATGCGACGATACTTCCGGTAAGTGCGACAGTGACATCAGCCTAGCATCGCGTTTGGTTCTCCTGACCACCAAGTGGGAGATCGTGTGTGACATTGGATCAATCTGACTCTCACCTTTGGTTGAATTCCCGAGTTTGTACTCAGAATGATAACGGGGTTGTTATCACGTTAGATGACTTGAGATCCCTTCATATCCGCTGGAGTTCCAGGAGCAACTTAGCGGCACAAATCCAGGGTTATGAGATGTCGCATGATTCCAAAGAGATTGGGAGTGTTGGGTCAAAGTGGAAACCAACCTCCACTCCCAGCAGCTTGCAGCTGAATGGTCTGTCGGCACTTGACCTTTTCGCAAACGTATGGCAGAAGCTAGCAGCTTGTGGTGTTACAGTCATGGCAGTATACCATTGAGGAAATCCATGAAGGTCATATCAACGATGAGTAGTCCGTCGTGGCTGCACCTGCTGCTGCACCTGAAATCGCGAGCCTGGTAGTTCAACCGAAGACAGAGTCACGGACACGTTTTGGACCGAATTCTAGGCTCCTACTGAAGTCTCCGAAGTCTCCACCGAAAACTTCCTGACATCTTCCCCATCAACAATACATTTTCGTCAGCGACGCATTTCCTCAGAGACCTTAGCAGGGATAATGGTATCGCGGAAAGACGTGTGCTTTCCATGATTCTCCTCTTAGTCTGCGTGCCACCGTCAGCTGACTGAGGTGGAGGGATGGGCTTTCTTCCGCAAATTTCACTGGAAGCTTCCACTGCTGCTATCTTCGCAGATCCGATCCAATCTCTTTCTGTCTTGCAATCTGTCATTTCAAGAGAGGTTTGTGAAGGTTTTCCGATAGGATCTTTCTTCTTCCACTCTTCGGCTTCTTCACGGGTCCGGTCTTTACCAGGGTCGATGAAGAGTGACCAGAGCCAGCGATAAGTGACACTTTCAATCAAAAGTTGATGTCCACTTTTTCCAGAGAGCGGACGTAGTTCAACAGCTTTTCGAGCCTTCATGCATCAATAACGTTGTTCCCGTCAGACGAAACATTCCAGGAATGCCGTGCTAGCACTGCGCTCATGAAATGTGCTGAAGGCTGGTCATCTTGATATCAGCAGAGAGATTCCGCAACCGTTATTGATGCAGTAGAAAATTACTGGCAGCTTCTCCTAGATGGAAGCCATATTGACCGCTTCAGTGGAAGTACTCTGCACGTGGTTTGCGCCATCGCAAAGAAGCAGACGACAATCTTCTAGTCTTTTCATTTGTTGTGTAGGGCAAGTCGCCTACCGCAATTCCCATACCACCACCGGCGATCCCGTTCGCGCCAAGGTTTCCGCATCCAAGTCACAGCGATATGCATGGAACCACCTTTCCCTTTCATGTACGAGCATATTTCCCTAGTTTTCTGCCATCATGCCATTCCGATCAGATTCCTTTAGCAATGGCTTCGTCCGTGTCCACGGTGGTTTGATGTCAGCAAATCATCGTACGTTCAAAGTCAACATCGCTCCGACGTTAGCTCGCTTCTTCCCTGGGCAACAGCAAAAGTGCGTCATTCCCGGTGCTTTTCACACTACTACGTGCGACTTTTAAGTCCATGCGACTGATTCCTTCCACTTTTACGGACGATTTCATAAGAGACTTTTGTCTCACTGCTCACCATCATTTTGCCTTTCTTAGCATTGTTCATCTACCTTTCATTCCTGGCCAAAAATGAGCTCAGTCAAAATAATGCCCAGAAAATCTCACCAATCCTAAACACTCATAATTATGGAAACTATAAGCTTTCAAAAGGAAACATTTAGTTTTTCACAAATTTCTAGATTTTCCATCCTCATCTAGACAGTCACATACCGATAGAGTCCCATCCTGCGTCGTCATCTGCTGATTAGCGTTGGCACAAAGTCTTGAGATCATTTGTTCCAGGTCTCACGACTAGGTGTCATTGTCAGCGTATAGAGGTAACTCTCCTGCGAGAGTTCCGGCAAAGGCTGGCCGGCATGTCTTTCTTCACACGGGACTGATCACGGTATTTGGCTGTGAACCTTTCCTCTGAAAGAGGCATAGCTGCGGCATGGCACGACGAGAAGCCTGCCAACAGCGTGCTCAAACTCAGAAGCTGGAAGGATTCTCTGCTAGCATGATGGCGCATAACCACGGTACAACTCAGTTGAGTGAGCACAGTTTGTAGACGTCGATGGGAAGCCCACCTGCTGGGACGAACACGTAGTGACTCGATCACTTAATAGTCATCCCCATCTGCGGGAAGAACCTGCCGTGTGGACGAAGAAATGTCTTCATGCCACCAAAGGCTTTCAGTCAATCGCTTCTCTGTATTGACGCATATTTTGGATCCATTTCTTTAAGGACATAACTAAGAGTTGTCCATCTTTGGCAGAGCATCAAATCAGAGGCGGCGTATGCACAGTCAGTGTAGTGGAGAAGACAATGTTGCGTCACGATCCACACAGGACCATCAAAAGTGTACAAACTCTCGCTTAGAAGTGATAAATTTCTCAAAGAAGTACTCTAGCATGCCATCCCACCTCAGCCTCTGTGAAATGGTCCCACATCTTCTTGGTGTTTCGATCTTGAAAGTCGCTGCCCTGCGCATCTGTCAGCTAGCAATCATGGCTTGCTAATCTTCTTAGGCCTGTCAACGTCTCTTTTTAATAACAGCGCCCTCGGAACGGCAGGAACACCATCACTTTCTTGAAGTTTCTTCATTTCTGATTTGAACTTGGTTTTCTTCGACCTTTTGGCTTATGCATGAACGATATTGAATTGATCACGTGAAGCGCCGCATCCAGTGTCCAAACCAGTATTCATTATGAGATTCAATGCGACTGATTGGTCCACGCTTTGCGTAGTAGAGAAAGGCAACCGCATCGCCTCACTCTCATCCAGATTTGCAAATTTCAATACTTTGGAAATCTTCTGTTAGCAATCCGTGCTGCAAAGGCTCATCTAACTGTTCATATGGCTCTCTGACCAATTCCCAAGATAGCGAGTCCCTCGATAGTTGAAGTCTTCTGATTGTGGGGTGTTGGAAGTGGCGTTAATATAGTGCAGTCAACGATATAATCTTGGCTGAGGTTTCCTCCCTCCACTTTGTAGATGCATTTGGCCTAGGGAACATGCAGGCATTTGTTTCGCGCTCACCATCTCCCAATCAGTGACATCGTGTCATTCAGCGAACCATGCAGGAACATTTTTGCGATCAAGGCTGTCAGTTTGCAGAAAGATGAAGTTCACCTTGTTCCAAAGCTCCTAAACCAGTACAAACAGAAAACGAGTTTCCATGCCTGATGAGCGTAACCGATCGATAAACCAGCCACCATTTTTGGTTCCAACATAGTCAGATGGAGAGTTTGGTAAATGGTTTTCCATCGCCTCCAAGTCACCACAAAGCAAACAGGCAGTCATAAGACACCACTCAGCTAATCACGGTTTATTGAAGACATCTGGATGTTGCAGAAGAGTGGGCATGCGTAGTCTCCATGGGAAGCAACCAGTTGTCAATCATCGGATCAAACCAGCCTGTTTTGTGCCTGGTAAAAGGCCAACTGCTTTTCAATCACATAGCGTTGCCTGTATGCACGGTGCATCTCAGCTCGATCGCGATTCTTCAATCCACAAAGCCAGCTAATCACTATCCGCATCTGTAGCAGTGAAAAGGTTGAACTCGTCCCTCTTCGATAAACTGGGCAGCACAAGCCTCAATCGTACCAAAGTCATAGTACCTCAAGCTATGGCTTCCACCTGATGAAGCAAAGACTAACAACAGGAATACCCAGTGTCCATAGCGGTTCCTCAAATACATTTCACGGTTGGTTAGCCCTCACGGTAGGCTTAAATGCGTTCATTATTCATAAGTTTCTCTTTCCTTTATTTCTTTAATTTGCAGTCTATTAACTCCACTCCGCCAAAAACGAAGCATTCTGAGTAAAATGTTCTGACCCGTAGCTGTATCGTGGTGAATAGCTCCCAGATTGAGTCCAGATCAGCAGCCTTTTCCAAAAGCCACCCCTTGTTGAGATGACATCGTGATAGTGTGACGGTGATGAATCGATATGAGGCTTGCTTGATGTCCTGCCATCAAAGTTTTATCCGTATCATTTCGCCTCTGCAGTCCTACATAAATGTAGATCCGTTGGTCTGCATGTCTAATACGTGTCTGATATAATGGATTGAAGTGCACCTTGATGCACGCTCAGTTAGGCAGAGAGAAGGCTGAACCAGCCGCTGATATGATGACTTCCGCGCAAGAATTGGGTAATATTTCCACCTAAAGAAGATCCAATCATGGCGTACGTATGTTCTCGATCAGCAAGAGTTCGGTATTCTTGGTCGACAAAAGGTTTCACCACCTCCATCGTACTAAAATTCGCCCGTACCCAAATTCTCTTTGCTACCAAATCGCATGCCAGGGTGTGGATTCCTTGTACTTTCCAGGCAGAGTATTCCATTCGTGCGTTGGAAACCATCATTATCGATCGCAACGACAGTCGCCGCGACTAATATCGGAATTCCGCTAATGGCTGGAATCACCTCGAGGAACGCCCTGCACCAGCTTTCCTTTGCTCTACAAAACGTTTTTGCCCATCCGTGGAGCAACAACAGGGTGTACGTCTATCTGTATCCGTTTCACCAATTGTAGGTAATAAGACTCGCACACGACGGGGTTTTCCACGGCATAGGCACTTTCTAACTCGTGTATGCTTCATGCCATCTAAATAAAATATGGATTTGTTCATTGTGCAGCTCTATATTCTAATTTTATTCATTATACCATTTTTGAAGAGTCTGGATTTTTCCCAAACTCTGCTCTCTCTGGAGTTCCTCCATCAAAATTGAGGCCAAATCTTGTAAAGAACGTCTGGTACACTTTTCCATAACGTTCCTGTCCTGAATGCGTGGGCTCGCCCCTTGATAATCCTGAAGTTTGAGCATTCACTCGATGGAAAGTGCTTGCTGTCGGCGTCAGGTGTTGATATGGTGAGCCAGATCTTCCACTAGCTTGTCGTTTGCGGGCGATCGCGCTTCTCCTCCTTTGAAAGAGCTGAGCTGCATTGGTCCAGCTAGCAAACCTGAGAGTGGCAGCTGATTCCAATACAGCCTTCTACCCACATCGTCATTTGACCCATGCAAAGAGTGAGATTGGGCCATGTTTCTGTAGAACGGTAGGTTTGTTCAAGCGATTTGAGAATCCACAGCCAGAATTGCGGTGCACGACGCCGTGATCTGACAAACCTGCATGTTTCCAAACCTGGAATCTTCATGGATAGACCCGTGTTCGCTCCCATGTTCAGGTGGAGCTGGGAAGCCAACGATATTGTAAAGGCTAGCAACGCTGCATTGTCTTGGCTGCAACGATCTACCGTATAGGGTGTCTTAAAGCTCATCGTGGACCTTGTAATCATCTGGATACTGAGTCCAACTGGCTTCCTTGACAGGCCCATGAGCATGGTTTTGATGCCTCGTTTGGCGCAAGGACTCGCAGATGGCATACAACCTTCGAGGCGCTTTTCTCAGAGTTGAGCGGGAGCTATCTGCCACTTTGACCAAGGCTCTCGTGGAAATCCATACTGTTTTGGTCATGGACGTTGAGATAGGCTGCTTCCCGCTTGTCGCCAGCGTGGACTTGGGATTGAGACTTTGGTTCCTCCATCGACAGTGACCCGAGCATCGATTGATTGGAGCCGCTGACGTCTTGAAATAGAAACCGTCGCCACCGATTGAGACAGGCGTGGATCTTTTCTGCCAAGGCATCGCTGGTTAGCGCCCGTTGCATGACCACCTAGCGGACTAGCATCTACCGGCGATTCCGGTACTTCATCACTGAATGACTTAACGTAGAGGGTGTTGGGACACCTTCTCCGTCACCCGGCTAGTGAAAACCTTCCTCGGTCCACGCAGCCAGTGCTCCACCGTGCGGTACCGGGTCGCTTCCGCTGCTTCAAGGATGACAGAACCTAAACTGGCGCATTTCTTCTTTGAGGCCAGTCTGACGGCATTGGTGAGAGAACTCCGCAGCGAGTTGGAACAAACTAAGCTCGCATAAAGGTTGTCTGTTTTTATGTCGCGGGATGGATTTACACCACGCATTTCGCTTATAAAGTTGACCGGAATTCCTGTTGGGCAATCTGGTCAGCTGCTTTCAGACTAGTGAGCCACGCACTGACTGCGTGATATAAAGATTGAGGACGCATGACACTCATTACCTCTCTCTGCATCAAAACACCCTGCTGGACTGTTTGTACGCACAAATGCACATCTATTCTACTTGGTCCATTGCACTAAAAGTTAAGTGCGTGACGAGGAAACGCTTTCTCTTCCTGTCTTCAGGCTTTACCGCTTTATTTTTCTTATAGACACAAATCAAGCTGCTAAGAGGGCAGATGGGATGCGAGACAAGGACCTGATCGCGTGATACTCCGTGAGGCTGGATTCTCCAAGAAATTTGCATGAGCGGGCATATGGATTTGGCGTAAATACTACTAAGCCGATAGGCGAAAACCATTGCCCATAGACCAGACAGGCACCAAATCACCAAACAGCTCTAAAAAGCCAATCATAGAACCAGCCCGCAGTGATCGTATCCATTTTCTTCTTGCTGCGTGGAGTTGATACTTCGCACACGCATTTTAAAGGCACATTGCTCGGTTTTCCCAGCTAGGAGACATAAAGATTAGATTTAAAGTGTCGAGGCGCAGATAGGTCGAGACCATTCTTCGCTCCCACAAGGACCAGCATGTCAGTGCTAATATGCAAGTGATTTGGATCCAAGGCAAGGAGCAGGCGTTGGTGTAATTTTCAGTTGCTTCTGCATCACGATCGTTTTGGAAGAAAGTCTATGCATGTGAGTTAGTAAAAGTCGACCAAGCTTGATCCACCATGAGTCTAAAATGAAAGAGCTGAAACGCGAACAGCATAAAGCCAGCCACACAGAATGTAGAAGTCTGAGCTCTTCTTATCCTGATCCCAGGATCCGCCATCTTCTGACACTTTGACAAATCTATCCGATAACAAATGACAAATCAACAAGAGGATCAAAATATGGATTCGTTACGATACTCAGACACTCTGCTCTTGGGCCTCTGTCTAAGCTCTGAATACAAGCTAAATAAAGTGCTGTCTCGTCCCTCGTCGACGCTAGATACTGCGCTCTTTAAGCGCGCTTGGACGGAGCACTTGGGTTAAGCCCTAGCGATTGGGCCAAATCTGCTGACTTCGAAAGTTTCACGATGGGCGAATCTCTTCGCTGAGCCTGAAACGCTAGACTCTTCCTGACCTCCAGCCCGACATGATGGCCTCTCGTAGCGATGAGCGCATTCACCACTAAGTCCTGGTTGTCACCATTACGCTCATAGATCTAGTGTTGCACATCATTTTCTGATGGACTAGGATTAACACAAAGCTGCGCATCTCCAATAGGGCTGGTCCATTCCGCACTCGACTACTTTGCGGAGGATCAATATCCGTTACAATCTCCTGAGTGCCAATGCCGAAACAGGAGTTGAGTCGGTGGTTCTGGAATGCAATAAGGTATCGATAATTTTGAAAACGAGCTCTGCTATCAGTGCCAGCCTTGAAACTCATCGCCTCGAAAGTTGCAGTAAAGCCGATGCTGAGCGCTTTAAAAAGCTCATTGATCTTTTTGAAGCGTGCTACTGCTTTTGTGTCAAAAACTGTTCTGGTACGATTTTGGAATCAATCACGTCTGCAATCAAGGCAGAGATACATGAGCTTCTCTCCTTATGCCTATTATGTGAAACGAAATGCTGAAAATGTGTCTATTATAGCAGACATTTATAAAAACTGCAGTTATAATAGGACATTGAATCAGTCTGGAAAAGCCATTTCACTTTTTCTTCTTCATCGTGTCGCCACGTTACTTGTACGACTTGGTTTGCCGCCACCATGAACTTTTCTCAACTGTTATGGTGGCGCTATTTTGGACAATCGGACCGATCGGCTTATCCCAAGTGGGAATTTACACCTGCTGGATGCGATTGCATCCACCAGAAGATACCGGTTGGTGCTTTGGTTTTCCGTTCGATTGATTTGTCCCTGATGACAGCCGTGTGACCTCACACCGATCTCTGACTAATGGCCTGGGTGACGTACAATCCTGAAGCACTACAAGCTTAGAGACTACCAGAAACGTGTCTAATCTAATCACCATCGGGCTACCAGACTTGCACAAATCAAAACGACAGCAGGTGTCTGTCTTTGGTTTGGATCCATCTCTTCTCAGCCTCTTCAGCGACCTCTTTAGAAAAATGGTTTGTGGTGAAGGCATCGATGACTTTGCCACTCTTCCTCTCCAGTTCGAGATCACTGAGTTTCCTTCCATCTCTGCTGTGAAGGTTACATTGACAATATTCGTTAATTTCCAACGATCAGTTTATTAACGATTTTGCACACTCTGTTGGGTCTCAAAGCGTTTGGCACTACGGCTCTCTACATGTGCGTTTTTGAACGGTCTCAGTCGACCGGAGCATAGCCAGCTGAAGGACGACCAGCCCCATTTTCTTCTCAAGGTGCAATCAAAAGGGTCGCTTCCAGAGTATCGAGCGGGTGGTTGGGTGAAGTGTGCCCGACGCTACATTGACTTGCCCGTTTGACGATATCACTTTTCACGTATCCGGCAGCATCTTGTTCTTATCTCGAGTCGTTATAACATTGCACAGGCGCTTAATCAAAACTCACCTGGCTTCCGTGCCGTATACTCGAACATTGACTGGCCTAAACGGACATTCATGGTATCCACAGTACAGCTGCACTGTCATCGACTAGCTTCTAAAGCGGTTCCAAATTATGATTGAGAGTTTTATTGGTCTTTGTCTAAGTATTTATGACACTGCTCCAGGAGAGTATTGAAGACGCTGGATGGATCGAGGGTGCTTTCCGTGGGCGCGGGCACCAGAAAGCATTCTTCACACGGCTTCCATGCTTAGAGTGTTCTCACCATGCTGATCCGCGAGGTAAGTTAGCTGCCCTCATTTTGCACGTAACTGGACTGATCCGTGTGTGAATCGGTGCGCATATGGGAATCAGGCACCTGAACTTCCTGAGCCAATGCTGAGATCCTTCCACACTGTGCGAGCAACCATCGCGTGGTGCACATGCGTGTACGGAAGTTGATTCGGACACAGACCATCCGCATGGAGAGAGGTGGTGTATGGAGGTGGCGCATCTGCGATCGACGTCTCTTTTCTTTCTTTCGCCTTCTCAACCTGGGTAAAATCTTTGCCATCCAAGCGTTTTGCAGAACAGCTTTTTCACCTCCATTTGGTGTTGGAGCTTTCATGCTATCTTGCCATCAATCCCATAGAAGCTGGCTTTGGAATTGCGGGTCCCTAAAAAGACACCATCAATGGTCCCGTATTCTTCCGGCTTAAAATCATTGATTTCACTTTTCGCGATCAATGCTAGATGGTGAGGGCAGCTGGGATTGCACGCGCCCTGCAGAGTCCTTGACTCTTTGTTTCCACCGAAATAGGTGAAATTGAACACCACGATCCGATCCAAGACCCGGCGTGCCATATGGGCATCGACCAGTCCATACTCGGTTGGCAGGGAGTGTTCTTTGCGGCATTTTGACTGCACTCTTAGTGACTGCGTTAAAGACCACACGGTTCTTTCCCCTAGCATCCAGAGTTCAAAGTATGCCGCTAAATGCCAAGTAGGGCCGCTTCTCCTCATGCGGTCCGGGTCACTTGCGAGAAAGACTCACGGCTACTGGCTTTCTTTTCAAATCATTGGATCAAGGGACCTTTCATCCGCGTATTGATTATGCTCCGGTTCATAGATTGTTGTCAGGAGTCATCGATAGTTGATTTTTCAGATCCTGAATCATGGCCAGCACGGCCCAGCGACTTTATCGTTATGACCAAGGTATGTTCTCGATTGGTTTCGGCCTTGGCAAGGGAGACTTTCCACAATCACCAAAGTTCTGTGGTTGACACTGCTTTCTCTTTTGTTACCACGTTTTGTCCCTCCAGCGTAGCAAATCTCACTGAGGTTTAATGCATTTTAAGAAAGATGTCAACCGGAACCTCTCATAGGAAGGAAATCACAAGATTCAGTATTTCAGCTCATCAGGGAATGTCCTGGCCTGATGTGACAAGCTTTATGCATATGCTTGAATCAGATGATGGCAGCCTGCGCAGATTTTCTCCATCTCGATATTTCCTGAACAGCATAATAACGTCTCTCCTTTCCTTCCGCAGCACGCCTTCGCAAGTAATTAAACTACCTGAACGGAGTCGCGCCTCTGCCACAATCACAGCCTGACAGGAGACCTGCAATGATGCGATTTCTCTCAGGAAAATGAAACTAAGAGGGGCCTGGCCTGGACCACATACTCGCTCAAGATCAGATGGTGTTCCCCAGCATGGCCTTGCGGTCTTTGATTGCTCTTAGGGATGTTAGATCCGTCCTGTTCCAATCACTCGCAGTGGTTTCCTGCCGACATTGCGGATACTAGCATAATGAGCTGTCCGCGTCAATTCCCTTACTTGCAAGTCCACCATCAATGACCAATTCATTCCCAGTTCTTTAATAATCTTCTCTGCAGAACGAGAGCCCTTCTCGCGTCGTCTCGCGAGTCTCAAACAACCGCAATCTTCGGTTCATGGTTAGCAATTTACGTTCATGGTAGGAGTACAGGAGGCTGTGGATCTGTGGCAATTCCTCAGGTGATCTCAGATCATGGATAGAGATGGGAAACCACCTGAACTCCTTGTAATGGCTTCATCCAGTTGTCTGATGTTGTCTACAAAATGAATAATATCACTGCGACAGCGAGCGATCCTTGCTTATCTCTTCTAAGCTTTGGTAAGACTTTGGTCTTTTCTACAGTAGTCCAAAACTCTCGAGACATTTTGCTCAATTTGATAAACCGCTTCTTTTAATCGGTAAAGATTTCAAATTTCCTCCATGAGTACTCTAGCTCTCCCTCGCTCTATTTATTCGAGATAGATAGCCTCTATTTCTTCTAGAACTTTTTGATGTCGTCAGCATAAACATGCAAGATGCGGCACTCAATCGTTGCTTTCATTATGTGAAAGGAGAGGCAGCTTGATGAGCAAGGCCTCAAAGTGTTTATGACCCTTTTGAGAGGGTAGCTCCTTGGTATTGTCGACTGAATCTCTGTCGATCAGTGGTGATGACCACTATGCCCTCAATCGTCACCTTCTCAAGCAAAGAGCAAAGATTGAACATTAAAATCAGGAATAGCTTCAATATCATGGCAGCATAAGCTCCGAAACAAGGAGATATCAGCGCCTCGGCGGCTCTTGATCGCGAGAGCTTTGAAACAGCTCAACCACCATCTGCTTTTTCTAGGTTGGGTCTAGATGTGACGAGCTTTCTCAACAAATTGAACAGCTGAACCCGGTGTTTTCTCTCAAAAGATTGGATACGCTTGCAAAAAGAGTTCGCGATGAAAGCGGCGATTTTCTGGTGTTCTTTCCTGGCCATCATTAGACCGAATGTGCCCTGTCAGCGTTGCATCCTCTCAATAGGTCACCATTAGAAAGAAAGAAGCCGAGTCAACTCCTGTCCCTAGGACCAAAGGTCCTGTCACCGCAAGACACTTAGGATTACCAGCCTTGCATACCTGAGACTCAGCAGCTAGCTCCAATCGTGAGAACAGCGACAGTACTTGAAATGTTTGTTCTAATCTACTGGCCAGAGAGGAATGCCGCGCAAATATAGAATGAGACCACTCCAGAAAGACCAAAGCCAAAGGTATGATGCATCAGGGGCATGAAATGGCGATCCTCTCGATTTCTTCCTCGTAACAGGAGCAATGCCGAGTTCCTTCTCAATCTCTTGCAAAACTCCCTCAATCGTCAGTGGTGTTGATCTTGTCTGTATGGGATCAATTGATAGTCCGCGTGTCCATCGGGCCGTACTATAAAGGTAGCACCGATGTCGAGTAGTGAAAGGCACTACCCAATCCTCACACATTGATTTGACAGGTTCGAAATGAACATGCCGATGGATAGATCACCCCAGCTTGTGGAGGCTCAGCCAGGTGGTTAGCCGTCCGCGCCAGCGTTCTGGGCAAAATCACGCTGGATATTCTCGAGTCGACTCTCCATCGTCTGATCTCTGAGTCACCTTGGGCTGATAGAGGCGGCAGCAGCGGATAAGAGGTTAGCATCCCTTTGTGGATACTGTTTGGGAGGCCGAAGATCCCAGCTCATGGCATCAATCAAAAGAGCTGCTGTGTTGAGGCTCCTAGCTGGACCGCTTTTCATCGCCTCCATCATGGCTAGCTTGCAGCTTCATAGATATTAACCTGATCAATCACGTAGATTGTCCTCGACGCCGATCCTGGATCGCAATGGCGTTTTAGAGCATGCCCTCTGGGATTTCCTTGTGTTTGGACTTTTGGAATCTTTTTACTCATCAAGCGAGAGTCCGAATTTTACAAGCTGGCAAAGATCACGGCAAGCGAAATAACTGGACGCCTACACGGGCCACGTCCACGCTCATCCACTCCTGCAATGAGCTCCATCCGCGCGCCTTGCACATCTTTTTCATAGGGCCAGCATTCGTCCAAACGTTCATCTTCATCTAAATCGTGGATCTTTCGTTTTGCGACTCGCGTGATCACACCAGATCGGCCATCCTGTTTCCAATTCAGTCCAATAGGATCAAGTTCAACCGCTGAATGTTTGCTACCTGCTCTTTAATTTCGCCAATGGTTGCCACCAATTTCGCTAGCGATCCAGCGCGATGCACGTCCCACTTCCTATCGCGAACATCTTTGATCAAAAGAGTTGGTCAAAAACGGTCGTAATCTTGCAATCCTGAAACTCACTGGGTCATCTCCACCATAGATTTCTTGTAGAGCTTCTTGTTCCAGATCCACTTTGTTTAAAACGTTCCACGAAAACGCTGGTAGGTGATCTTTAAAATAGTTATACAGGCTAAAGTCACTTCATCCAGCTGAAGCTTACTGTCTTTGATCGCTCCTGTTGTAGCAGAGCTTCACGTCACTTCTTACCATCTTCAAATCCTGGGCCAGAAGAAGTCTGGAGTATCCAAGATTTGGGGTCCTTGACTCGTTTTCAACCGGCCATTGCTGTTCTCTTTAGTCACCCCTGGGTTTATTGCGTACAGAATCTCCCTGCTAAGCGGTTCACTGAGTTGATTTCGCACATGAATCCCGATGATCAGCGGGTGCGAAGGTTTCAATCTAGATCCCTCGTTCACTTTGACAGCAATTTTGTCGGCCATCAAACCTGTAGCAGCATCGTGACCTTCATGTAACGTGCCTCTTTGGGGTTAATAAGCTAGGTTTTGATCCCTTGTGATTCGAAATAGATCCTATACATTCTTTTGTGGGCTCACAGGATCGTGGCTACAGGTCTCACCTTTGTTTTGGGTAAAATCATTAATTTGGGCTTATCACCAACAATTTTGTTAACATAGGATTTTGGCTTGATAGTGTGAAACGAGCATCTACCAGAACCGTCACAAAATCCACAAATTTTAAAATTTTCTGTACTTGTCTTCTAGCTTTGGACATGTGTCCAGGAAACCATTGTATAGTTGCCATGTTCTCCATTCCTTCCAGTTCAATCTCTTCTATTATACCATGTTTTCTAGAATTTCAGTGATTAATAAAAATACTAAAAAGAAGCTACCGAAGTAACTGCTCTATGTTCTGCGAATTCTTGTTCAAAATGCAAATGGATGACGATGTGGTCTCGTGGTGCTACTACGCTCTAAAATCACGTTGCAGCGACAAGAAATGTAGTGTTTCAGACCGTGTATGGCTCCGCCCTGTAGCAGGCGTTGTTCCACTAGTGATTGGATCCATGCTGATGGTTGCACGTTTCTACTTGGGCTTTCATCCAAATCATGGGCAAACTCTTTTCGTTACTTGTTTGTGTTTTGCC
>BNJU01000702.1_pt1 | contig 19284 bp, 30 predicted proteins | sample 8539281 | NCBI WGS metagenome assembly BNJU01 (sample SAMD00202456, study PRJDB9452) | human saliva metagenome | isolation source: human saliva | place: Japan
TTAGAACTCGTAGCCGTCGTCCAGCTCAGGTTGAGGCGTGTCTCTACTCTTTTTATCTACTCTCTTTGCTTCAAAAAAACCCGCCCTAGAGGAGGGCTATCATCCAACGCCCCTTCGGGGCGTAAGACCATCCTCACCCTCCGTATGTTCTCAGGGAAGGGGTGGAGGCGGGGGGTTGTTACGCCTGAACGGAGTTTGTTACGCCCTGATGTTACGCCTGTTACGCCTGACGCAAAATAGGCGTAACAGGCGTAACAACCTGTGCTGCCGGGGAGGAGCCTCCTCACCCTCCATATCCACTCCACGAGAACATGCAAGGGCGATAAAGATCATCCCCCCTGAGCGATAAAGGTCCTCCTCCCGCTCATCCCCTGAGCGGGTCGCAGAGCGACCCCGAGCTACTCATTGGAGGTCGGGGCGATGTCGTGCGTCCTTACCGAGAATGGACTGCCCGTCCCGGCCTCCGCCTTGCTCGGGAGGTTGTCATGTTTCCATCGCTGTTCACGACGCACATAGGCACTCGTCCGTCCGTGTGGGTGGGCTGTCTGGCCTGTTTCACCGCTGGTGTTCTGCGCGGTGTCTGGACCCGCGCCGAGAATGCCTCGTCCATCACGCCTGCTGATCTCCATGAATGGGAGACTGCTCACGAGGAACTCTGGGTGTTTGACCATGAAGGGTTGCCTTCCCGGATCGGTGAGATGCCTCCTTCAACGGCTCAGCTCTGGGGCGATGTCTTCGCTGAGGTCGGGGAGGAAAGGTGGGCTGCCTTCTTGGCGTGGACCGAGAATGGCGGTCACTTCGCAGATGCGCACGGTATCCCTGACCTCGATTCGTTCGACGATCGTTACCTGGGCACCTGGTCCACGTTCGGCGAGTACCTCGCGGAGGAGATCGAGCTGCTCCAGGAAGGATGGCCCGAAGACGCTGTGCGCTACTTCGACGAAGGAGCGTATGAGCGTGATGCTCGTTTCGATTACACGGTTCTGGATGCCCCTGACGGTGGTGTCTATGTGTTCCGGGATTGTTGAGGAGGGTGATTGTGAGTAGCTTCGAGCAGGCGAGAGCTCATGTGGCCGCGTTTCGCTCCGATATTGATGACCCCAACCTCTCTATGGGGGAGGGCGAGCTTCGGGACCTCGCCTTGTTGCGTGACGCGGTGGATGAGGCGATCGCTGTCCATGTCCGTGAGCTTGTCCGTTTCGAGGGAATGTCGTGGACGACGGCGGCATCTGCCCTCGCAGCGAGCCCGACCGTGCTGCGCTACCGCTACGGGCGCTTTAGCAAGGAATGAGGGTCGACATCGAGTTGCTCTGCGAGAGTCTCGATGGAGTCGAGTGTGAGATTACGCTCTCCACGCTCGATCCCCGCAAGATAGCGGGAGGTCATGTCGAGCTGCTCGGCGAGGGCTTCCTGCGTGAGGTTGCGACGATGGCGCTCGGCACGTAGGTTCGCGCCGAGCGTCGATCTCAAAGTCCGTGTTGGTCCGTCACTCACCTAGTCCATCATTGATACCGGCACCCACCAGTTCCAGGTACTGATCGCTTCTATGGAAGTGATGTGTTCCTGTATAGTTATTTTGAATCGACAGGCGATTCCAGATATTCAAGGAGTGTCCTATGCGCCGCCCTATTGCTTTGACAACCAGTCTTCTCATTCTCGGAAGTGTCTCTCTTGTAGGCTGTTCGGGAGGTCATTCCATTGAAGGTACGTATTTTGGCACTGACGGTGATACGGCCTTGTTGCTGGAATCGGACGGTCAGTGTGGTTATACGGATGATTATGATCCGGATGAGGGGCTAGACCTTGAAGTGGATGAGGACTGCTCATGGTCGCTTTCGGGTGCAACGCTTACGCTCGTTGGGGTGATCTATAAGGGGTCGTTGACTGGCTTTGTTGGTGATGATGGAAGGATCTCGATCCCAGATCAACCTCACTGGCGCGGTGAGATCTACTCGAAGAAGTAAAGGAGGGGTGTCTTGGTGGCAGAAGATGAATCCACAGAGACGAGGGAAAGTCGGAAGCTTAGGTATGAGTTCAATCCTCAATCACGAAGGAGAGTGCGCAACAATGACTGTTGTGTCCCCTGAAGAAGCATATAGTGACGCTGAAAGGTCGCTGATACTGTAGCTGCATGATGAGAAACGAAACCGCCAAGCTGATCCAGAGCTGTGAATCAACCGACGCCAACGAGCTGCGCGTGGCTTGGCTGCACATTATCACCAGGGTCTAACGCGAAATGATGCACACCTGGCTGGCGGTCAATGGCAGACTGGCATGAAGCGCCGGGCCAAGCCGCAATAGTCGTACCACGATCCGTAAAACCGTGGACTTGCATATGGACCAGTTGATATCAGTGGGGTCCTCGTGATCGAGCAGGCACCGGCGCCGCGCATGGTCCCGGCAGCCGCAGACTACCGCCGACCTCGATGATGATCATTATCGTATGCGGGCGCGGAATGACCGTGACATCAGAATATCATCCATACCACCATCGGCGTGAACTTGTCGCCAGACAACGATGGAAAATGATGGTCTTAGAGAGTCACCGCTGGCGTAGAGACCAGGCAACTGACGAGTTTTATCCACGTCATCTTCCGATGCCCTACGTAAAAAAATCCGTGATGCAATGGACGCGTCACAAGGCGGTCTATATGGCTGTCGGTGATATGAAGGCATCAAGCACATCTTTGGGCTTGTGGGTAGCTACCACAACACAGAAAGTATCTTGGTCGCAGGTGTGTAGCCGAAATCGCCAACCGTGTCAACGATGTTCTTTATTGTCTGCTGTGACGGACTGAAAGGCTTTCTGAAGCAACCAGGCAACCTGGCCGAACCTTATGGTCCAAACTCGCGTGGTGCATCCGATTCGTGCCGCCATTATGTGGTGGTTTTACGAAGATCGGAAAGAGGTCTCAAGCATCTACACGAGGCATCTATACCGTCAACGAGGATGAAGCCTGAAGCGCACTCGATGAGTTTGATGAGGTCAGCCAGAGTCAGGCATCGCAATCAGTGAAGTTCCGGCGTGACGCGCGACAGGTCATTCCGTTCCCGCAGTTCCCGCCGCGGCAAGGAAGGTGATCTACACTACAATCTATCGAATCGATGAACAGCGAGCCGGAAAGCAACACGAACCGCGTCTGTTCCGATCGGATTCAGCGGGCAGTAAGACGCGGGTTGGATGATCAACATCGAGGACTGTCAGCGCGCCCGGCCGCGCTAAAGAAGCGCCAGGTTTCCGGCTTGCAGCCGCTGACCGGTCGGCTGCAGCGCAAGACCAGCAACTGGAAGCAGGCAATCAATCAGCCATCTGCGGCCTACCTCCTGACAAGGTCTACCGTATACTTGCAAATCAGTCTCCGTACACAAACGGACTGACACCCTCACAGAGACTCGCGAGAACAAGCTCGCCCGTCTCAACCCCGCTACCTGGTCCAAGAAGACGCAGGTAAGCGCATCCATGACAACATTTCCCCCGCGTTGATGCTCCCACCGGAGTATCGAATGACACGATCCAGTGTCGATCCCGATACGTACATCCGTATCATCGCGACCCCCTCATACGTCCACCTCGCCACAGACTCCGAGACCAACAAGGACGCCTAATCAACACCCTTGATGATGGTGACCATGTGGCCAAGGCAATCACCCCATACCCGAACCGCGCGTTCACCATCATCAAGGAGAAGCATCATCATGACTGACATCAAGAACAACATCGACCCTCGCACGTGGTCGACCCGCAACAAGATCATCGCCGCAGCGATCGCTGCAATCCTCGCTCTCACCGGTATCACCGTGGCCGTTATCGGCTCGCATTCCAACAATGCGAAGGACTGCGCCTCTTACCAGGAGATCCTCACCGGCAAGACCGCTCAGCTGGATCAGGCGATCCAGGACGCTAATGATGCACTAAAGACTGTCGACGCATCCCTGAAGACGGGTGAGGGTACTCGCCTCGCGCACACCGGCGATTTCCCTCTGTCCTCTGAGGGCCAAAGTGCGATCAACGACCTGAGCAAGGCCGTCGACGCTGCTAAGAAGGCCAAGGAGGCTGAGACGCCAAGGTGAATGCTGCTGCTACCGACAGCAAGAAGAGCAGGTGCTCGGGCGAGCCCGACACCACCTCTGTTGATGCTGCCATCAAGGCCATCAAGGATCAGACCCAGTCGTTCATCGATGTGCGTGACGCATACCGTCTGACCAAGGCCACCGATGAGGCCAACGCTCTGATGGACGAGGCCAAGTCGAACCTTGCGACCGCACAGCAGAGCGCGGCAGAGCAGATTGCTGCTGTTGAGGCAGACCCCAACATGGAGTCTGACGCATCCGTGAAGGCCGCATACGATGCTCTCAAGGCCGTGGAGACCGAGTCTCACACTCTGTCCACCACGGTCACGGTGACCACCTATGACGAGGCCGTCGCCTCCATCGAGAAGGCGAAGGCCGTTGAGCAGAAGGCTGCTGAAGTGACGGCTTCCGTGGCAACGCTACAGGAGGCTATCACCGCGTACCAGGATGCGAAGGCCGCAAGCGCCTCGAACGCTTCCACCACGCCGGAAACCAACGCCCCTGCCCCATCGTACGGTTACAGCGGTGGTAATAACAGCGGCTCGAACTACTCGGGTGGGTCTTCCTACACCCCTGCGGCACCTCCGGCCAATAACTCTGGCTCAAGTCTTGATGGTCGCATCACCTCCGGTCCCGGAGGGACAGGGCCGTCTGGGCAGACAGGACCGGCAGGACGAGATGACCCTGATCGTGCTCATGGCTGCATCATCATTGAAGGACAAACCATCTGCCACTGATCAACCGATCGCACAAAGCCCCGTAGCGTGGTTCGTAACCCGCTACGGGGCTTCGTCATCTCAACGTCACAATAAACATCATTGCGGTGGTTGTAATCATCGGTCTCACATCCCTTGGTATAGATTGGGCGAGTACCCCAATTCGCTGAGGACATCTGTCTGATGGACGGATGGCCTGAGGAGGCGCAGCGCTACTTCAACTGGGAAGCATGGACTCGTGACCTCAAGTTCGAGTACACCGTCGCGGATGCCCCTGATGGCGGCGTCTTCGTCTACAGATCGTTATAACAACAAGACCCCGGCTACCTCACGGTAGCCGGGTCTTGTTTCCTCACTCACGGCTGGGCTCCTCATCAGAGCCCCAAATGAGGCTCGCGATCTGGCCCATGACGCCGCGCTGGTAAGCGGCAACGTCCTCGCCTTCACGAACCTTACCGTCGAGCTGTTCAGAGCGCTTCACGCGCTCATTGGGCACGCGAGGCTTGCCCAGTTTGATGCCCGTTCCAATCACAGGTTTCACCATCCTTCTCACCTCCTTCCTCACCTGAGTTCCTCGTAGACCCATCGGCTCACCCGCAGGACTACCCAGATGAACAACGCTGCCCCACCGAGCGTCGCAGCAGCGATCAGCGCCTTCTGCCACCACAGCGAGGCTGCCATGAACGAGCCCCAGGCCCATCCGAAGAGCGGGCCGATGCCGACCATGCTGCCGAGGCCCCATACGAGCCCGCCGACGAGCAGGAGCGAGGCGAACAGCGGCAGCACCGCGAGGGCGAGCCGCGAGATACCGACGAAGGTCACGCGGCGTTCGACTGCCTCGATGTTCCGGCGGGCTTCGTTGAGCTCGCTGAGCGACTCCTCGACCGCCCTGTGGACCTCTGAGAGCCTCTCAGTCCCGAGAGAAGCTACGCGATGCTCGAACCCTTCGAGGGTGCTCTCAACGCGCTTTATAGGGGCTTCTACAGCCTGTGAGAGCCTCTGGTCGAGCACATCCACCGTGTAGGCACTAAGCCGGTCGATGTCTACACGGACAGTCCTGCCATTGCCGACGACCTGCTTGAGTTCATCCAAGGCCGAAGTCGTCTTCGTCAGATCGCTGTTGAGCTGCTTCATCATCGAGTACGAGTCCAGATCGGACCGCTTCACGGTGCTTCCATCGCTCAGCTTCACTGCGCCGCTTGCGCTCAGCTGCTCGGCGATTGCGCTCAGCGTCTTCTCGATCTCGCTGAGCCTGTTCTTTGTCTCGTCGTCGAGCTGCGTCTGCGAGGGCTGCTCGTGCTGCTGCAAGATTGACCTGCTCAGGCGCTTGATCTCGGCGCTCTGCGCTTCGTCCATCGCCTTGAGGAACCCACTCACCTTGTTCACGGCGTTCGTCAACTGTCTCGTCTGTTCCTCGACGTCTTCGAGCCTCGACATCAAGGCTTCGGATGTCTCCGAGGCCCGCTGTTCCTTGAGCTTGTCCAGTGCGCTCATCCTGCTCCTCCTTCGTAGTTGTGTTCTGTTGATGGAAGTCAAAGACCTCCTCGACCTTGCTGCTCATGAAGTCGTCACACAGGGACGATGCCTTTCGTCGCCCCCATTTGCCGTTGTCTTGCCGTCTCATGGAGTAGGTCCATCCGTCGCGGTCGGTGACGCGCAGCCGAACCTCGTGCTCGGCGAGCACTTGCTCAAACGCCTCACGGTTGACGCTGCGTGCATCGAGCAGCGCTTCGGTGATCTTGTCGCCGAGGATCTGTTCAAAGCCGCCGTCCTTGAACGCGCCGCGACGCAAATCCCAGTCAGCCTTCGGCTGCTCCGGCGATGGCAGCACCTGGCACCCCTCGTCCCGCATGAGTTCGTCGTTGACCTGGCGGAGCCCTCGTGACCACGAGCGGCACCGAGACAGTGCCTTGCCGGTGAGGTTGTCATGATTAACGACGTAGATGTGGTTGTGCAGATGCCTGCCTGCGCTGTCGGTGTGAGTGACGACGAGGTAATCGGCACTGTTTATCCGGCGTGCGAGCTTCACGCCGAGGTCGTGCACACGCTGCACGTGCTTGGGATTGTTCACGTCGAACTCCTCGGGGGAGAAGTTCTGGGTGTAGGTGTACATCTCGTTTCGGCGATGGCACGCAGCACTCACCTGCTCCGCACGTCGCACGATTTCCTCGGGAGAGTCGAGCGTGCACGAGAGCAGCGCGGCACGAGTTGTGCCGTCCTTCTCGTGCTGTGCGCGTCGCTTGCCCGTGCCGAGCAGCGCATAGGCGACTGCTGCTCTCGCGCTGGTGGTCGGCTGGACGTTGACGGTACTCATAGGGCCACCTCGTCCCCGAGCAGCGAGCGCACTTCGTGCACAGCAGCGAGAACATCACGCAGAATGTCCTCGTCAACTGCAGTGCCCGAGCGCATGACTTGATTCAGATTCACCCCGACGCGGCGAACCTGTTCGACCGCCCTCGCGAGCTCGGGCGCAGGTCGTGGCACCGCCGCGTGCGCGGCCAGTGCCTCGACCTCATGGCGGCGCTCGTCCAGCGCGTCGCGCAGGACGGCCCTCGCCCACGTGCTCGGCTTCACGCCGAGCACCGTCGCACGACGCTGATGGCGTCGTGCTCCCCCCGCGTCACCCTCACATCAAGATGTGCGTTGAGGGTGACGCGCTCACTACCCTGTGATTCCTCCTGCGTCGGTGGGGCAGGGCTCAATCATCCTTCCACCCCCGGAACTCACGTCCTTGGAGGGGTAGAAGGATGTAGTGCCAGCAGGCACGTTGTCGGACGATCGGAGCAAGCTCCTCTGTCCTCCAACGCGCCGCTGGCCCACGTCCTCGGTCGCTACGCGACCTGCGGGCGAGGGGAGGTCACCCCGTGCTGCACAGCAGCAGAGGGGCGACCGAGGACGCACGGAACGCACGCTCGCGCTCTGCTCCGTGCTGTTCGCACGAGCAGAGACGCGAGGTGCAGTGCCCTGCGCGGTGATGCGTGTCGGTCGAATGACGCTCGACATCATGCATCACCTCCGCCGTCATGCGCAGCGTCACGCTGCTCCTTCCGACGAGCGCGCGAAGCCTTCGCACGCTCAGCACGTGCGACACGCTCCTGCTCGATGAGCGACGCAGCGTGGTCGCGGTACTGAGCGAACTGCTCGGGCTCATGTTCCTCGAACAGGCGAGCAACACGCACGAAGAGCTCCTGCTCCTCACGCGCCGCCTGCTTGCGCAACGCCTTGAGCTCAGCGGCGTGCTTCTCCTTGGTCTTCTTGATGAGCTGTTCGAGGTTGGTCGTCATGATGAACTCCTTTCACTTGTGCGATGTGTTCGTCGCTCGGATGCCGGTGCCCATCCCGGCTGAGGGCAGAGCCGTTTGGCTCTCGGGTCTAATCAGGGGTCAGTCGGCGATCCGCTGACCCGCCTCTTCGAGCAGTTGCTCGATCTCGGCGCGAGCACTCTCGCCATCAGATGAGGCGACGGTGGTCGCGTCGATGATGGCCTGCCTCGCCTCAAGTGCAGGCGCAAGGTTTTTGTCTCATTGCTGCGCTCTCGATGGCAAAACCGCTCGTCCTCGGAAAGACCGCGAGACTGTTCAATGACGTTCCTCAGATTCATACGGAACGTGCCCAGTGAGCGGTACTGAGTGAACGTCCCTCGCCGAGCACGCCCTGGTTCACCTGCACGGCCAACTCGTCGGCGTTCACCGCGAGGATGATCGGCAAATATGCCTCAACGAATGACCCGTCCCGTTGTCCATGGATCTCCCAACCTGCGATCAGCGTCGCAAGCCTGTCCTGGAAGTAGTCCGGCGAGTAGCAACCGGCGATGACCACGTGCTCGTGAAGCAGTTGCGAGGGGCCGTACCGGGTCTCGATCAATGTGCGGATGGGAGACAGTGCCACAAAAAGCTCGCGCACGTTCCCGGTCGTCCCCAAAGGGCTCGCGCAAGTCGAGCGGATCGTCGATGCTGACATGAACGACGGACTCACCGTCGTAGAGGTCGAAGGTTGAGATGAACTCGAAGACGTTGCTGCGTCCTCCGGCCAGCGCCTCAGCAAGGCCCTTACTCAGAGCCTGGACCGCGTAATAGTCCTCGCCGTAGACGTAGTAGGCGATACGAGTGGAGATCGGGTCCTGTTGGGCCAGGTACATCGCCCGCAAACGGCGCAACTGGGACTCAGAGCGCGCCCCCCGCCCCAGGGCTTTACGAACGCTCATCTCACCCGAGGCAACCTGCTGAGCGAGACCGCGCGACTTCTGGCGCGAGTTGCCAGACAGCGCCTCCTTAAGGGCCATCTCCCGCAAAAACTTCTGCCAGTCCCACCCTGGGACCGCGTGGAGGTCAGAGGGAGCGTAGCGGGCCTTACCCGCCGCCAGCGAGTCCTCGTCGTCGTGGAGGAGGTACTTCAAACACGCGGCGATACCCGCCTTGCCCCGCCTGATGCGGTCGAACTGTGTGGGCGGCAGCAAGAACCACTTGGAGAGCGTCTCCAAGCCAGGGTCACGCTCGCACCAGAAGACGCAGTGCAGATTGTCCGTTGTCTCGTCGCGGTCGTGGAGAATCCAGGCCCAGCCCTTGATGGTCTTGTGGGCGAGGCCCTGCTCAAGGAGCGCGACCGAGTAGCCAGACTTCAGATGCGTGGTGAGGTGGAATGCTCGGACGGGCGCGGTGGAGTTGAGGAGGTCAATCGTGGTCATGAAATAACCCTCCCCACGCTGGCAGAGGGGCAAAAAAGTACAGAAGTACAGACGAGTACAGCGGCTTTTCCTTGATAGAACCCCTTATCTGTACGTACGCGTGCGCGCGGAATTCGTTGAGATGCCAACGTTTCCGGGGTGCATACGAGCCAAAAAGTACAGTGCGTACAAGAAAAGTACACTTTTTCAGACCAACCGCCCCTAAGCTGGCGAAAACAATCTGCTACACAAAAATCTGCTACATCGACGAGTTTCACCTGAGATACCAGGCAAAACCGTGTAGCAGAATTTTTGAGCGGATCTGCAACATCTGCTACACGGAAGCGTTTTGCCTGGTAAACGAGACAATCGTGTTGGCCGCTGATGTAGCAGTTCTTGAGCAAAACTGCTACATCCGGTCTAGAGGGGGTGCTGGAGTTCATCGCTGGCCCCCGGTCACGGTCCGATGAGCCTGCATGAAGTCAAGCAGGTCCTTGAGTTGATAAGCGACGGACCCACGACGACGGCCCTGGCCGTCCAGGTCACCGCCCAGGTCATACTTGAGATAGGATGGCCCCTTGCCCAGGCTGCGCCAGTTCGTCAGGGTCTTGGCAGAGACGCCGAGAAAAGCAGCGGCCTCAACGGGGGATAGAGCGCGCTCATCGTCGAGCGTGGCAGAGGTAATAACAGAAGCAGTAGGCATAGCAAAGCCCTTTCCCTGAGTAGGAAAAGGGCTTGTCACCGCCAGTTAAGGTCGGAAGCCCTTGTTCAACACCGCACGGGGTGTGTTGCTGCCCATCGGTGGGCGCGGCTCAATCGTTCGGCACCTTCCATCCCGTCGAGGAAGATGTAAGAGTTCGAAAACTCTCAACCAGACAATCTCATACTGGTCCAGGCTAATCCCCTCACCCCGGAGATATCGAGGTGTGCCAACCCTTAGTGGGATCGGCCCGAAGGACTTGCTCCGATCCTAGCATACCCCACCAAATCCACGCAACTCCACCTCACTCCCACTTGAACCAGGGGAACAGCGTATCTTACAATGGAGGTATGACAGAACCGGCAACAAAGAAGAAGCGAGTGGCCCGTGTTGTGCTCTCACCCGGCCAGCACTCCATCGACCGAGCGACCCCAGTCCCCATCGACGGCGGTTTCCGCCTTCAGTGGCGCATCATGCTGCACGACGGGCGCACGCTCCACATGAAGACCCAGGCCCCCACAAGGGCGGATGTGCGTGCCAGGGCACGTTCCAAGGCTAATGAACTGCTTCAGACCTCCGGAACATCCTCATGGTCTCTGCGCTCGCCCGTGGCTGAGTACATGGCAGCGATCACCAAGCCTGCCATCGAGTCCGAGCGTCTCGCTGAGGCCACGAGGGCACGCTACTGGCTCTCCTACAGGCTGCTCCTCGGGGGAGTGCGGCTCCGACGAGAAAGGCCACCGTCACCGACACGCCCTCAAGGGGCTGTCCATCGAAGCGGCGATGAGGCCCCGCGCGCTCAAAGAGTGCCTAGAGGAGATCGGGCGGCTGCATGGGGCCAAGAACGTGAAGCACGCGAAGTTGGTCGCCTCAAAGTATCTTGCTCGACCACTGAAACTGGACGGCCTGTTGCAGTACAACCCGCTCGCAGACCTTGACCTCGACCTGTCGAGATCCCGCAAGCCACCCGTCCAACGCGGCGGACACGCTCTCACGCGGGAGGAGTATCACAAGGCGATCGAGTGGCTGCTTACCCAGGACCCGAAGGCGGTGGAGAAGCCGAAACGGGGACGCTGGACCCCTAGACGATCGGATTGCCGAGCGTCGGTCGCTGCTGGAGTTCGTCCTCACCCAGGCCGCCACGGGGATGCGAACCTCAGAGATCGGCAAACGTCCCGTGAGCGAGGTCGAGGTAGACGACAACGGGAACGTCGTGTTCGCCCTGTCCGGTGAGGCCACGAAGACGCGAAAAGCACGCCGTGTGCCCGTGCTCGATGACCGAGTAGCGCGGCTGCTCGTGGAGAGGATCGAGGGATTGCCCGAGGGCGCGTACCTGTTCGGCGCGCCCACCGATCCGATGAAAGAGTGGCTGCCCAGAAACAGGGACCGCAAACTCGCAGGCGTGTATGAGGAACTGGCCGAGGCGTGCGGCATTGAGATGTTCAGGGTCGAGCGAGGGCACTCATGGAGAACGACGATCAACTCGATCTTGGCCGACGTGGTTCCCGAGGACCAGCGGATCCGCCTGCTCGGGCACACGAGAGAGATTAACCGATCCCACTACACCGACGCGCGCGAGGTTGAGGCTCTCAAGATGGCAGCCTCTCAGGCCCTCACCTCATCTTGAAAAAGTATCTTGACTCATGGGATTACAGGGGTTTCATCGGGTGTTGACGGGAAGAATGAAGACGGGAAAAACATTGCTATCCCGCCAAAAACCCGCAGTGCCCTGGGGATCCCTATGAATTGAATACCCTTCTCAAGGGGTCGTGGGTTCAAATCCCGCCAGCCCGACAACAAATAGCTTCTGACCTGCGAAGATAGTCGGAGGATTTGATCGTAGAATCGCTCTGTGACACAGAAATGACACAGAATGTGACACAAAAATCCCTCTCAGCCTTCCTTCAGCGGGCCTGAAATTGGGCTTTGGGGACGCCACTCGCACCCGTTTGTGACACAAAAACTCGCGTCCTGTGACACAGAAACGCGCCGCTCGGCACTGAGGTCGGCGGTGCGTTTCGCGTATCCGGAACCGTCTAGCGGGACTTGTCGTCGGGTGGGGCAGGAGGTCGGCGTGAGGTATGGATGTGCGGGTGGTGCGGTGTAGAATCAAAATATAAGGAGCGTGATTCAGATGTCTGTCGAAGATGTCGCGGTCGGCAAGCGCATCGTCGATGCCCGCAAGGCTGTCGACATGTCGCAGCGTGATCTCGCCAGGGAGACCGGGTTGTCGCAGCCGACGATCCAGCGAGTCGAGAAGGGTGAGCGGGCGGCGTCGAGGTTGGAGCTAGTGCTCATCGCGGACGCCTGTGGCGTCTTGGTCGACGACTGCTTGGCACGAACAGCATTGCCGATGAGGTTCGTTGTGCCGGGCGCACCGACGACCCAGGGGCGAAGGAGTTGGCCGACTACTTGATCTATGCGTTCGGAGTCGTGCGTCGCCTCGACCAGCTCGGTATCCCGGAGTTCGTGTGAATAACGAGGACATCGGGCGGGTGGCCGCCGAACGATTCCGCAGGGAGCACTCCCCTTGGCACTGCTCCAATCTCGAATATGGCGCGGCTTATCGAGCGCACGGTGGGAGTCGGTGTGGCTTACGTCCGATCCTCGGCTCCTGGGCACGGGATGACGATGGTTCTGGATGGCACGTACCTCATGGCAGTGGGGTGCACGGACCATCCGATGCGCCTTCGTTCCACCCTCGCCCACGAACTCGGTCATCACCAGCTCGGCACCATTGACCGGATGGCTGGTGGCGTCAACTGGGCGGCGCGTAGCCCCCAGGAGATCCAAGCTGATGCCTTCGCGCGTCATCTGCTCGTGCCGATGGGCGCCATAGTGGAAGCGGTGGACGGCGAGACGGTCACGCTTGCGGCTCTATCCGACATTGTGCAGAACTACCTCGCCTCTCCCCAGATAGTCGCCATTCAGATGCGCGAGGTCGGCGCGATCGACGCCGACACCTGCAAGCAATGGGGTCAGATACCTGCTGGCACTATTGCCGCTCGATTCGGCTGGCACTCCGAGTATCAGGCTTTGGTCGAGCAGTTGAACAAGCCTCGCGGCCCACAGAGCCTCATGGCGAGGGTCATGGAGGGTTACCGCCAGGGGGAGCATCGCCCCTTCGACCGTCGCTCGGCTCAATGGCGACCCTCGTGCCACCGACACAAAGGCGGCCCTGGAGAAAGACGGGATCACTCCTGTCGGGGAGTACGTCGTGTCGGCAGCCCCTCCAGTTGACAGTGGTGAGCGGCTCACCCCCGAGGAGCTGTCGGCGCTCATGAGCGGCGCCGAGTAATGCACATCCTTGACACTGGACCGATCTTCAAGTTCCTCACGACTGACTGCGTCCCCGAGTTACTCTGCGCTCTGGGGCACAACAAGATTTACGTGCCGAAGGCAGTGGAGTTCGAGGTGCTGAATACTCCTACTCGGCGCAGGCAGTTCGAGCGCGCACGTGAGGTATGGCCGCGGTTCCCTGAGCGCTTCAGGGGAGATCATCCCAGACGACGCCACTGAAGAGCTGAGGCAATGCTGTCGAGCTGTCTTGGGCATGGAGTTCGAGGAGATGTACGCCGAACCCAAAGACCGTGGAGAACACATGGCGATCCTCCACGGCGTCTTGCGTGCTCGTGCGGGTGAGCAGGTCATCCTTGTGTGTGATGAGATAGCCGGCACCAACGTCATCAATCGGCAGGCGCAGGTGCTCGCCGCAGCGCAGGACAGGGGAGTGTATTCGCCGGGCGGCAGTATTCAGCACGCCGACACGATCCAGCTCCTCCGCTGGGCGATCGAGGGTGGCGGCTTCAATGGCAGTCGGCAGCGTTTTCTCGTTAAGTACAAGGCCATGTCGTCCTTGGATTCTTCAATGCCGTTGACGGCGAAGGAGGCCGGGCTCACCCAGAGCCCGCCATGGCCGCCGGACGTGAGGCCGTAGCGCCGGGAACTGCTGTGGGATTGTCGGCCTGTTGCTGGCCCGAATCAGTCCCGGCGCTGTTTCTCCTCGGGCGGGGCGAAGAACGGGGACAGAAGGTCGGCGGCCTCCTTCGGGCCGATGTTCTTCGAGCGGATGTAGTGGGCGCGCGCGACCTCCTCTGTGTTGCCCAACTGGGCCGCGGCCTGGGCTGCCGAGTCGAGTCCGTGCGCGATGGTCGTGCCGACGGTGCGGCGGAAGGCGTGCGGCGTGAACGGCCCGACGCCCGCGGCCCTTTCGAGGCGGCGGATCGCCCGGCGCAGGTTGTTCGTCTGGATCATCGAGCCGGTGCGCGTCGCCAGGATGAACTCGTCGGGATCGCGGCTGGCGGTGGCCTCCAGGAGGCTCGCCGTCAGGGAGTCGGGCAGGTAGACGACCTGGTCGACGACGCCGGCCTTGCGCCCGTCCACGTACTCCTCACGGTTCCCGACCCGCGTGACATGCCCGTGGATGCGCAGGGTATGAGCCTCGGGACTGAAGTCGCCCACCTTTAGCGCCGCGACTTCACCGATCCGCCCGCCCGTGCCGATGAGCAGATCGATCGCGAGCAGCGTGTTGCAGGACTTCGGACCGGAGCGCCCCGAGTCGAGGTCGTTGAGCGCTGCGGCGCGCAACGCCTGAATGTCCTTCAGACTCGCCGTCTTCACCGTCCGGCCCTTCGAGCGCGGCAGGCTCACCACCGCCGTCGGCAGGTGCTCGAGGGCGCTCTTCACGCATGCGAACTTGCAGACCTGAGCGGTGAGCGACTTGAACACGCGCGCCTTGCGAGCAGATGTGGCCGCGTACTCGTCGACGACCTCCTGGATGCGGCCGGTCGACACCTCCCACATCCGCAGCGCCCCGATCTTCGGCGTTACGTAGAGCGTGACCTCCTTGCGGTAGGTCGACAGGGTTGCGGCCGTGACTCGCCCGTCGAGTTTCACGCGCTCGAGCCATGCCTCGGCCACCTCGGTAAACGTCGAGTTGTCCGTCAGGTCGGTCGAGACCGCACCGAGCAGGTGGGCGGCCTTGGCGCGCAGACTGTCGGCGGCGGTCGTCTTGTTCGGTCCCATCGCACTGAGCTGCTTCATGGCACCGTTGCGCAGGCGTAGTCGCGCGCGAGCCCGAACGCCGTGCTTCGTCGGTCGGTCGAAGGTGATCGGGGAGAGTTCCCCGACGTGCAGGGGTGGGCGTCCCATCACAACCTCACCTCGCGCTCGTCGCGATCCAGGCGTCCAGATCGGCGACGCGGTAGCGCACCGTCCGCGCCGACAGTTTGACGACCACAGGGCCGCTGCCGGCGGCGCGCCAGCGGGCGAGGGTGCGGATCGAGACGTTGACGTAGGCGGCGGCCTCGGCGGCAGTGAGCAGGTGGTCGGTCATGCCGTCTCTTGTGGGGCCGGGTTCCGGGTGCCATCGTCATGCGCTCCTTCATGGCTGTCGGATACCCGAGCCTAACCTCGAACACGTGTACGAGCGGCGAGGCGGCAAACCTTGTGCCACAAGCTCAAACACCCCGCGCCGCCCACCTGCGGGGTTGCCCAACCGTTTCTAGGTTCGGTGACAAGGATCACGGCGGCGCACGGTGCGAGAAGGGCCCGCCGCGAGGCGACGGGCCGACTCTCAGCGCGACGGAGCAAGCACGCGCATCGCGACGATGAGGTTGTGATCGGGCGGCCACGCCAGCAGCGTGCGTAGAGCGCCAAGACCTGGAACCCGCGCCCCTCGTGACGCGCCCGCACATGACCGCCCGCGACGTCGAAGATGACGGTGTTTCCCGTCTCGGGGCTTGTCACGGCGCACCCGTCCGGCGTGTCCGCGCACTCCATACCGGCATCCGCCATCGCGTCGGCGAACAGCGCCCACTCATCGGTTGCCGCAGCCGCAAGAGGGTTCGCATCGAGAGCGTCGAGGGCATCGAGATAGATCCGCTGCAGACGGTGCCACGCCTGAAGGGAGTCCTCGAGGGCGTCCTGGGCGGCCGGGGTGTTGAGGTCGTCGAGCGCGGACTCGACCGCGTGAATCTGATCGCGGGCCTCAGTGAGATGCTGTGCGAGCCGAGCGCGCACGATGTGGTCAATACTCATGCCCGCCTTGTGAGGCGCACTCGCACTCGCTCACGCTCGCACTCGCTCGTCGTGGGGCGATGATCCACTCGCCGGACACGCGAGACCCATGTAGAGCATCCTCGCTCCTCCCGCCGTCGCAATAGTGCCGCCGATTCTGACAGTTTGTCCGAAACTGCGAGACCATCATGAGCGAGCGTCTTCATGACAGTGCCCTCGGCAGACGGTAGGTGCCGTCCGTCTCACGCGGAATGATCGCGCCCAGAGCGTCGTTGAGGGACTCGGCGAAGCGCGTGTACGCCGGATCGCGAGCCAAAGAGTCGAGCATCGCAGGAGCAAGCCCCACCGGCCGGCACAGCTCAACCTCGAGGTCTGCCCGCGTCCGGGAGGCAAATCGGCCGCCAGACGGGGTGCCCGCAGGGTGACGAAACGGAATCACGTACATACCCCACCTTGTGCGGCAGACACGCATCCAATGCGCGCCTGCCTACACAAGCCGTCTCACACGGGGTCGCTCGCGGCGCCGCGAGCGAGGAGGGGCCGTTTCGCGCCTCAAGCGCGACGAGACGACAGACCCCGGGACCGTTGGGCCCCGGGGTCTGTGGTTAGACCAGCGCGATGTGCTGGCCCGTCGGCCTCGATCAGAGCGTCCGGTAGCGACCCAGCGCGCCGACGCCCGCCAAGAGCGCCAGACCCAGGGCGGACAGGTAGACCCAGTCGGCAGCCGTCCCGCCGGTCATCGGAATGTCGACGCCCTCGACCTTCGAGTTGAGGGTGCCACCCAGGTCCACGTCCCGGTTCGGGGCCTGGATCGTGAACGGGTGAGGCTCCATCGTCAACACGAACCCGATGGGAGCCGTCGACTCGGCGAGCGTGTAGTCCCCGTCGATGAGGCCCTCCACCCGGAACGCGCCCGGCTCAGGGTTGGAGTCGTAGAAGGACCCGTCCGCAGGCTCGGTGCAGGTGGTCTCGCAGTTTCGGACAAACTGTCAGAATCGGCGGCACTATTGCGACGGCGGGAGGAGCGAGGATGCTCTACATGGGTCTCGCGTGTCCGGCGAGTGGATCATCGCTCCACGGCTGAGGTTCGCGAGCGACCGCGAGTGAACGTCGGCCCCACAAGACGGGCATGGCACACACGATCCGCTCCATGGAGCTGCACAACGGCATCGCCGACCAGGTCTACGCCCACGTGGCCGTCGACTACGAGGGCGCCCTCACGCACACGGCCTTCGTCTCCCAGCGCACGGGCGGCCCCGTCGTCGCCTGCATCGGCGACCTCGAGCCCGTCTTCGTCGACAACCCGCGCCGTTTCGGCGAGCACCTCGACGAGGCGTGGATCCGCCGCTTCTTCGAGTCCTGATCCTGCGCATCTGTAGGACTGGAAGGGGGAGGGGTATGGGCCGTTCACCGCTCGTCGCCGGGCCGGGCGACCGTCTGCGCTACCACGCGCGCTCGAAGTCGGTTCGCGCCGTCGCGACCCTCACGGTCCTCGCGGCACTCGCCTCGGGGCCTGGATCGGCCGCGACCAGGTCGCCGAGGTTTTCGCCCAGTCGTCCCAGTCCGCCGCCCAATCAGCCCAGTCCGACCACTCGCAGTCGAGCGCCCGTGAGATCGAGATCGCCACGGCGCGCCGCACTTTGGCCGGCATCATCTCCGACACGGCCAAGGCGAAGGAGAACCTTCCCGAGGGCACGGACACGAGCGCCTACGACGCCGCCAGGAAGGCCGCAGACGATGCTCTGGCGGGCGTTGACCTCGTGGAGATGTCTAAGGCCGGGGCGGACCTCAACGCGGCCGCACGCGCCCTCGAGCAGGTCCGTAGCGAGGCCGCCGCCAAGGCCAGGGAAGAGGCGAAGAAGGCCGCGGAAGCCACCGAGGCTCAGCGCCAGGCCGCCGAGGCCGAAGCCCAGCGCCAGGCCCAGCAGGCCGAGACGCCGAGCCAGACTTACACCCCCGAGCCGACGCCGAGTCAGACCTACACCCCCGAGCCGATGCCAGCACCGGCGCCAACTCCGGCACCCCAGCAGACCGCCCAGCAGATCTCCTCGTCGATGACCGTCACCTGCACGGCGGCCGCGACTGTCACCTTCACGGCCTCGGGCGGCGGCACCGTCAACCTGTCCGCGGGCGGACGTTCCGTCTCCGGGTCCGGGTCTGCGGCCCTGACGGTGTCCACGTCGGGGTCCGTCACGGCAACCGCGTCGGCGCCCTCGTGGGTCAACATCAACTACTCGTGGAACTCGAACGGCTCGTGCTCGTGAGCGGATGGACGCTCCTGCTCGCCGTGTTGGCCGACCTCGCCTGGTGGATGTAGGCGGCCGCGATGTTCTCCGACTCGCGAGTCGCCGGATCGCTGCGGACGAACCTGCGCCGGGCGGGGGAGTGCCGGACAAGCGCCGCCGAGCTCCTGTTCGGCGCGATCGCCCTTGACGCTCGCGACCGCGTTGGCCCTCATCGAGACGAGCGGGGTCGGCCGGCAGTGGAGCGCGCCGGTGGCTCTGGCAGTCGCGATGCTCGTCGCCGCGACGATCGGCCTGCCGGGCTATGCGCCCCGGTTGCCGGACTCGTGGGATCCGGATAAGCGGGCGGCGACGCGACACGCGAAAAAGACGGTTCGTTCCTCTTAGCGCTCAACCGTTTGTGTTGTAGGCTTTCCATGTTACTCGGTAGTGGCGTTGATGGTTCAAGCGAGGCCGGGGTCTTCCGTAATGCGCACGGAGACCCCGGCCGAACCGTATTCGCCGCCTCGCACCACAAGGACGACCATGAAGAAGATCCTCCTCGCCCTGCCCTGGGGGCTGATCCCGGGCGCCCTCATTGGCTGGTATCTTGTCGGCATCCTAAGTTCCGCGTCCGTCGCGCTTCAGTAGGGGATTTGACCCCACGTCACGTTCTTGCGCCCCGACGAAAAACGGTCGTGGACACACAATGACACATTTACTGGACACAGAACTGGCATCGAGTGTCGTCTCGTGGCATTATCTGACCACTTCGACGTGACCCGTATCAGCAGGCCAGGGCGCTTTCCCGCATGATTCCGCCGATCTCCGATTCGGCCCGAAAACGCCAAGGGGTCGTGGGTTCAAATCCCGCCAGCCCGACTGAAAAACCGC
>BNJU01005607.1_pt1 | contig 19263 bp, 19 predicted proteins | sample 8539281 | NCBI WGS metagenome assembly BNJU01 (sample SAMD00202456, study PRJDB9452) | human saliva metagenome | isolation source: human saliva | place: Japan
CTATGGCGTTAAGCACGACGAAAAGCCTATGTGACATCTTCCAGAAATTGCAAGATGAACATTATTTTGACTTTCACATCGAGTATCGTCGTTTTTAGTGACCACTAGTTCTTTCATCTTAAACACTAAACAAACATAAAAAGTAGCAGTTCCTATCTGCTACTTTTTATGTTATTCTTCAATTTCGATTTCAAGTCCATCGCCTAGGTCAAGTGTTACTTCTTGGTTAGGTGCTAAATCTTCAACTACAGAAGTAGGGGTTGTCCCTTCTTCATCTTCAATCAAACCATATTGAACACGAACTTGATGGTCAATGGCATCAAAGATTTCTGGATGATCCGCCAAGTATTTCTTAGCATTTTCAGATCCTTGCCCGATTTTTTCACCCTTGTAAGAGTACCAAGCTCCGGCTTTTTGGATGATATCGAGATCACTTGCAATCTTCAAGAGTTCACCAGTCTTAGAAATACCTTCTCCGTACATGATTTCAACAAAAGCTTCCTTAAATGGTGGAGCTACCTTGTTTTTCACGACCTTGATCTTGGTTTCCTTACCGACATTGGTATCTTTTTGGTCACCAGTTCCCTTGATTTGTGTGCTTCCACGAACATCCAAACGGACTGAAGCGTAGAATTTCAGAGCACGTCCACCAGGTGTTGTTTCTGGGTTTCCAAACATGACTCCAACTTTTTCACGCAATTGGTTGATGAAGATGGCAATTGTTTTGGTTTTATTGATAGAAGCACCAAGTTTACGCATGGCCTGGCTCATCATACGAGCCTGCAAACCAACGTGGCTGTCTCCAATATCTCCATCAATTTCTGCACGAGGTACAAGGGCAGCAACTGAGTCGATAACGACAAGGTCAACTGCACCTGAGTCAATCAATTTTCCTGCAATTTCAAGACCCTGCTCACCTGAGTCTGGTTGTGACAAAAGTAATTCGTCAATGTTCACTCCAAGTGCTGCTGCATAGGCTGGATCAAGGGCATGCTCCGCATCGATAAAGGCTGCGATACCGCCTTCCTTCTGCGCTTGCGCGACAGCGTGAAGGGCAACTGTTGTCTTACCAGATGATTCTGGTCCATAGATTTCGATGATACGTCCCTTAGGATAACCACCTGAACCAAGAGCAATATCAAGAGCCAAAGACCCTGAACTCATGACTTGAACTTTCTGCTCTGCACGCTCACCCAAACGCATGATTGAGCCTTTACCGAAATCTTTCTCAATCAATTTAAGGGCATCGTTCAAGGCTTTTTCACGATCTGCTCCGAATTTTTTTGAAATTTCATCTAATTTTTTTGGTTTTTTCGCCATTCTATTCTCCTGTATTCTAATAGTCCTAAGACCTATCTACTATTATATCAAAAGTTAGTCACTTAATAAAGCCTTGCGAACTAGGTTAAAGGCATGCATAACCGCAATCTGACGAACATCTGCTCGGCTCCGTCCTGCGATATTAGCCTTGATAACCTCTGTCTCTTTTGCATGTGCCAAGCCGATAAAAACTGTCCCAGCTGGATGTCCCTCTAGGCTGTCTGGTCCAGCAACCCCCGTCAAACTGACCCCATAATCAGACTGAGTCTTGATGCGTGCCTGCTCAGCCATCTTTTTAGCCGTAAACTCTGAAACGACACCATGTTTTTTCAGCTCCTGCTCGGAAATATCCAGCATCTTGGACTTTTCTTCTAAACTGTAGGTAACAAAACCGCCATTAAAGATAGCTGAAACGCCTGAAAAGTCTGCTAAAGTAGCTTGAAAGAGGCCTGCCGTCAAGCTTTCTGCTGCGGTAATGCTTTTCTTTCTCTTCTTAAGCTCTTCTACAACGACACTTGCTAGGCTGGTCTCCTCCCCATATCCATAACAGATGTCTCGTAGAGAAATTCCCTCGAAAGTCTGGCGATTCAAGATTTGATCTTCTAAGATATCCAGGGCTTGATCAGCCTGTTCTTGACCGACTGCTTTGGTAGACAAACGCAAGGTCACTTCTCCCGTTTTAGCATAAGGAGCCAAGGTCGGATCTGTTTGATTATCAATCAAATCCGCCAAAATGGTCACCAACTGACTTTCACCAATCCCAAAGAAACGGAGCACTCGTGAATACAACTTGCTGCTAGTCATCAACTTGGGCAAGAGTTGATTTAAGACCATGGGTTTCAACTCGCTTGGCGGTCCCGGGAGAACCACATAGGTCACGCCATCTACTTCCAACACCCCTCCTACTGCTAAACCTGTCTCATTTGGCAATGGAGTTGCCCCTTCTAAAATTTGGGCTTGGCGCTCATTATTTGGTGTCCGAGCATAGTCAGGTCTATGAGCAAAAAAGATATCCAGTTTTTCTTGCGCTTGAGGATCAAACACTAAGTTTTTTCCTAAAAATTTTGCCAGAGTTTGTTTGGTCAAATCATCCTCAGTTGGTCCCAAGCCTCCTGTCAAAATCACAAGATTACTACGTTGACTCGCAATCTCAAGCAAGGACAAAAGACGAGCTTCATTATCTCCCACTGCCGTTTGGAAGTAAACATCTACTCCAATTTCTGCTAATTTTTCTGATAAAAACTGGGCATTGGTATTGACAATCTGCCCTGTCAAAATTTCCGTTCCTACAGCAATGATTTCTGCTTTCATATTTCCTCCTACCTATCTATTCGATTTTTTTGAAAAAATCGCAGGAAATTTCCTACGATTTGATTCTTAGTTTTATTCTATCTCTTCGTTTGAAGCATTTGTGGAAGGTGCTGTTCGACCATAAAGATTTTCATACAGAACAGCGTTGGTCTCCAACTCCGTCACATCCTCTCTCCCTAGGGAACGGCGCAAGAGATTTTGCATTTCTAGCATATGCTCTCTCGTTACGATTTGGTAAGAGATTCCCTGTAATTCTTCGCCCTCACCACGAAGTTGAAGTGTCTCAATATTTTTAAAAAGAATCTTGATAACCAAGTACTGAGGTACGCTTTTCGCTGAAAGGTCTATGTTGGTCTGCATATTTTCACTGAGCGCTTTTAGGATTGCCTGATAATGACTGATGCTATTCAAACTCAAGACTTTTTCCACAATTTTTTGAATGACTTCACGTTGACGTTTTTGACGACCATAATCCCCTTCAGGATCCTGATAACGCATCCGTGAGTATACCAAAGCTTCCTCACCATTCAAGGTTTGTTCTCCAACACCAATAGGAAATCTTATTAAACTCTTCTTGGTCAGTAATGAAATTGGGAAACCAAGTGTGTTATTTACTGTGATTCCCCCAACTGCATCAACTAGCTGTTGCAATCCCTTCATGTTAACCATGATATAACGATCGATATGGATATTCATCATTTTTTGAATAGTTGAAATAGCCAACTCTGCACCACCATTGGCATAGGCAGCATTGAGTTTTGCTTCCTGAACTTGTCCTTTCCCAAGATCAATCTTAGTCAAAATATCCCGTTCCAAACTCATCATAGTGGTTTTCTTGGTTTTTGGGATTGACTGTCAAGAGAATCATGGAATCGCTGTTCCCTACCCAGCGATCAAGACGTTCCTCATTTCCCGTGTCCACCCTCCCATCAAGAGAATAGTTAGAGGTTCTGTCGCTTCAATAACGTTGGTTTCTTCACCAATTTTCTTATAAGTTTTTTTACTTAAGGTTTCAGTTCCTTGATAATAAATAGTATAGGCATAAGCACCCACACCTAAAGCTGTTACTGCTAGAAAAGCTAATAGCATTCCGATTATTTTTTTTACCATCTTATCACTTATCTATCAGTCTACCCATCAGGTAAACGTCTAAAAATATCCCTTCTTCTAAATAGGCTCCTCTTTCTTGTAAGCCTTCTGTAACAAATCCAAATTTTGAATAGAGGTGGATAGCTGCCTCGTTGCGCTTTTGTACACTGAGCTGCAAACGACGCAGAACTCCACTGGTTTTAGCCCACTCAATTCCCTCTTCAAGGAGTATGCTTCCTAAGCCGTGATTCCAAAACTTCCTTTGGATGACCAAAAAGATATCCCCGATGTGACGAATCCGTATACGTTGCTCTGCCGTGATGTTCAAAACACCTGCAATTTCATCATTCAGGAGGGCTAGGAGAGTGATTTGGTTATCTGAAGTCGCTTGCTTTTCAATAAAAAGCGCCATTTCAGATTCTGTCATCAGGATACCATTTTCATCCAGACTGGTGAAATCTGTCTCCTGTCCAACTAAATCCAAGAATGCAACCAAAGCAGCTGCATCCTGAGCTTCAGCCTCACGAATACAAAGTTCATACTCCATTTTGAAGCTCCTTAATCAATTGTTCAGCACGAGGACCTTGAGCGGAAAAATAGAGGCGACGACCTTCAGCCTCTTTCAAGAGTTCCAACTCCAAGTAGGAATCTGGTAAATCCTCACCCAAAAGATGTCCCCACTCGATAACGGTCACACCACCACCAAAGAGAAACTCATCCAAGTCAATCGAATCAGCATCCCCCTCAATCCGATAGACATCCAAGTGGTAGAGCGGAAGGCGACCCTCATACTCTCTCACGATGGTGTAAGTTGGACTTTTGATCATCTGACGAATACCCAAGCCCTTGGCAAGACCCTTGGTAAAGGTTGTTTTACCAGCACCCAGTTCTCCAGACAAGATCAAAACATCATTTTTTTGGAGCAATGTCCCTAGGCGTTCTCCCAGATTGATCAGCTCTTCTTCATTTTTTGTGTACATGTTACTATTATACCAAAAAGTTTTTTCTTTTGTGTGAATTTTTCTTTACAAATTTACTATAATAATTTTGGTAAAATAAGGGATTTTTATTGATAGAAAAGTGTTTTTAAAAAAATATACACATAGCGCTAACAAGTAAAATATCTCGGATTACGTGGCCGTAAAAGGAAAATTCTCTTCTCATAGATTTTGGAAATAAAAACCGAGCAAAAATGAAGCCTAAACCAACATAAAAAACAATGGATAAAACTGTCATTGGATTTCTCAAGAACAGCAAGGTTGCCAGAACTGTCAGGACAACTGTTTTTTTCTTATTGAGAGCGGCTCCCAAATCTCGGCCGTATTTCAAACGGCAAAAAGACAAGTAAATCAATGCCAAACAAGAAAAAGAAGGAGGGCAAGAAAAGGTCTACCAGCTCTTGCTGAAAAGCTGTCTGTGTTAAAATAGTCTCCGACAACACCAGACAGACACCTACTAGGTTTAAGACCAACAAGGTACTATAAAATAGTTTCACTTTTTTCTGACTGTTTATAATGCTATGGACATCCTGATCTCGAGTATAAAAGAAATTCATGCCCGAGCACAGACCTGATGCCAATACGATAAACACTAGAAAATAAGCGCTTGACTGTTTTAAGGTTAAGATGGTTCCCTTCCACAGCAAGCAGCTACTCAGACTAATCTGAAGCAAAGCCAGTAACAATAAGATGCGAATTGATTTCATCATTTTCAGTACCCCCTTCGTATACATAATTATACTCTGCAAGAAAGATAAAATCCCTCCCCTCTTCTCAAATGTCCTATTTTAACGCTCAACTGACAAAAATCTGAAAAAGCAAGTCATTAAGCTAGTTGTTCTAGCTTTCTAGTTAAATAGTTACGATAAAGATTCAACCGTTCAATCAACTCTGTTCAGATACTACATTCTCTCAACTTTCTGAAATTCCCTCGTATTTTCGTAACTTTAACAAGCATATCATTTGTAAGCCTACCTCCTAGACTATCAAAAAGAGGAAGACCAGTCTGGTCTTCCCCAAGGTTTCGATAGAAAATAAGAGCATCTCCTTTCAAATAAAACGAAAGGATGAATGATACGGATTCATGTACAATCTCCTCATTCAGATATAGACCGAAGTCTATCTCTTCAGCGTCTACTTGTTTCTTTTGTTTATCAATGTTAATTTTGATAAGTCTTGTGTAGTGCTACTAAAATCAACAGTCATTTTGTCAGTTGCTGACTCTGAAGCCACTAAATCACTTGAAACTGCTTGACTAGCGCTGAGAGATTCTGTTATCACTAAACTTTGAGAAGACGATTCAGAAGCAGATAGACTAAGGGAGTGTTCAAATGACAGACTGTGAGACACCGACTCCAATACAGAGAAACTATGTGATAAGGATACCTCTTGACTTAGAGACTCTTCTACATATACACTGTGCGAAGCTGAGACTGAAAGGCTTGCTGAAACTGACTCTGAAACCGACAAACTGTGGGACTCTGAAGCTGCTTGGCTCAAAGACTCTTCTACATATACACTGTGAGAAGTAGAGGCTGAAACAGAAAGGCTTGCTGAAACTGACTCTGAAGCCGACAGACTGTGGGACTCTGAAGCCACTTGGCTCAAAGACTCTTCTACATATACACTGTATGAAGTAGAAGCTGAAACAGAAAGGCTTGCTGAAACTGACTCTGAAGCCGACAGACTGTGGGACTCTGAAGCCACTTGGCTCAAAGACTCTTCTACATATACACTGTGATAAGTTGAAGCTGAAACAGACAAGCTAATGGATGCCGACTCTGAAACCGACAGACTATGAGACAGGGAAGCTGCTTGACTCAGAGACTCTTCTAAGTAGAGACTGTGCGAGGCAGAAGCTGAGGCTGAAACAGAAAGGCTTGCTGAAACTGACTCTGAAACCGACAGACTATGAGATTGTGAAGCTGCTTGACTCAAAGACTCTTCTACGTAGAGACTGTGCGAGGCAGAAGCTGAGGCTGAAACAGAAAGGCTTGCTGAAACTGACTCTGAAACCGACAGACTATGAGATTGTGAAGCTGCTTGACTCAAAGACTCTTCTACGTAGAGACTGTGCGAGGCAGAAGCTGAGGCTGAAACAGAAAGGCTTGCTGAAACTGACTCTGAAACCGACAGACTATGAGATTGTGAAGCTGCTTGACTCAAAGACTCTTCTACATATACACTGTGAGAAGTAGAAGTTGAAACAGACAAGCTAGTGGATGCCGACTCTGAAACCGACAGACTATGAGACAGGGAAGCTGCTTGACTCAGAGACTCTTCTGCATAAACACTGTGCGAAGCTGAGACTGAAAGGCTAAGCAAGTGAGAACCATACTGACTTAGAGATTGTTCAAGATAGGCACTCTGTGATTCGAACTCTGAAATAGCAAGACTAAGAGAATCTTCAACAGAGGAAATCTGTGACTCTACTTGAGAAAGATGGATTGAGCCAGATACTGAGACAGAATCACTTAGAGAGTTTGCAGTCTCGGCGCTCAGTGATTGCTCCGCTGAATGACTGACTGAGACGGACTCTGAAACCGAAAGGCTGAGAGAGGACTCGCGAGATGAAGTCTGTGACTCTACTCGAGAAAGACGGGTTGAGTCGGATTCTGAGATAGAAACACTTAGAGAGCTTGCAGCCTCGGCGCTCAGTGATTGCTCCGCTGAACGGCTATCTGAGACGGACTCTGAGGCCGAAAGGCTGAGAGAGGACTCACGAGATGAAGTCTGTGACTCTACTCGAGAAAGACGGGTTGAGTCGGATTCTGAGATAGAAACACTTAGAGAGCTTGCAGCCTCGGCGCTCAGTGATTGCTCCGCTGAACGGCTGACTGAGGCTGACTCAAGAACAGATAAACTACTTGATGTTTTTTTGTTTTCTAGACTTAATGATAGTGAAATGGAGTCTGCTGTACTCTTCAAGCCTTTTGTTTTTCGAGAATCTGTAGTTTTAGAGAGGCTAGTTTCCAAAGAATGCGATGCACTAACTGTTTGACTCTTAGCTAGTTCTTTTTCTTGAGAAAGACTAGAGTCACTTTCTGGCAATGGAGATTCTTCGGAACTGCTTTCCTCACCTATATTCATCACATCCAAACGATCGTAGTACTGAATAGACTCTAAAGCCTTATCAATAAGAAAAGTTTCACTTTCTTCGGGAGATAGACTTCTCCTGCTACTCCTGTCTCCTCGCCCTCAGTTTCTCTTGCAGTAGACAACTCTTCTTTATTTCCTCTTTTTATGAGACGCTTAAAACCATCTAAAAATTTACGAAACGTACCTTTAGCGTTTTTCATTGTTTGGCATAAATATTTTCTCCCTAATTTTAATGATAATACTATTATAAAGGCTTGTAGACTATCTGTCAAAACAATTTCATCAAAATAGTGTTTTTAAAACAAATTCTTTCAATTGACTAGTTTCTCGCTTTAAAATCAAGTGCTTACTCTAAATTCTAAGTACTCCTAAAATTCGAAAATGTCTATCCCAACGTGTAAAATAAGAGAGATTCGTTCCAGCTCTTTTTGTATATCAACTTTTTCTTCTAGTCAGATAATGCAAGCCCCCAATCACCACTGCTAGGATGGCTACATAGACGACTTGGCTGGTTTCTAAAGGCACAAACGCTCCTTGCAAGATAAAGGTATTGGCAAACACGCCAACGAGGGCTGCAAGGCTCAAAAGTGTGAGCAAGGCTAGTTTGTATCGATCAAAGGGAATACTAACCTTAGCAACCAGAAACAGACCATTGACCAAAGCAAGGAGGAAACAAATAAATTTGACCTGACCTGGGACAGTGATAAAGAAGTTCGTCAAGAGAACACTAGCAACCAGAATGCCTCCACCAATCGCAGCATTGGTCAAAATATCTCGCATAAAATGTGTGCTGACCTTTTCTTTATTGGACTCAAAAGTTAGGAAGAAGGATGGAATCCCAATCGTAATAGCTGAAATGATTGTAAACTGAATGGGGATAAAGGCAAATTCCAAACCAAATATCACACTCAAAATCGCAAAAACGATGGAGAAGAAGGTCTTTGTTAGAAAAAGAGAGGCCACCTTTTGGATATTATTGATGACACGGCGCCCTTCCATCAAGATATCATAGAATACTACAAAGTCATCTGTGAGAAAAACAATGTTAGAGACGCTTTTGGCTGCACTAGTAGCACCATTCATAGCAAAACTAATATCTGCTTTCTTGAGAGCCAGAACATCGTTGACCCCGTCACCACTCATAGCAACTGTTTTACCAGCATTTTGCAAAACGGTCACCATCTTTTCTTTCTGCTCAGGAGTCACGCGTCCAAAGATATCGTGTTCCAAGACCACTCTTTCAAAGTCCTCATCACTCACCTTGGTCATATCAATTGCTCGCGCTGATTCTTTAAATCCTGCTTTACGAGCCACCCCATATACAGCCACATGATTATCACCACTGATAATCTTCACTTCAACATCCTGAGATTCGAAATAGTCAAAGGTTTCCTTGGTATTGTCCTTAATCTCATCTGACAGAACGACATGCCCTAATAGTTCCATATTGGCTGGACTCGTGATGTGGTCCTTACTATGGGCAAGTGTCAATATTCGAAAACCTTGCTGTTTTAGATGTTCATAGTAGGCATCCATCGGCTGGGTAAATCCTAGAAACTCATAAGCTCCGAAGAAATAGGTCCCGCCCTCTTTTACTTGGACAAAGGAATACTTGTTTTTACTTGAAAATGCACCGACTTCTTGAACTTCCCACTTTTTCTCACAAGTTAAGTAAGTCTTCAGAGCTCGAGAAGTTGCATTTTCATCCTCAAAATAAGCTAGATAAGAAGACAGTTTCTCTGCTAAATTAACATCCATTTCTTGGACCTTCATATTACCAGTCGTGATGGTTCCGGTCTTATCAAAACAAAGAACATCTACACGCGCCAAGGTCTCCACACAGTATAGTTCCTGCACCAGAACCTTCTTTTTAGCCAGCTTCATGGCCGCTACCGCCAGAGATACACTGACCAGGAGAATCAATCCCTCTGGAATCATGCCGACCAGAGCACCAGAACTTCCCAAGACAATCTCAACATAAGTCCGCCCTAGACTAAAACCTCTGACATAGAGCAGAATGGCAACTGGCACCAACAAGATAGAGACGATTTTTAAAATCTTATCCATGTAGTCGCGCAGTTGAGAAGGATATTTTTTGAATTCCTTGCTGGATTTTGCGAGTTTGTTGATATAACTATCGGGACCCACAGCCGTTACTCTGACGAGACAAGTGCCGCTGACGACATTGCTTCCGCTCATCAGCTTGTCACCAACTGTTTTAAAGACTGAATCACTCTCACCAGTCAGCAAGGACTCATCCACCTCAACATTCCCTTCCAGCACTTCTGCATCGACAGGCACCTGATCTCCCAGATTGAGATGCAGATACTCGCCTAGAACGATGTCCTCTGGATCAATCTCAGTCGTTTGATCATCTCGATTGACCCTGTACTTACTTTTTACCAAGCAAACTTAGTTTTTTTCTAAAGCATTTTTTTGAACGCACTTCTTGGAAAAATACCGATGGCTGTATTGATAGCAATCACACCTAAAAAGAGCATATTTTCAAATCGCAAGGTTGTGGCTACTAGAACTGCCAGAGCCAAATTCATAGCATTAAAAAAGGTAAAGATATTTGAAACGACAATTTCCTTTGTTGTTTTGTAGGGTTTAATGTCGCTGATGTTTCGTTGACGTTCCTTGATGTCTTGACTGCTTAAATACTTCATTTCTACTCCGATATCCTTTTGTACTACTATAGTAACACATATCCTTTTTCTATGTCACTTAAAGACTCAAAATAAGAAGAACTCCCTTGTCAAGCATCATCTATCGTCACTTTTAAGAAGAACTTAAAAAGAAGCTAGGATTCCCCTAACCTCTTTTCTTTATATTTTTATTCGGCTAAGGCACCCATTGGGTCCCAAGGTGCTAGCACGATTGGTTCTGCTTCATAAGCAGCTTGTTCTTCTGCTGTGAGCAATTCTTTGCGAACAACGATTTTAGTAGGTGTATTCATCCATCCAAGCATCTGAGGCAACAAAGTAACCATCTGTACCGACCTTGTCTCCCCATGAGTTTTCAACTTTCCACTTGATTGACTTGCCGTTTTCATCCAAATCCACACCTGTCAAGACCATAGCGTGGGTCATCAAACTTTCGCTGTAGTCCAAACGTCCAGCCTTGTCTTGAGTGAGTTTGATATCCATGCTTGATTCAAAATCATAAACATCTGTCGCAAGGATTCCAGCTTTACGGTTGCTGAGCTGACCAACATCTGAACCAAACCAAACAGTCTCTCCTGTTTGCATTTGGGCAATTGCCAATTCTTTCAAGCGTTCCATAGGAACGTTGATATAACGAACCGCACGGCTACCAACCACGTTCCCCAACATCTCAACTGTGTAAGATTTGCCGTAAGGCTTGTCAGCAGTCGGAGCATTGATAACAGAAACATAATCTTCTAGAGGAAGGTCGACATATTTCTTGTAAAACTCTTGTGGTGTGATGCCCTTTTCACTTTGGTAGTTATCATCCTTATCACGATAAGCAAAGTCAAATTTACGTGGTGGAAGTCCTAGTGACATAGCAAGGAAGTTAAAGATTTCTTGCAAGAGATCTTCTTTCTTAGCTTGAACAGTCACTTGGTCTGCACCAGAAGCGAGCAAGTCACGCAAGATTTGGGCATCTTGGCGAAGCAATTTGTTAAGGATGGCATTGAGCTCACGGCTGCTGCTAGATGAAACAGACTCAGGATAAACTGACTTAGGAACGACACCATATTTCTCAAAGAGGGCAACGACCATATCCCACTGTCCACCGTCTTGTTGCGGTGTTTGGAGTAGGAAGCTAACCTTGCGACTCGTCAATTCTTGGTCCGCAGTCGCAATGACTTGCTCCAAGAACCAGTTAGATTTTTTTCATACTTGTCCCAGAAGAAGGTGTGGGCTTGTGACAGTTCAAAGTTTTCGAGCTTGTATTGAGAGATGAGTTTGTGGCGGAAGGTGTTGAGAGCTGCAAACATCCAGCAACGACCAGATGCTTTCTGGTTGGTCACCTTGTCCTTGGTCAAATCAAGCGAGAAAACAGGTGTATTGTCTACATGGCTTTGGCGACGTTCCAGGGCTGCAAAAATTCCGTTGTGGCTAGCTGCGTTTTCAATAGCTTTGGTATTTTACATTTGCTTCATAGTTGGTAAATAATTGTTCCGTAAATGATTCTTGAATCGCGTTCATAGATTCCTCCTTTTTATTCTACTGTCTATTATAACTCTTTTCACAAAGGAAGCAACTGAAAAATGAAAAAGCAAGCCAAATAGACTCACCCTTTTACTAAAATAAATTAACTTAAGCAACGCTAGCAAGGAGAACTTCTAACTCCTCCTTGGTCAAGCGACGCCATTCCCCTCTTTGTAAATTCTCATCCAAAACTAGAGTACCCATAGTCAAACGTTGCAGGTCCACCACTTCCTTACCACAGTAGGCCACCATGCGTTTGACCTGATGAAACTTCCCTTCCGCAATGGTCACACGAATCTGGCTCTCCTCCTTATCTGAATCCACTGACAAAATCTCCAGTTTGGCCGGCTGGCAGGTAAAGTCCTTGAGCGGTATGCCCTTGGCAAATGTCTCCACATCTTCTTGGGTCATGATTCCCTTGACCTGAGCTTGATAAGTTTTATCCACATGACGCTTGGGCGATAGAAGGACATGGGCCAGCTGACCATCATTTGTCAAGAGTAAGAGTCCATGCGTATCGATATCCAAACGCCCCACAGGAAAGACTTCTTTGGCACGTCCATAGTCGTCCAACAAGTCCAGAACGGTTCCATGCTTGGGATCTTCAGTCGCTGAAATAACTCCTTGGGGCTTGTTCATCATGTAGTAGACAAACTCCTCGTACTCTAACACTTGGTCATCAAAACGAATCTCATCTCTTTCTTCATCTATTTGCAATTTTGCTGATTTTTCTTTTTTACCATTTACCGTCACACGTCCAGCCTTGAGCAAGTTTTTGACCTCTGTCCGACTTCCTACAGCGCAGGCAACTAAAAATTTATCTAATCTCATAGAACTATTATATCATACTCAAAAGGAGGCTGGCCCAAGTGACCAACCTCCTTTTTTCTAATTTTTCAAGAAACTAACTTCCTCGTCTCCAGAAAATAGCCAAGACAATCATAGCTCCTAAAATCGCTGGAACAATAGCTATCCCCGCTAGGTTAGGCCCCCAAGTTCCAAAAAGTAGGTGACCCAAAGAAGCACCAATCCAGCCGAGAAACATTTTCCCAAAGCATCCCATGCTCTCTCCGCGATTGGTCAAAGCCCCTGCCAAGAGTCCCACTAGGAGACCGACAAACATACTTCCAAGCATTGTAACTCCTTAAATAGCCCAGTCTCCATTGCGGAAGAGGGGTACGCGTGTTCCATCCTCACGGATGCCATCGATATCCATTTGGCTAGAACCAATCATAAAGTCCACGTGAACATCTGAACGGTTAAGTCCTGCAGCTTCAAGCTCTTCTTCGCTCATCTCTGCTCCACTAACGACGCTGGTCGCATAGGCAGCTCCGATAGCCAAGTGGTTTGACGCATTTTCGTCGAAAAAGGGTATTAAAGAAGGTAATTCCTGACTGAGAAATTGGACTTGGATCTGGTACCAAGGCACATTCACCCAAGGCACGCGCTCCAGCATTTTCAAAGACAAGGTCTTTCATAACCTGATCACCCTTCTCAGCAGTGATATCCACGATTTGACCTTCTTTGAAGGTTACTTTAATCCCTTCAATGATATTTCCATTGTAGCTAAGTGGTTTTGTAGAAGTGACATAACCATCCGCGCGACGGCAGTCAGGCGCAGTGAAGACTTCCTCTGTCGGCATATTTGGTAAAAAGCCTTCGCCTTGAGCATTGACAGCACCAGCTGATTCCCAAACATGGTTCTTTGGCAAACCAAGTGTCAAATCTGTTCCTGGCGCTGTGTAGTGAAGGGCTGAAAATTGCTCTTTATTGAGCATATCTGCCTTGCTCTTGAGGATAGCAGCGTGTTCTTCCCAAGCTTTAACGGGATCTTCTTCGTAGACACGGCAAGTTTTGAAAATTTGGTCCCAAAGGAGGTCGACTGCTTCTTCATCGCTTGCTGCATTTGGGAAGACTTTCTTAGCCCACTCGAGTCCAGCAGCGGCAGCCACTGTCCAGCTAACCTTGTTGGACTGAGTTGCGATACGCATTGGCTTCATGGCCAGTCCCATAGCTTTAGCAGAAGCTGAAAGTTTGTCAGCATCGACTCCGTTCAAAGCACCTGGGTCAGAAGAACGAACTCCAAGACGGCTAGCCTTGTTCTCCAAAAAGATAGTTCATCTCAGCAATCTTGTATTCTGGTACATTGTCCAGACGCTCCATCGGCGCGTGGAGGAATTTCTCACGGTTAATGACATCATCTGTCCACTGAACGATGACCTCATGCGCACCCAAGGCATATGCTTCTTTCACAATCAGATGCGCCAACTCACGTTGCTCCACATCGATAGAGAGTGCCAAAGTGTGACCAGGTTGCACGTTGATTCCGTTCGCAACCAACAATTTCGCATATTTTTCTAGATTTTCTTTAAAATTTGGTAAAACCATGTTGTTTTCTCTTTTCTATTTTTATTTTTCTTTCAAAGCAGAGAATAATCCTGCTAAAGCAATAGCACCTGACAAGAGCGCTGTTGATAGGATAATTGTTTCATCTGCCAGCTCTAACTTATAGTCAAAGACCTTTTCAGCAGGTTTGTCTTCCGCAAAAATTCTTAGTTTCATTTTACTATTCCTCATCTCCTTTAAAACAACTCATCAAACAAGCTCAACTGGTTATCCTCTGGCATATTGCCGAGAATCCCCATTTCATCCATCTTCTCAACCAAGGTTGATGAGAGCCCACCGCGTTTACGTAGTTCTGTCTTAGAGAGGAACTCACCCTCTTCACGCGCACGCACCAACTGCTTAGCAACGTTCTCTCCCAGACCATCCATTGCTACAAATGGCGGAATGAGGGTATCTCCGTCGATGATGAATTCAGTCGCATCACTACGATAGAGGTCTAACTTGCCAAACTTAAAGCCACGTTCCCACATCTCATTAACAATCTCAAGAGTGGTATAGAGGTCAATTTCTACATTAGAGGCTTCATTGTTCTTCCGTTTTTCAGCGATTTCTGCCATTCTGCGCTTGATAGCATCCAAGCCCGCACCCATGGTCTTGATATCAAAGGCCTTGGCGCGGATAGAGAAGTAAGCGCAGTAATAATAAATGGGATGGTGAACCTTGAAGTAGGCTACGCGAAGGGCCATCATAACGTAGGCTGCCGCGTGGGCTTTGGGGAACATGTACTTGATTTTTCCACAAGATTCGATATACCACTCTGGCACTTTATTGGCCTTCATGGCTTCAATGTAACCGTTGCGTTCCTCTTCGGAAATCTTGAGCCACAAGCCCTTACGTACCCGTTCCATGATGGTAAAGGCCATCTTAGGTTCAAGACCCGCGTGCATGAGGTAAACCATGATGTCGTCCCGACAACCGATAACGGTTGATAGGTCAGCAATCCCTTGCTTAATCAAATCCTGGGCATTTCCCAACCAGACATCGGTACCGTGGGACAGACCAGATAGCTGAAGCAATTCCGCAAAGGTTGTCGGATGGGTTTCATCGACCATCCCACGTACGAAATTGGTTCCAAACTCTGGTATTCCCAGCATGCCTGTCGGAGTACCGATTTGCTCAGGTGTCACACCTAAAACTTCCGTTCCAGAAAAGAGTGCCATCACACCTTCGTCATCCATAGGAATTTCATTGGGGTCAATACCCGACAAATCCTGAAGTTTTCGAATCATGGTCGGATCATCATGTCCCAGTACATCAAGTTTGAGGACATTCTCATCGATATCGTGGAAGTTAAAGTGGGTCGTCTGCCATTCAGCCGTCACGTCATCTGCTGGATACTGGACAGGCGTAAAATCATAGACATCCATGTAGTTAGGAATAACAACGATTCCTCCCGGGTGTTGGCCTGTGGTCCGCTTGACACCAGCAGCACCTTGAGCAAGGCGTTCCACCTCTGCATCACGGTAAAATTTCCCATAGTCCCGCTCATAGCCTTTGACAAAGCCATAAGCAGTCTTAGCAGCAACTGTACCAACCGTTCCTGCACGGAAGGCATATTCCTCACCAAAGATATCACGAACATCCAAGTGGGCACTAGGCTGGTCTTCTCCCGAGAAGTTCAAGTCAATATCAGGAACCTTGTCTCCATCAAAACCAAGGAAGGTCTCAAATGGAATATCCTGCCCATTTTTGCTGAGTTTGTGACCACATTTTGGGCAGTCCTTATTGGGCATATCAAAGCCTGAACCATAAGAACCATCGGTGATAAACTCACTGTACTGGCACTGACCACAGACATAGTGTGGAGAGAGAGGATTGACCTCTGTAATTCCAATCATGGTCGCAACGAAACTGGAGCCAACAGACCCACGAGAACCAACCAAGTAGCCCCGTTCATTAGAACGTTGTACCAGCATCTGCGAAGCCAGATAAATCACAGCAAATCCATTCCCCAGAATAGAGGTTAATTCTTTTTCAATTCGCAAATCAACAATATCTGGTAAAGGATTTCCATAAATCTCAAAAGCTTTCTTATAGGTCAGCTCGGCAACTGTTTCTTCAGCCTTATCGATGAAAGGTGTATACAAGTCGCCCTTAACAACCTCAACAGGCTCAAAGATTTCTGCCAAGGCATTGGGATTTTCAATAACTAGTTTGCGAGCCAGTTCCTCTCCCAAGAAGGCAAATTCATCCAACATCTCATTGGTTGTTCGAAAATGTGCCTTTGGCAAAGGTGCTGGTTGGGCATGTTCCCCATGACCGATGGTCCGGTTAATCATAGCTCCTTGTCCCAAACTACGGACGATAATTTCACGATAAATCTCTTCTTCCGGTTCGATATAGTGGACATTCCCCGTAGCCAGAACAGGTTTGCCAAGACGGTCTCCAACTTCTATCAAACTCTTGATAATGGTCTGGAGTTCTTCCATATCCTTGACCTGCTCCTTGGCAATTAATGGAGCATAAATGGCAGGTGGCATGACCTCGATAAAGTCATAATACTTGGCCACCTCGACCGCCGCATCCACACCTTGGGAAACAACTGCATCAAAAACTTCACCTTCAGAGCAAGCTGAACCTAAAATCAAACCTTCCCGATGGGCATCTAGAACCGTTCTCGGAATCCGCGGCACTCCTTCAAAGTACTTAGTATTGGACAAAGAAACCAGTTTAAAGATATTTTTTAGGCCAACTTGATTCTTAACATAAATAGTCGCATGCTTGATCCGAGCTTTTTTATAAGAATCTGGACTGATTAGATCAATATTTAACCTAGCCAGATTTGTCACACCATGTTTGTCTGCTACCTCTTTGATAAAGATAAAAAGCAGACGACCAGTAGCTTCCGCATCGTAGTTGGCCATGTGGTGATGTTCTAGTGCCACACCAAAACGCTTGGTCAAAGGCCCCAAACCATGACGCTTATACTCAGGATAGAGGTTCCTAGCAAACTCCAGCGTATCAATAACTGGCTGGCTAATCTTAGGCAAACCATGACGCTCATAATTAGCATTCATAAAGCCAACGTCAAAGGTGGCATTGTGGGCAACTAGGACCGTATCCTCGCAAAATTCTTGGAATTCTTGCAAAACTTGTTCCAGTGGTTTGGCATTTTTGACATGGTCATCTGTAATTCCAGTCAACTCAGTTGTAAAAGCTGACAAGGGATGCCCTGGATTGATAAATTCATCAAATTCGGCAATAACATTCCCCTTGTACATCTTAGAGGCCGCAACCTGAATCAAATCATTATAGATGGCAGAAAGACCTGTCGTTTCCACGTCAAAGACCACGTAAGTCGCTTCTGATAAGTCCATCTCCACTTCGTTATAGACGATAGGAACACGATCCTCAACGATATTGGCTTCCATTCCATAAATCAGCTGGATTCCCGCTTTCTTAGCTGCCTTGTAGCCATGTGGGAAGGACTGAACATTTCCATGGTCCGTGATTGCTACCGCCTTGTGTCCCCATTTTGCAGCTGTCGCAACGATTTTCTCTACCTCAGGAAGAGCATCCATGGTCGACATATTAGTATGAGCATGAAACTCAACCCGGCGCTCACCTTCTGGCATGAGATCCTTTCTTTCATGATGCACCACTTCCTGCACATCCTGAACGTTCATGGTCAAATCGCGTGTGAAGTTATTCATCTCTACATTTCCACGAACACGGAACCAGGAATTTTTCTTAATGATGTCAAACTTCTGAGCCTCTTCTTCATTCTTAACCCATTTTTGCATTGAAAAACTTGAAGTGTAGTCCGTCATTTTAAAGTTAATCAAAACGCGACCAGTTCTGGTCACCTTATGCTCCACATCAAAAACGACCCCTTCAAAGACCAACCGATTTTCCTCAGTCGTCACATCAATCATCTGAGTAACTTCTGCCTTATCTAGTTTTGGCTTGGCCGCAGCCTTTTTAGCCTGAAAATCAAAGGCTGGTTTCTCTTCTACTGGTGGAGGAGCCATTTGTTCCAGTTGTTCCATAGCCCGAAGGGCTTCTTCGTTGGCAGCTTGAACAATTTGTTCATTCTCCGTATGGAAGGCTTCCTCCTGTTCTTGTGTAAGGGCATCGTTCTTTTCAATTTGGCATACAAAAGCTGGGAAACCAAACTTTTCAAGTTGATTTGCTAGATTAGGAAGATGATTCTTCTTAAAGTGTTCCTTATCAACCGCCTCTGACCCTTCAATAAAGAGCTGATTTCCCTCCGCACGAACTTGCAAATTCTGAAAAAGAGATTTAAATCCTTGGCTTGCACATGGACCTTCAGAAAAAGCCTCCTTGTAGTAGGCCTGTAAGAGTTGATTAGAAAATTCTTGAGAGAGCGCCTTGATTTCAAAAACAGCTTTATTCCCTGTCTTAGAAAATTCCTCACTCAACCCTTTCTTTAATTCTAGAAAGATTTCAATCGGTAAAATTTTAGAAAATACAAAATGAAATTCCCAAACCTTACTAATTTTATGAACCACGACACGCTCTATTCTTGCATCCACAAGAGAAGAATCCTGTTTCAATTGATCAGAGATTCCTAGTTGATTCATCAAAATTTCAAACTTACTTGACATTCATTTCCCTCACATTGTTCTCTTACTATTTTACCACAATTAAGACAATTTTATCGATAGTACCATGACTCCTCAACAAGAAGATTGGTTAGTGAAGCCGTCAGTTCCGTAATGTTTATGACCATTCTAAACTGAGAATCCTTATAAAGTAAAAGAGCTCCTATTCAAAATTTTTGATTGATACAGAAAAAAAGAGATTACTCTCCAACCTTTTGACAGCAAAAAGGAGAAGACCTAGCCGGTCCTCTCCAAAAGTGTGACTCTTCTTCAACCTACTACAGTTGATAAAAAAAA
>BNJU01002975.1_pt1 | contig 19234 bp, 23 predicted proteins | sample 8539281 | NCBI WGS metagenome assembly BNJU01 (sample SAMD00202456, study PRJDB9452) | human saliva metagenome | isolation source: human saliva | place: Japan
AAAGAAAAATATCAAAATTACATGAGTATATTAAAATTGTCGAAGAGTTTTACATAAATTATCGAAAAATTGTCTGAAGCGTATAATGCTGGTTGATTTGAATATGAAAGGATATGGGCATTAAATTTTGGGAAAAGTATAGGAGATAATGGATGGGGAATGTTTTAGAATGCTGAGTATAAACTGATATTTTAGGAAAGCAATTTTGAAGATAGATAAGTGGTTTCCATCGTCGAAAACTTGTGTAAATGTGGAAATGTTAAAAACTGGAATTATGAAAAAGTTATAAATGTAGTGTTGTGGAATTGAAATTGATAGAGATTACAATGGCACTGAATATAAAAGATATTGGAAAAGAAATGTCGAAATATTAGGAAAATAAAAAAACAGGGTGGTGCCGAAGAACTGGTAAATATATTTGGCTAGCAAAAGCAGATACTTCCCAAGAGCTATTTCATAAAAATTATATTAATAAATAATATTTTTGTAACTTTTTGCAATAAACTTAATTCACAAAATTTACAAGATAAGTTATTCTACTCTATTGTAAAAATTGTATATAAATGTTATAATTTGGCGAAAAATATATTTAAAATTGTAAATAAAATTTAGGAAATATACAGATTTTTGTATTGGAAATAAGTTTTTGATATCGTTCCAAAGGAAATTTATGAGAGAATAAGAGAGGAAGTGATGAATGAGTTGGAAAAGAAATAAAAATTAAGCTGTATGGATTTAATAATTTAACTAAAACGTTAAGTTTTAATATTTATGATATTTGTTATGCCGAAAACAGAAAGAGACAAAAGGATTATATTGCATATATTGATGAACAGTATAATTCAGAGAGGCTTACAAAAATACTTATTCGTGTAGCAGAAATGATAGGAGCGCAGGTTCTAAACATTTCAAAGCAGGATTATGAGCCGCAAGGGCATCTGTAAATGTTTTAATTGCAGAGGAAAGAATAAATCCTGAAAATATTGACAAGTCTTGTAATAGAGGAAAGCCATTCTTTGAGGAAATTGGGAAAAGATAAGGAAACTGAAAAAAATTGAGGGAAAAATAAAAATAGTAAAAAGAAGAAGAAAATGCAAGCCAGGATACATGATACAGTTCATGCTCATTTGGATAAAAAGCTATATAACAGTGCATACTTTTCCAGAATACCATCCAGATAATTCATTTCCACTTTTCAGGGTAGATATTGACATTGCAACTTGCGGGAAATTTCACCATTAAATACGCTAAATTATCTAATAGACAGCTTTTGATTCTGATATAATCACAATTGATTACAGAATACGAGGTTTTACAAGGGATATTTCAGGAAAGAAATTTTTACAGATCATAATATAACTTCTATTCAGGATTATATTGAGCCTGAAAAAGTTAAAAATTTACGATGCAATTGATGTAAATGTTTATCAGTCAAACATTTTTCATACTAAAAATGCTTATAAAGGAAATCAATTGCAAAACTATCTTTTTAATCAGGGATGTTTATGAAATTGCACCGAAAAAGACTGGAAAGTACAGATAGACTTAGAAAAGGAAATGATTGAAATTTATAGCGGAATGAATATTTTATTAAAAATTATTTTATACTTGAATCATGTATTCTAAAAATATATTTTTATATTTTTATCATTTTAAATAGTTTTAATAATATATATGGAAGGAGTTGAAAAATGGGCAAAATATTGATAAAGACAGACAGAATAAGACTGTTCTTTTTGATGCATTGAAAAATCATCTTTCCAACAGGGTTGTGAGATTTGATGTGCCAGGACATAAAGGAGGTCGTGGAAATAAGAGTTTAGGATTTTTATTGGGCTGGAAGCAATGCAGATGGATGTTAATTCGATGAAGCCGCTGGATAATTTATGCCATCCGACCTCAGTTATTAAAGAGGCGCAGGAAATAGCGGCGGAGGCTTTTGGAGCGAAAGAGGCTTATTTTATGGTGAGCGGGACTACCGGGGCGGTACAGGCTATGATTATGGCGACTTGTAAGGCAGGGGATAAAATTATTATTCCGAGAAATGTTCATGAAGCGCTATTAATGCGATGGTAATCTCGTGGAGCAATTCCAGTTTATATTAATCCTGGACTTAATAAAAAATTGGGAATATCGCTTGGAATGTCGATTAACGATGTAAAAAAGGCAATTAGTGAAAATCCTGATGCTAAGGCAATTTTAGTAAATAATCCAACTTATTATGGAATTTGCTCGGATTTAAAATCTATTGTGAAATTAGCGCATGAGAATAATATGCTTGTGCTGGTTGATGAAGCACACGGAGCACATTTTTCCTTTGATGAAAACTTGCCCATTTCAGGGATGGCGGCTGGTGCAGATATGGCAGCGTTGGTATGCATAAAGACAGGTGGTTCTTTAACGCAAAGTTCAATTTTATTAAGTGGTGAGCGAACAAATGCCGATTATGTCGGCAAGTTATAAATTTAACTCAAACTACAAGCGCCTCATATTTGCTTATGACTTCGCTTGATGTAGCAAGAAAAAATTTAGCAATAAACGGAAGAGAACTTTTTGAAAAGACAGTTAGATTTGCAGAATATGCTAGAAGTGAAATTAATAAACTGGGCGGATATTATGCCTATGGGAAGGAATTAATTGATGGAGATTCGGTTTATGACTTTGATACGACAAAATTGTCTGTATATACAAAGGATATAGGGCTTGCTGGAATTGAAGTATATGATATTCTACGTGATGATTATGAAATTCAAATTGAATTTGGAGATTTGGGAAATATTTTGGCAATAATTTCAGCTGGAGATAGAGGATTGGAAATAGAACGGCTAATTTCATCACTTGCCGAAATTAAGAGGCTTTACTCAAAAGATTCAACGGGAATGTTCGATCATGAATATATAAATCCTGATGTTGTGCTTCCGCCACAAAAAGCCTTTTACTCAGAAAAGGAAATGATTCCTATAAAAGACAGTGCTGGGAAAATAAGTGGTGAATTTGTTATGGCTTATCCGCCTGGTATACCGATTTTAGCGCCAGGAGAGAGAATTACGGAAGAAATTATAAATTATATTGAATATGCGAAGGAAAAGGGATGTTTGCTTACGGGAACTGAAGATATGCATGTTGAAAAGATCAATGTTGTTTTGGAGTGAGAATTCTAATTCTATTTTAATATTATTTCCTATTAAACAGTGGACTAATTATGAATTAAGATTTCTTTTTATTAAATAATATAAAATAAAACTCATGTTTTTTAAGTGGGATTTAGTATATAAGATAAGAAGTTGATGAAAGAAGGAAATAAAAATGGCTGATAGCAGATTTTGAAATTTTTTAACAAAAAGATAGCAAGAAGTCGTAGGGCTTTCTACAAGTGGGAGATGAATTGCTTTTTTGTAAAAATTGAAAAAGGATACATCCATGATACAATTTTGTATGAAATATCGAAAGAAGTTATAAAAATAAAATTTCTAAAGAAATAATTAAAAATAGTATTCAAAAATCAAAAAGGAGGTGTAATTTTATGAAATATAATTTAGCATTCAGATATAGAATTTATCCAAATAAGAGCAGGAATTATTGATAAACAAGACTTTTTGGATGTGTTCGTTTTGTTTACAATACGATTTTGTATACTGCAAATAAAATTTTATGAAGAAACTGGAAAAATAAAATAATTACACCTGCCAGTTTGAAAAGTGAAAACCAATTTTTGAAAGAAGTTGACAGTCTGACACTTTCAAATGCTCAATTAAATGTAAGACGATCGTTTACGAATTTCTTTCAAAAGAGGACAAAAGTTTTCAAGGTTCAAATCTAAAAAGAATAATGTTAAAAGTTACACGACAAATTGTGTGAATAATTCGATACGAATTGAGGAAAAACAAATATTTGGTTTTGCCAAAATTGAAAAAAAGTTAAAATTAAAATATCATAGAGAAATACCGAAAGGATTACAAGATAAAGTCGGTAACATTGACAAACAGTAATGGAAATTACTATGTTTCTGTTTTTGACAGAATTTGAAAAAGAAATTCAAAAATCCCAAGTAATGATAAAGTAATTGGACTTGATTTTTCAATGTCTGAATTATTTATCAGTTCTGAAAACCAAAGGGCTGATTATCCAAAATATTTTTAGGATGTTGGAGAAAAAAATTGAAAGAATTACAAAAATCATTATCAAGAAAAGTGAAATTTTCTAAAAATTGGTATAGACAAAAAAGAAAATATCAAGATTGCATGAGTATATCAAAAATTGTCGAAGAGATTTTTTGCATAAATTATCGAAAAATTGTCTGAAATATATAATGCTGTGGTTGTCGAGGATTTGAATATGAAAGGGATGAGCCAGGCATTAAATTTTTGGGAAAAAGTGTAGGAGATAATGGATGGGGAATGTTTTTGAGGATGCTGAGTATAAGTTGATGTTTTTAGGAAACAATTTTTTGAAGATAGATAAGTGGTTTCCGTCATCGAAAACTTGCAGTAAATGTGGAAATGTTAAAGAGGAACTGAAATTATCAGAAAGAAGTTATAAATGTGAGTGCTGTGGGATTGAAATTGATAGAGATTACAATGCGGCACTGAATATAAAAACATTGGAAAATCAATGTTGGAATATTAGGAAAATAAAAGAAAACAGGGTAGGGAACTACCCGAAGAGCTTGTAAATATATTTGGCTAACAAAAGCAGATACTTCCCAAGAGCTCCCGCTTCTAAAAGCGGGAGTAGTTCACTACATTTTTGCTAGTTGAAGGCAGTTATTCTAATGACAGAAATGATAAAGGCGGAGAAACAAAATATGGAATTACTAAAAGAGAAGGCTAGAGAATGTGGTTATAAGGGAAAGTATGAAGGATTTTTACGAAGGCAATGGCTGAAAAATTTATGAGGAAAAATATTATAAGGCAAAAAAATTAGATAAGATAAAAAAATGATAAAATAGCGCTTAGTATATTTGATTTTTCAGTAAATGCTGGAAGATATGGGATTAAAAAAAGGCTCAGGAAGCTGTGAATAAAGTTTATTAAATAGTGCAAGAACACTCGCAACTTTAATCGTGAGATGAATTGCACGAAAATTTTAGTAAGCATATGGGGAAACTTGTATGTAGACACGGAGCAAAACCGTGCAACAAAGAAACTGAATTGCTGGGAACTCTTAAAGCTAGTATAACCATAACATAATACTTTAAGTGCGAATATAGTATAAGTGTGAAGGTAGCGAAAGCAGAAAAAATATACTAGATGGTGCAAGGTTAAATCCTAAACATTATGATAATAGACAATCAGCAGCTAAGCCTGAAAAGGAAAGTTCAACGACTATCCCTCGTGAGGGGAGTACAATACAAGCGATAGGTATTGGAAGTGGTTTCGCCTAAGTCCTTGAAATAGGATATGGATAAGATATAGTCTGTGCTTGTTAGAGATAACAAGAAGTTCAAGGCTAATCTCCTTAATTTATTAAGGAGTATATATGCCATGAGAACTGCATAAGTAGTAGCGAACTTATGTGAACGACGCTTCCCACTGTTGTGGGGTTTTAAAAACTTTAAAAATATTTAAAAATAAATAAATAAAAATATTACTTTTTTTGACAGATAAAATGTAGAATACATGGTATAATATCTCTGATGAAAAGGAGGTGATATCTATGTATTTAACTTTAAAACAACAGGTAAAACATCTTAGCAAAAAGGAGTTTAGAAATTTAAAATATTTATCTCATGTAGCCAAGAACTTAACTAATGAAGCTATATATAATATTAGACAGTATTATTTTAATAAGAAAAAGTATTTAAGTTATAATGAAAACTATAAAATACTTAAAAAAATAGTGAGAACTATAAGAAGTTAAATTCTAATATGGCTCAACAAATTCTAAAAGAAGTAGACGGAAGTTTTAAATCATTTTTGGACTTTTAAAACTTGCTAAGAAATAGTCAATATGATAATAAAAAAAATAAAATTACCTAAATATCTTGATAAAGATGGTTTTACAACTCTTGTTATAGGTTTTGTTAGATTAAAAGATGATATTCTGATAGTTCCTTATTCAAATTCGTTTAAGAAAACTCATCAGGAAGTTAAAATTAAGCTACCACCAGTATTGAAAAGGCAAGAAGATAAAAAGAGATTAGAATAATACCAAAACAACATTCTAGGTACTTTGAAATTCAATATACTTTACGAAGTAGAAAGAAAGTTCAAAGGAATTAAATAAAGAAAATGCACTAGGAATTGATTTAGGTATAGATAATCTTTGCACTTGTGTTACAAATACTGGAGCTTCATTCATAATAGATGGTAGAAAAATTAAAATCAATAAATCAATACTATAATAAGATAAATGCAAAATTACAAAGTATTAAAAGATAAGCAAAAGACTCAGCGCACAACATTAAGAGCAAAAGAGAATAGCCAGAAAGAGAAATAATCGTATAAATGATTACCTTTCAAAAGCAGCAAGAATAATTGTAAATTATTGTCTTAATAATGATATAGGAAAAACTAGTTTTAGGATATAATGAAGATTTTCAAAGAAATTCAAATATAGGAAGTATAAATAATCAAAACTTTGTAAATATACCATATGGGAAATTAAGAGATAAACTAATATATCTATGTAAACTATATGGAATAGAATTTAAGCTGCAAAAGAGAGTTATACATCAAAAGCAAGTTTCTTTGATGGAGATGAAATTCAATATATGATGAAGAAAATCTACAAGAATATGTATTCAGTGGAAAAAGAATAAAAAGAGGACTATATCAAACAAAGTGCAGGTAAGTTCATAAATGCAGATTGTAACGGGCATTAAATATATTAAGAAAAGTAAAGTTGTGGACTTTTAAGTGTCCTATACAATAGAGGTGAGCTGAACACACCTAAAAGAATAAGGGATAGTGTAGAGCTATCAAACTTCTTAGAAAATTTTTGAAATATTTTTAAAGATTTTTAGAACTCTGCGACTTTTAGTTGTGGGAGGTTCAGGAAAGAATGTAGTCAGTGTAGACGGAGCAGTTGGGCCTATGACGTTAAAATATTTAAATGAAGTTAATCCAGCTAAATTTTTTTAACGGTTTATCATAATTTACAACGTGAATACTATAAGTCCCTTGCCAAAAAGTAATCCAACTCAAAAGTGATTTTTTTAACTGGATGGCTAAATAGAGTTAAAAACTAAGGAAAATTATTTGAAAAAAATGTTTAATTTAGTGTAAAAAAATAGAATAAAATTATAAAAAGTAGGTAATATAAATTGAAAGGAGTGTAGCAGATGGAATTATGGTATACAGAAGAGCATACAAAAAATGTTCGGTTTTCTATAAAGGTTGATAAGCAGTTAGTCAGTGTGAAAAGTGATTTTCAGCGGATTGATATTTTTGAGTCGCAGGAATTTGGGCGGTTTTTGACGCTGGATGGATTTATGATGCTGACAGAAAAGGATGAGTTTATTTACCATGAGATGATAACACATGTTCCGATGGCAGTAAATCCTAAAGCTAAGAAAATATTGGTAATTGGCGCTGGAGATGGCGGAACTGTCCGTGAGCTTGTAAAGTATGAACATATCGAGAGAATTGATATGGTGGAAATTGATAAGATGGTTGTTGATGTTTGTCGTGAATATTTGCCTAAGACTGCGAATAAATTGGATGATGAAAGAGTTCACATTTATTATGAGGATGGATTGAAATTTGTACGTTCTAAAACAAATGAATACGATATTGTAATTGTGGATTCGACAGATCCGTTTGGGCCTGGAGAAGATTTATTTACGAGGGAATTTTATGGAAACTGCTTTAATGCGCTAAAAGATGACGGAATTCTTGTAAATCAGCACGAAAGTCCCTATTATGAGGCGGATGCTAAAGCAACAGCAAGAGCGAATAAACAGTTAAGAGCAGTTTTTCCGTTTGCAACAGTTTATCAGCTGCATATACCGACATATCCGTCAGGACATTGGCTATTTGGATTTGCTTCAAAAAAATATAATCCTGTAAAAAGACTTGAAGGCTGATGAATGGAATGAGTTTGGGATAGAAAACTAGATATTATAATACGGAATTGCATAAAGGAGCATTTGCGTTGCCAAATTATGTGAAAGAATTGATAAATGAGTAGCATAAAATAGAATTAAAAAGAAAAAGGATATAAAAAATTTAGCGGGTCAAGATTTCTTGTCAAAAAGCAGAAAAATAAGAAGGAGAATTGATTATGAAAAATAAGAATATACATACGTTTATAGGCTGCGATAATGAGTATAAGGAGAGTAAAATAGTTATTTTTGGAGCACCGTTTGACAGCACAACTTCATTTAGGCCAGGGACTAGGTTTGCTTCGGCGGTTATGAGAAATGAGAGTTTTGGGATAGAAACTTATAGTCCTTATCAGGATAAGGATTTGGAAGATATAAATGTTTTTGATGGGGAGATTTGGAGCTTTCGTTTGGAAATTCGGAAAGTACGCTACATGATATTCAAGATGAAACGGCAAAAATTTTGAAGGATGGGAAAATTCCGTTTATGATTGGTGGAGAACATTCAGTAACATTGGGCTCTGTGAAGGCGGTTGCTGAGAAATATCCAGATTTGCATATTATACAGTTTGATGCGCATACTGACTTGCGAGATGAATATTTAGGGCAGTATTATTCGCATGCTTCTGTAATTAGAAGATGCTGGGATATTGTTGGAGATGGTAAGATTTTTCAATTTGGAATAAGAAGTGGAGAAAGAGATGAATGGAAGTTTGCAAAGGAACATCTTCACACGACAAAATTTAATTTTGACGGACTTGATGAAGTTGTGGAAAAATTGAAAGGGAAACCAGTATATTTTACATTGGATCTAGATGTGCTTGATCCATCTGAGTTTTCCAGGAACTGGAACGCCTGAAGCGGGCGGAGTCACTTTTGTGGAACTTCATAAGGCGATAGAAAAAATTTCTCAGTTAAATATTGTTGGACTTGATATGAATGAACTGTCGCCTGTATATGATCAATCTGGGCAATCTACAGCATTAGCTTGTAAATTATTAAGAGAAATCTTGTTATTTATTTATAAATAGTTTTTTTGATTTAGCAAGGGTTTTAACCCTTGTGTACACTAAAAACTTAAAATGTAATTTAAAAATTTATAACATTAAATAAACTAAATAAATTGCTGAAAAAAACAGCATATTGAGATAAAACTTGTCATATACATTAATAATATATATTTTTATATCATCTAATCTAAATTCTTTTAATTTATCTCCAATTGTCGGCTTTTTTTACTTCTTTTTCCAAAAATAGGAAACTTTTCCACCAAACTGAACTCCCAGTGCTCCAGCTACAGCGCTTTCTGGATGAGCAGAATTTGGACTTGCATGATTTTTTTCTATCTCTTTTGAATATTTTTCCAGGCATTTTTTTATAATTATATCTTAAAAATATAACTTGCCATCGTTATGAAAAATTCCAGAAATTCTGGCAGGAATAAAATTTGCCACATCATCTAATTTTTGCTGAAAACATGCCAAATCTCGCATATCTTTCATTTTTTTATATCCAACCATTGAATCAAGAGTATTTATTGCCTTATAAGTCATTGCTAGCGGGAGTCCGCCTAAAAACATATAAAACATTGGTGCAATCACTCCATCCACCATATTTTTCCGAAATAGTTTCCATCGTACTTCTAATAATCATTAATTTATCCATTTTTTTCAGTATCTCTTGAAACAAGGTAAGATAACTTTTCTCTTGCCACTTTTTAGATTTCCAAGTTTTACAATCCCATAAACTCTTTTTCCTTCACGAGCCAATGATTTTTACAGAAAACACTGTATACATCAAATAAATTTCAATTATTTCAAAAACTTTGTTAATTTTTTTGTTAATTTTACTAGAAAAATACATAGCAAAAAAACGTACTTGCAACTACTAAAATATTTAAAATTGCTCCCGCCAGTAAAAACTTCCTTTTTTTCCATACAGTCTTTTTTTCCAGAAATGTAATCATTTTTCCAATAATCTGAACTGGATGTATAATTTTCTCTGGATCTCCAAAAATTAAATCTAAAATGAATGAAATCCATATTTTTTTACTAGAAAATTCATTATTTATCTCCTATTATTCATTATTGTGTAACTCTTCTATAAACTATTTTTACTTAAAAAAATCACTTTTTTTAATAAACTATATCATCTGTTGCCCTTGCTCCCACTTTTTCCATAATTTCTATCATTTCAATAGCATTCTCATCATTTTTATTCCAAAAAAATCTTTACTATAAAAACGCTTCCATACACCATTTATTGTATCATAAAGAATCATATAAATCATAAATTCATCCTTATTTTTCAGGACTGTAAATATACATTCTGTATTTATAATATTCTGGAGAATTACTATATTCTAACTCTGTCAAATTTTTTTCCAGGGATATAATTTAATTACATCCTTTTCAAATTCATCCAAATAATTAGCAATTTCAATATAGGTAAGCTCCTTTTTGCTTCCTTTGTTATAAATTAACCCTACTTCCATAAAACTATCATTATTTTTTTATCCTCTGTTTCATATACCATTTTATTTTTTTCTACATCACAATAAATTTTTATCTGTTAATTTTGTATTTTTTTAACCAGTTCTACCATTTTGCTTGCAGATTCTGTATTCCCTGTATACCAATTGCAATTAACTGAAAATCCTATTGCTTCTATCATTAAAAAAATAATAAAAAAATAAAAAAATTTTTTTCATAAATTTGTCTCCTCCCTTTTTTTATTTAAAACTAATCATTGCCGTAGCCCTTCCAGCGTTTTTTCCTTCCCTTCTATAAGAATGAAATTTTCCATCAAATGTGCTTTCAGCTGCTACAATCAAATTTTCCTGTTTTATCCCAAGTTTGAGTGCCATAAGTTCATTAAATTTTGTATTGTCAAAATGATATTTTCCTGTTTTATCATTAAACCAAAATGATTTTTTTCCACAATTTCTCTGTTACTTTTTCCCAAATTTTTTTCCACAAACTTATCATAAAAATTCATTTCCAACTTCATAATCTTTCTGCCTAATCCCAATTCCTAATGCCATTACTACATTCTCAACTTGCGTCCCATAATTTTTTTGCATTTCCAAAAGCCCTGACTTCATCATTTCCTTAAACGTCCCCGGCCATCCTGAATGCCACACTCCTATAACCTGATTTTCCTTATCATAAACAAAAATCGGCAGACAATCCGCATAAAATGTAAAAATCGCAATATCCTTCCTTTTTGTCAAAAAAATCCGTCAATATCATCTTGCTTTTTCATAATAATACTTTTTCTGTATTTTTCATCAATAATTTTTTTACATTGTTAGAATGAGTCTGAAAAGCCATAACTTCCTGTTTATTTGACAAACCTAATTCCTTTAATAACTTTTTTTCCCGATTTTTTTCTGTATTCCTTCTTCCTGATTTTTCAATTGGACAATAATCAGACATATTTCCAGCATTTTTTTGTATAAACTGCTGTTATCCCATATTTTTCAAATTCTTCAATATAAAAGTAATTTTTCCTTTTCAATAAACATCTTTTCTCCCGTTTAAATTATAATTTTCAATTTGTTTAACCATTTATTTTTTTCTATTCCCAAAATAATCTGTCAATTCCAAAAAAACAGCTGATTTCCATTAAAGTCATCGACAATAATTTTTTTCTTGCTTTTTTTCTAAATATTCCTGAAGTAGCCTTTTGCTCTCATCCAACCCAAAAATGCTAGGATAAGTGGTTTTTCATTTTTCAACATCATTAGATTTTTTTCCAATTTCCTCAAAATCCCCTTCAATATCTAAAATATCATCCTTAATTTGAAAGGCAATTCCCAATAATTTTGAATATTCCACCATTTTCTGATATTTTTCATTTTCAATATTTAAAGCAATCATTGGAAGTTCAATCGCAGCAGTCAGCAGTTTCCCAGTCTTATGTGCATGAATATATTTTAACGTGTCAATTTCCACTTTTTTATGTTCAGATTCTATATCTACAAACTGTCCTCCAACCATTCCAAAAAATCCTGCATATTCAGACAATTTTGAAATAATCTGAACTTTGCTTTTGTCTTCCAGGTTTCTAGCGCTTGCAACTACTCCAAATGCCTCCGTCAAAAGCACATCTCCCACAAGAACCCCGATTGCCTCATTATATTTTTTATGAACAGTCAATTTACCACGTCTGTAATCATCATTATCCATCGCTGGCAAATCATCGTGAACAAGCGAATAGCAATGTATAAACTCAAGTGCAACAGCAATTTCCTTGATTTTATCATAACTTTTTTTATTTTCATCAAATAAATCACAAATCATATACATCAAAATAGGACGAATTCTTTTTCCGCCATTCATAACCGCATATTCCATAGCCTTCGCCAATTTTTCAGGATATTTATCCCTATAATTCCCAAGTAATTCCATCAGATTGTCTTCAACAGCCTTCTTTTTTTCTTTTAAATATTCCTGTAACATTTTATCTCCCAATCATTCAAATTCTTCCATTTCCACTTTCCCATTTTTTTCCAGCACCTTTCATAACTTTCCCTTCTCCAGCCTCAAGCAGCTTTTTCCGACTCCTTAATAAGCTTTAATTGCCTTTTTCGTATTCTGAAATCGAATCATCCAGCGACAATTCCTCACTTTCCAATTTTTTTCCAAAAATTTCATCAATTTGTGTAATATTTTTCCTCATAACTTTGCTTTTTTTGCTGCCATTTTTATTTTTCTCCTTTATATTTTTTTCTTTATTAGATATTAAGTTTTTTTGATTTAATCCTCAAACTTATAAAAAAACTAACTACTTTCTTATTGTAATCTCTTTCATCATATTTTACAAAAATTTCCAATTTTATCTGCCATTTTCTCGTACGTGCTGTGTTCTGAAATTATAATTCCATCTTTTTTTCCAAAAAGATTTTTCTTCCGAAATTTTTTTCAATCGTTTTTTTGTTGAAATATTTTTCCTTGTAGGGAGGATCTAAAAAGATTATATCAAATTTTTTTCATTTTTTTCTTGCCAAAATTTCCGCCGCACGAAAAAAACATCATTCTTATAAGCACGGCATTTATTCTCCACACCTAAATGATTTACATTTTTCAATAATTACTCTAAGAGCGTCCTTATCCTCCTCAATCATAATCGCTCTTTCTGCCCCACGGCTAAGTGCCTCAAAAGTGACATTCCCAGTTCCAGAATAAAAAGTCCAAAAATTTTGCGCCTGCAACTTTTTTTCTCCAATTATACTAAAAATCGCCTCTTTTATTCTTTCCAAAGTTGGTCTAGTCTCTCTTCCTTCCCTTGATTTTATCCGCCTATTTTTTTCAATGTTCCTGCTATAATTCTCATTTTTTTCCTCTTTCCAATTTTTCATTCTTTTAAATCAAATTAAATTAATCTTTACATATTTTTACTACATTTCTGATAAAATTACCAACTCTTATCTACTTGAATTTTTATAGCAATTTTTCCCATCCAGATTTACTCCGCCTTCAAGCAGTTCATAATGCTCCTTTGAATGATCTTTGCTGACATTTTTAAATTCGTAGTCTTTAAAATTTATTTTGTCAATTTTTCAGATCCGACTTATTGTAAACATTTACATACAATATTTCCGCCTTATTTTTTTATTAAAGAAATTGTCGACTAACTCAAAACTATACACAAAATCCTTATTTCTCGAAAATTTTTGTATTTACCAAATCATAATAAACAGCCACTTTTTCCTTCCTTCATTGATGGAATAGACTTTTGAAATGGCAAACCATTCACGTTGAATGTCATCTGAAACTTGATTTTTCATAAATATTTTTCATCAAATTTTATAACTGCCCTTAAATTCTGCGCCTTTTTTTATAATCTGTCAAAAAAATTTTACATTTTTTTCAAAAATTTTCCCTCGATTATTCGTGTTTTTTTATTACTAAAAATCCTCTTTCCCATTTCTCTCAATATTCGTATCAAGCCAAAAACATAAACGTAGATTTCACATCATAATTCCCAATATTTTCAAATGTATAAACACTCTCAACTTTAATTGCCTTGTTTTTTCTCAATCGTAATATTCAAATCCTCCCTTTTTATGACAAGCGGTTCCTGCCTTACAATTTTAAGATTTCCAATTGCCAAAAAAATTCTGATTTTTTTCAGAAAAATGCTGCAATATTTATTGTAAAAAAATACCGCCATTATGGCTATCGCCTGAAAAAAACCTTTTTCAATTTTTTTATTGTTTGCCAAAAAAACATATTTCACTCCTTATTTATTAATTATTTTTTTAAAAAAATTTGAAATTATCTCAATTTCACTCTTTCGGCTCCCACCAATTTCCCAACTTTTCTAACAAATTTCAGCGACAAATTCACATTATATTTTTTTCAGGCAATTTTACAACTTCCTTTTTTTCATCAGTTCTAAATGCTAAAAAAACACTTGATTATCACCTTTATTTTTTTAAAAAAATAAGCTGTTTTTAACTCCTGATTTTTTTCCCCTTCGTTTCCTCATCAATCAAAATATACAATTTCAAATTCTTATTTTTCTTCCAGATTTTTCAATATTGCAAATACTGCTTAAAAATAATCGAATTTTTTTCCTTGATCTGAATTTACAGATCCTTCTAGCACCATAATTTGACCTTCTGTAATTTTATATCCAAAAGTTATATATTCTCTTGGAAAACAAATAACCTCGATACTTTTTTTGAAAATCTTCCATTTCAAATTTTACCATTGGCTCTCGCCCTGTTTCGTGTCACAAATTTTTTTATATTTTTTTACTATCCCAATAATTCTGACTCTTTTTAGATTTTTTTGATAAATTTCAGATATTTTTGCTATGGGAAATTATATTTATCAGTCTTTTTTTCTCATTTAACGGATGGCTTGAAACATAAATTCCAAGATACTCCTTTTTCATTTTCAAGCAAAAATTTTTTTGAGGAAATTCATCAGCCTTTTTCCATTTCAAATTTACCTTTAAATTCCTTTTTCGCCACTAAATAAAGATCATTTGCAGATCCTCTTCAGATTCATATTTTTTTCTGGCTATATTCTAAAAATTTCATCGATAGACTTATATTTTTTTCAAATCTATTCCCATTTAACTTATCCAAGGCCCCTGATAAAATAAGTGATTCCAGCTGTTTTTTTCGTAATCCCGTTTTGCTTCATCCGATAAACAAAATCTTCATAGAAGTAAATTTTCCATTTTCCCTTTCTTTTTTTATTTCATTAATTAAAGCCGCTCCAATACCTTTTTACCGCAAATAGTCCAAATCTAATTCCGATCTTTTTTTATTTCATCATTATTATTTTTCAAAACTTTCTTCAATTTTAAAATCATAATCAGATAAATTCACATCTGGTAAAAATACATTAATCCCCTTTTCCCTGGCTTCATTTACAAAAACAACAAATCTATCCAGATTGTGCACTTCTGTCGTCATTATCGCCGCAAAAAATTCCAATGGATAATTAGCCTTAAAATAAGCCGTCCAGTAAACAATCAAAGCATAAGCCGCCGAATGTGACTTATTAAATCCATAACCTCCAAATTTTTCTACCAAATCATAGATTTCATTTGCTTTTTTTATCAGAACTCCCTTTTTTTGAGCATTTTTTACAAATTTTTCCCGATTTTTTTTCATTAGTTCAGGTATTTTCTTTCCAATTGCCCGCCGCAGCTCATCAGCTTCCCCAAGCGAGTAATTTGCCATTTCGCTCACGATTTTCATAACCTGCTCCTGATACAAAATTATTCCGTAAGTTTCCTCAAGTATATATTTTAGAGAATTGTCAATATATTTTATTTCAGTTTTATTATTTTTTACATTTATAAAGTCATCTACCATTCCGCTTCGTAAAGGCCCAGGACGATAAAGTGCAAGCAATGCGATTATATCCTCAAATTTTTCAATTTTCATTTTTTTCATAAGACTTCTAATTCCAGCCGATTCACATTGGAAAACTCCCATTGTATCAGCCTTTGTCAGCAGTTCATAAGTCTTTTCATCATTTAATGGAATATCATTTAAAATAACTTTATCTTTCTGACCCTTCCGTTTTTTTTCAAGGTTTATATTTTCTACAGTTTTTCTCAAAATTGTCAAATTCTTTAAACCAAGAAAATCCATTTTTAAAATTCCCAGTTCTTCCAGTTCCTTCATCTGATACTGTGTCGAAACAATCTTAGTTTTCCCATCTGAGTAAGTTGGTATCTCATCACTTAACACATCTTTGGAAATAACGACTCCAGCCGCATGGACAGAGGCATGCCGCACTTTTCCTTCCAATTTGAGCGAATAGTCAATCACTTTTTTTATTTCCTCATCAGTTTCATACATTTTCCTAAATTCAGGAATATTATTCAAAGCCTCTTTAAGTTCTGTATTAAAGGGTATCATTTTAGCAATTTTGTCAACCTTTGCAAGCGAAACGTTTAACACACGCCCAACATCACGAATAGCAAGCCTAGCCTTCAACGTTCCAAAAGTAATTATATGTGCCACATATTCTGCCCCATATTTATTTACAACATAATCTATGACAATTTCCCGCTGTTCCTGATCAAAATCTATATCAATATCAGGCATTGAAATACGCTCTGGATTCAAAAAAACCGTTCAAAAAAATCAGATTATATTTAAGCGGATCGATTTCTGTAATATTTAAGGCATAGGAAACAATGCTCCCAGCCGCAGAACCCCGTCCAGGCCCCACATAAACTCCATTTTCCCGTGAAAATTTTATAAAATCCCAGACAATGATAAAATACCCGTTATATCCCATTTTATCAATAATTTCCAATTCATATTCTGCCCGCTCCAAAACATTTTCTAAATTATTTTTTTAACAGTTCTTCCCGAATTTTTTTATTTCTTTTTAATTTCTGCCCAGCAATTTCATCTTTAGCAAATTCTTTTTTTATTACTTCAAATTCTTTATCTAATCGCAATTTCTCAGCATTTGAAATAGATTTCTTCAAATACTTCTGAAAAAAATCCCCTCAAATACAAGGTTTCGTAAAACTCCCTTTCACTCACATTTTCAGGCAATGAATATTTTTGGAAACTTAAAATGATGAAATTCAAAATCAACATTGCAGTTTTTCCACAATTTTTTTCAATATTTCCTATCCCAGTTTCATAAAACTCGCTATATTCTTTATTTTTCAAAACTTTTTTTATTTCATCCCCAGACTTTAAATACAGATCATCATACAAAATTTCACTATTTTTCCGATTTTTCCCCTTCAATTTTACTTCCTTCCTTTATTGATTCCACAATTTTCTGCAAAACAGCATCTTCTTTATTTCGGATAATAAATATCGTTAGTAATGACAAAAATTTTTCAGATTGATTTTTTTACGTACAATGTCAAATAACATTCTCCTAGCCTTTTTCCAGCCTTCCCTCAGCAGGCACTTCAATAAAAAAATTATCCCCAAAAATCTTTGCTCAATTTTTTTCAATAACTTTTTCTAACTTGAGTATTTTCCAAATCCAAAAATTCCCTTTCACAGCTTCACTATTTACTCCACCTGACAAAATATACAAGTCATCCGAATATTTTTTTCAATTCATCATACTTAATTTTATTCCGTTTCCGTGTAAATCTGCTATATGAAAGCGAAGACAACTTAGACAAATTCTTATATCCATTCTGGTTTTTTTAGCAAGCAAAGTCAGCGAATATTCTCCAACTTTCTCCAGTCCATCTAGAAAAAAATCTCAAGTCCAATAATCGGCTTTTATCCCAGCATTTTTTTACATTTCTTAAAAAAATTCAATTGCCCCAAACATCGAAGTATCCGTAATCGCAAGAGCATTAATCCCAAGTTCGCCAGCTCTTTTGACATATTCATCAATTTTTTTCCAACGCCTTCAAGCAATGAATACTCTGTATGTAATTTTTAAATGTACAAATTTACTTTCCATAATTTCTACCTAATTTCTTTTTTTAACTTATTTAAAAAAATATTTCCCTTTTTAAACCTTCCGCTTTAATATCTCAAAGTCCCTTTATCACTTCATAAATCCCATCTTCATCATTCGACAAAGTAATTCTGTCATCTGAAAATTTTTCTTTCAATTCTTCTGTTGCATTTCCCATAAGATACCCATATTTCACAAATTTTCAGCATTTCCAGGTCATTCCACTGATCTCCAAATGCCATTGTTTCTTCTGGAGAAATCCCATATTTTTTCAGCAGTTCCTTTATTGCCAGCCCTTTATTCACTTCCTTGTTCAAACATTCTAAATAATGCGGCTTTGAAAATACAAAATTAAGATGTGGCAATTTTTCTTCCAATTCCTTTTTTAATTCCAGTAAAATCGAATTTTCTGCGATAAATAATGCCTTTGTAGAAGATTTACCGATAAATTCATCAAAATTTCTCACATAATATGGAATTTCTACACTTTCTGAATATTTTTCCCCTTCTTCAGTTTCATGTTCAATATACAGCTTGTCATCCATATATAAATTCAGATGTATTCCCTTTTCTCTTGAAACTTTGATAAGTTCCTCCACATCCTGCGCCTCAACAGGCTTTTCAAAAATAACCTCACTATTCAAGGGATTTACAACTCTTCCCCCATTATAATTAATTACTGGATTTTTAATTCCCAGCATTTCCACAAAAGGCTTTGATGAAGAAAATGTTCTCCCAGTTGCAACAAATGTTTTCACTCCCTTTCCTTCCAGTTCCCTCAGTTTCTTAATCAAATTTTTTGAAACTTTATGCCCGCTTGTCAGCACAGTTCCATCTAAGTCCATAAATATTGCTTTTATATTATCCATTTTAACTTCCTTTCTTTAAACTATTTCCACTAAATTTTTCTACAAAATAATCTATTTCCTCAATAGTCGTATCCTTTCCAATACTAATTCTAAACGAACCTTTCAACTCCTCATCAGTAAGCCCCATAGCCTTCAAAACATGCGAACTTTCCAGCGACCCTGACATGCATGCAGATCCGCCGCTTACGCAAATTCCCCTCAAATCAAGCGCTACCAGCAGCATTTGAATATCTGTTCCTTCTATGTAGACATTTGTTGTAGTTTTTTTATTCTATTTGCTTTTTTTCTCCATTTATTTTTTTATTTTTTTCCAAGTTTCCCAATTTCACTTTTTTTAATTTTTGTTTCTAAATAATTTTGTAATTTTTCCTTCTTTTTCTTCTATTTCCTTCAAATTT
>BNJU01004615.1_pt1 | contig 19140 bp, 44 predicted proteins | sample 8539281 | NCBI WGS metagenome assembly BNJU01 (sample SAMD00202456, study PRJDB9452) | human saliva metagenome | isolation source: human saliva | place: Japan
TTGGGCCTCAATGATTGGGCGTGAAAGATGCGGGATGACGAGGCCCACCAGCCGACCATCCCCGCCGCAGCGACGGAGGCTGCCGCGACCAAGGTCGCGCAAACCGATGAACAACGCTCTGATGAACGCCGTGTCACCACCGAGCGCCCGAGCTTCCTCGTCGCCGAACGAGAGCACGTTGACCTGCAGTGAAGCAGCAGCATGGGAACGACGACGATCAGGAAGGAACGACCAGCATGGGCAGGTCGTCGGTTTGGTGTCCGAAAGCCCGCCCATCAGCCAATAGGTGATCGAAGGCAGGATATCGTCGGGATCCGCGACATACTTTCGTGATGGATATGAACGCCTCGAACAAAGCCGAAACCACCATGCCGGAAAAGGACGAGGCTGAGCTCATGTCGTTGCCGCGGTCTGACCGTCTTGCCCACCGCATAGGTGAGCATGACCGCGACGATGCCGACGGCGAAGGCCGAGGCCCGCACGAAAAACGCGTTGAGGCTCGAGCAGGAGCGCATAGCATGCGCCGCACCTGCGCCGGCCGACGCGCCGAGCAGATCGGGCGAAACCATCGGATTCTTGAATAGCCTTGAGAGCCTCGCGCCCGCCGACGAGAGCGCGGCCCCGATGACGATGGCGCCGATGATGCGAAACCGACCTGCGTGATGACTCGTGACGATAGCCGGCGCCACGTCGTGAGGAGGTGCCGAAGAGCCGATCTGACGTCACCTGGAGGACTTCGCCGACCGTCATGTCGTAATGGCCGAGCGTGAACGAGTACAGCGCAACGGCGACGAGGATGGCAGACAGCACGACAAGCGTGCTCCCATAGACAAGTCGGCTTCTCTTCTTCACTACGCACCTCGTTGCGCGGGTGATACGTCCCATCTGCCGTCCATTGGTTACTATCCTTTATTGAGGATAATATGTTCACGCAAATATAGCATGGTCGACGACGCGGTGCATAGAGACGCAGGGAAAACGGGTGAGAGTGAGTCGAACTCGATCAGCGCATGCTTCACCATAAGGCAATGCCGCAGCCGATCATCTGTTCGCGCGCAAGACGGATGCCCGGAGCGATCGACTCGCTTGAACGTAGCTCAAAGATATCCTCCGATCCATGCCTCATGATCGGCGTTGGCCCTCCTTCTGATAACGAAGACCAGATACCCGAGCGCCATGCCGACCAGAGAGATCGCGGCACCCGCAGGCACCATGGAAGTCTCCGCATGTTCACGTCTTGCCGAACGCGAGATTGTCTCGCCGCTGAACGTGGCGTACCCGCGAGCTACGTACATACGCCGAACTCCGATGCTGAAAACCCATTTCCTCTTCCCAGTAGTCGTTCCCGCCGATCAGGAACGAGACGACCAGGTGGTCGCTGGAGGATGATCCAGAGGAACGTCAACGAGCATCCCCGATGGCGCTTTCGGGCGTACGCGTATGAAGGGCCCATGAACACGACGATCGCTGCGATCCAGATGACCAGATACGACGCAATCAATGCCAGTTTGAAGGTCTGCCTTCGCGGCAGTCTTCAGTGCTCATCCGATAGCCGATAGGACTGCTCATGATCGTCTCCTTCGGAACCCTCGGTCAAAACTCCTTGCATCCCTCGCATCGAACATACGCCTTCTTGAGCGCTTCCAGCCGCTCGTCAGGTTAATCGAAGCAGGATCGCCAGCACCTCGTATGGCAACGCGACGATCCTGCGACTGGAGACGAGAGATCCTGCAAAGACCATCCAAGGGCATGAAAACGACATGAGGCCGATGGCTCTGAACCAACCGAATCGCGACCGATCGATTGGTTCGCATATCTGAACGGTTGTCGCACGCGAGCGCGCAGTCGACAGCCGTTTCATTCATTGCACTAGCGCAGCATGCTAGCACGGCCGAAGCCGCCACGGATCCGCCCGATCAATTCCTGAGAATCTTTCGCGACATACACGCCCGAACCGACAGCTGCCGACGCGACGAGCCGCGTTGGAATAGTACGGAACGCAATACGAGCTTCCCTGATCGACGCCGGCGACATACAGGCCAGAAATCAAAGGAACGTTGACCGGCCCTCGACCGTCCTGCATTCCACGGCATGCTATAATACGTACATTCGTTCGTATTAAGGAAATGCCATGAAACCCTCTCTCGTCGAACAGACTCCCTTTTCGACGCACAGGCCGATGCGGCACGCCCGCTCGCCGCACGACTGCGCCCGCGCCTGCTCGATGAGGTCGTCGGACAGCAGCATCTGATCGGCCCTGGCAAAGCGCTGAGGCGCATCATCGAATCCCGACCAGGCATCCTCCATGATCTTCTGGGGCCTCCCGTGTCAGGCAAAAACCACGCTCGCCCGAGCTCATCGCAGATCAGACCGAAGTCTCGATCTAAATTCCCTCAGCCAGACCAGCGCACTAAAGAAATACGCACGATCATGCAGGACGTGACGCGGCGCGGCCTGAAGCGCATGATCGTCTTCGTGGATGAGATCCATCGCTTCAACAAGGCCCAGCAGGACGCCTCTCCCTTCGTGGAAAAGGGCGCCATAACGCTCATCGGCGCCACGACGGAAAACCCTTCGTTCGAGGTGAACGGGGCGCCCTGTCGCGCTGCAGCAGTATTCGTGCTCAAGGCGCTCACCGAAAACGATGTCGTCGAGCTTCTCAAGCGGGCACTTTCTGATGAGCGTGGATTCGGCGACGCCGATGTGCGCATCGAAGACGACCTGCTGCACGCAATCGCCCTCTTCTCCAACGGCGATGCCCGCAGCGCGCTGTCCACGCTGGAAATGGCGACCCTCAACGGCGACGAGCAGGACGGCATCATCGCGGTCACGTCCGACACCGTTGCGCAATGCACGTCGAACAGACGGCTTCTTTATGACAAGGATGGCGACGAGCACTACAACATTATCTCGGCGCTGCACAAATCCATGCGGAATTCCGACCCTGATGCCGCCGTCTACTGGCTTGCGCGCATGCTCGAAAGCGGCGAAGACCCGCTCTACATCGCGCGACGCATCACGCGCTTCGCCGCGGAAGACATCGGGCTCGCCGACACGAACGCCCTCAACGTCGCCGTGAACGCTTTCCACGCCTGCCACTTCATAGGCATGCCCGAATGCAGCGTGCATCTGTCGGAAGCCGTCATCTACCCGTCCCTCGCGCCAAAAATCGAACAGCAGCTATATCGCCTACGAGCATGCCAAGAAGGATGCTTTCTGACCACCGTGGCCGAGCCGGGTCCCGCTCGTCGTCCGCAACGCGCCGACGCGCTCTGATGAAAGACCTCGGCTACGGCAAGGGGTAAAGGCTCGCCCATCATGAAGAGTGCACAAGGTGGCCGCCGGCGAGCGCATGTCTGCCTGATTCGCTTTGCGGGCCGCACATACTACCAACTCACCGAAGAGGGATCGGGAATCCTGGCTCAAGGAACGTCTCGAACAGGTGAAGGAGCATGGCGTGGGCATGCATCGAGGAAGAAGAGATGCTTTTCGGCCAAGGCCTGCCATGCTGAGTTGAATGCCGAGGGCGTCGCGATGCCGCCTTCCGACTGGAACGATGAAGGCGAGTGATCGCACGCGTCCAGCCCGGCAATCCCGCTATGCGTTTGTCGGACCCGTGTTCTCCCGCAGAGATAGCAGGCTCGGGCGCATCGATCTTAGACGCGTCGCCCTTCCCCGCCCGCCACGAGCAGGATAGTGCCCACCATAAGCGCAAGGCCGATCCAACTCCACGACGAAAACGACGTTCCCACGAGCACCGCCGAGCACACGGTGGCGCTTACGGGCTCGATGGCTCCCAGTTGGCTTCCCCTGCACCGCTCCCCACCAGAGCTCATGCCGTGCAGGAACAGAAAGAACGCCGCGAAGGTTCCGATGACGACGATGACCGCAAGCACCGCGACGCCTGCAACGTCGAGCTGCGGGATGAGCGCAGTTCTCATGGCGTTGCCCGCGCTTGCGACGGTATCGATCCCGGGGACGAAGCGCCGTTATCCACACCGCAGCGCCGGCGACGCCGCCTGCGAACATGCCCAGTCCCGTCGTGACGAAGCTTCCCATCCACGGCTCAGGGCGTCGAGCATCGAATACGCAGCGGCCGCCGCCGCAGTGGCGAAACCCCAGAACAACGCCGCACCTGAAAGCGACAGCGTTCCGTCGCCCCGCGTGGCGATGACTGCGGTCGCGACGATCGCCAGCACAAGCCCCGCCGCTCGGCCCCTTGAGGAAGGCGTTTTACGATCATGCAGCTTATGCGATCATGATCACGACGATGTTGAGGCTCTGCATGACCGTCGCCGTGCCCGCATTCGTATACCCGATGGCGATCGCTGGGTGAGCTGGCAAAGATATGGGCCCGCGATGCCGAAGAGCAGAAGGCGCCGTCGCGCATGGCGGTCGGCCAGCATCCCCCGCGCCTGCGCACGATAACGAACCGCGATAACCGCCAGGAACAGAACGCCCGCGCCCAACATGCGAACCATCGTGATGAACAAGCTCGATATGGCAGGCTCCAGCAGGAACTGCGAGCATGTGCCCGAGAATCCCCAGAGCGCCGCCCCTACGAGCGTGGATGCTGCCTATCGTCCGTTTTTGCATGAAAGGCATTATAGAGCGACCGATGCCCATCCGCGCGCGCCGCCGTGCGCATGATCCGGAAACGATCAACTGCCGACGAGAATCTGTCCTGCGCCGCGAGACAGGTATCGACAAGATATCCTTTGTACCCCGTCCGGATGCATATCTGCTAGAAGGATTCGTAATGCGTCCACATGCTGAGGACCCTCACGATTCCCTCGTAGGCAACACCGCCTTCTTCGAGCTCTCCTCGATGACCCTCATAAACGAAGCGATGCTGACGATCGATGCGCCTCGAATACATACCTCCTGCAGGCTGCCAACCAGCGGCTTTCGACGAGGCGCTCGTCATCCTGAACGACGCCCTGAACGACCATTTCCGTTGGATGATCGAACGGCAGTGCAACATGTTTGCGAAGAGCCGATTGATCGGCGTGCAGTCTCGAGGCCCTGCTGGAAGACGGGTTTTCCACCTCCTTCTTATATTCAAGATGTATTACAATAATATATAATACGATTGTAGGTGGAAAAATATGGCGGAAGACATCGGTCTTGCGAAGTGCGCATGGACAGCGATCTCAAGGAACATGCCGAGAGCCTATACATGAAGCATGGGCACCTCAGTTCGCCAGAGGCGGTGAGGATATTCGCCCGTCAGAGCGTCCTGGAAAACGGGATGCCCTTCACGGTTCACATGCCCGCCGCCAGTAGCGGTCGCACCTAGAATCGCCGACGGCGCTACGCCGTCCCCGACGATATCGACGCAGACAACGAGAAAATCGCCGCCCTGTTCGGGGTGGTCTAGATGAGAGCGCTCCTCGACACGCACATCGCGCTCTGGGCACTGGCCGAAAGCTCGAAACTGCCCGAAGAACTCGTGCCTCTCCTCGAATCGCGTGACAACCCCGTCTGCTACAGCATCGTTTCGGTCATGGGGAGGTCGCCATCGAGCATGCCATCCATCCCGAGAGCATGCCTATGCCGGGAAGAGACTTCGTCAAGCTCGCGAGCAGACGGGCTTCGTTCGCCGCCCCTCGAGCCCCTCGCACGTCTATGCCGTCAAACGCTCGCGCGAAAGCGAACGCCGCACGGCATAACGACCCCTTCGACCGTCTGCTCATCGCGCAAGCGAAGGTCGAGGGACTGCACGTCTCGCGACGCATGACCAGTTGCTTCGCGCTATCGCGAAAGGCATCGCCTTATTCTTGAGGCGTGAACGAGCCGCCTCTCCGTCGCAACCGCTCGCGGGAATCGTGCGCTCATGGCAATGCCGACAGAACGGTATCGCCTTTCCGGTTACGACCAGTTCGGCATAGAACCCCTACTCCGTCATGCAGGCGCCAAACGCCGCTACTTCCTGAAAACCCAGGCGATCAACTTCGTGCGGCGCTTCTTGTCGGCCACGCGCATCGATATGCGCGACACGATGCCGAGACGCCGGCCGATCAGGCGCAGGGCGTCTTCGAAGAACACCCGTTCCTCCATGAGCGTCGTCGACGTCTCGTCCGCGAAGGCGCGCGCGTCGTTCACAAAGAACCGCATGAGGGCATCGGCGTTACCCGTGCGCTTGATGAACCGGTTCGCGAATTTCAGGCCGTCCTCGTTCGTGGCGTCGAAAGCCATCTCTCCGCAAGAAAAAGGCAGCGGCGCAGGCGTGCACGAAATCTGACCCTGCTCCGGCTCGAAGTATTGGAAAACGCCGGAGACGGACAGCGATGCGCGCGATGAGCTGGGACGTGCGTCGTTCGCCACGCCTTCGAGCTTCTTCATGCGCATCATCTCCTTGATGCCGAACGCCGACGCATCTGCCGCATAACGGCATTTCCCCGAAAATCCCAGCATATCAGCTTCGTGCAACTTTTACGCGTCATTCTGCGCGACGGTGCTCCGTCTTGGAAAGCGTATCGAGCAGCTGTTGCTTCGAATGCACGCCGATCTTCACATAGAGGTTTCTCATGTAGCCCTTCACGGTATTCTCGGAGATGAACAGCTCCTCACTGATGCGGCCCTTGCTGCGCCCCTGGGCTATGTACCAGGCCATGTCCCGCTCACGATCGGTCAGGCCGAAAACCTCCTGAAGCTCGGCGCAGCGATGCTCCAATGCATCGGCCGCAGAATCGCGCTTCAACGGATGGACGTTCCGACGCCTGCGCGCGATCGCAGAGAGTCGTTGTACCGGCCGTCCGATCCGAGATCGGCGAAGAAGGGTCGAGACGCAGGCACGTCATCCCGAAGCACGAAAGCCATGCTGAGCGCAGGCAGGCACCCACGATCGCGATGGCAACGGTAACGAACCCATCGGTCACACCGACGACGGATATGATGCCGACCGACCTGCGCGCGTAGAAGATGTATGACCCAAACGCCGCCGAGAACCAGATAGACCCATACGAGCTGTGTCGCGAAAAATCATAGACGCAATACCAGAGCAACCCGAGCATGAGCGTGTTCGCCATCGTGACAAGCACGGCTCCTGTCTCCGCGAACGGCTGATCGAGCGAGGCGATGAGCAACACACCTGCCACCATGAACGCTATCTGAAACGCCACGCAGATCCGAACCCGAACCGCGCGCCGCATGCAAGCACCCGCCAGACCACGGCGATGCAGATGAGAGCGACTGACCCCGATGGACGATCTGAAACGGCACCGAAAGCGCAATCGATTGACCATCGGGAAACCCGCGCGCGATGCGAAGGGCGAAAATCGAGCAATGCAAGTCCAGGATGCCAGGCGTAGGAACGTCGATCGGGGCTCGGCGTCATACGCATGGTCGCGCGGCACCGCATCGCCCCCCAGCGTTCCCTCATCAAGCAGCACGGAAGCACGCCAATACGCGACAGGGCGAGCGTAGGCAGGAATGCTGCGATGGCATAGACCAGGTCTGCGGTAGAAACCCGATAACAAGCCCGCCGAGCGCACGTGCGGCAAGGCAGGCGAACGCATGAAGAACGCGACCCTGGGCGCTAAGCGCACGAAGATGCTGAGCCACATGGGGCGCCCCCATCAAGCCTCGAGACCGCTGATCACGCATGCGAACAAATCGAAGCGAACGCCAGACGCAATCGGCTGCACGAGATGAAACACGGGCGCCAACGTCATCGCCGTGACGGAAAACCAGCTCAGATTGCGCTGGACGATGCGTCCCGTGCTTCAATGCGAAAAAGACGGCAAGAAGCAGCACGATGAACGCGACGCGGATAAGGTTTGCGAGAACGGCATGAGCCGAAATCGGTCGCAGCATATCGGCCGTAGATGATGGCCTGGATCCAAATTTCACGACCGCAAGCCCGAGCAGACACGTCGGACAGGTCATGATCGGACAATGGAATCTCTCGGAGCAGTTCGAGATCGGTCTAGCCATGCTCGGCGGCTGGAGGAACCGACGGAACGCTGCCGCAAGATCTCCTGAGGGAATTTCTCGGAACGCGCAGGCGCATGCGGGTGAAAATCCGCTGAGCGATGTCGCCTTGAAACGCAAGAACCCGCCTGACGACTCAGGCGGGTTCGCATGATTCCGGAATGGTGCCCCTGGCAGATTCGAACCCTGTGGCTTTCTGCCCGGAGGCAGACGCTCTATCCCCTGAGCTACAGGGGCAATGTAGAATGGATGTCGGTTGATATACGACATCTTGCATGCATGCGACGGATGGGGAAACCGATGCTTGAAGAACTCACCATAGAGCGGCTGTCCCTACGGAGACGAAGCCGTGGCGCACCTGAACGACGGGCGCGTGGCTTTCATCGAGGGCGCCTGCTCGGCGACCGCGTGCGCGCGGATATCACCGAAGGTAAAGAACGCTTCGTGCGCGGACATGTGACGGATATCATCGAAGCATCCCCCGATCGCGTCGACCCGCGCGCACCCTTCGAAATCGAATGCGGAACCCGCGGCTGGCAGCACGTCGCCTACGAGCGTCAGCTCGTCGAAAAACGCGACAACATCGTCGCGCAGCTCGTCAGTGGCGCATGTCGATGCGGAGCGCGCCCAGAGCATCGTCGCACCCCTGCATTCCGAGCGATCGACCGTGGGGATATCGCAACAAGCTCGAATCGCTCTGCGCGACCGACGCCTCGGGCTTCACGATGGATACCATCGCAAAGGCGCCGACGGCATCGTGTCGCCCAAGGAATTCCCTGGGATCGCACGCGCTCGCGAAGGCGCCCAAGGCCGTCCACGGCGCGCTGCGCTTCCTCGCGGGCAACACGACCTGGGCATCTACCGCGTCGGTATCCGAGGGTCGATGCGCACGAAATCGCTCGAGGTGGCGCTCTGGACCGAAGGCGGCAACTTCCCGCGCGTCGCCGTGGCGGGCACGCTTGCACGCGCCCTCAAGGCGTCGAGCATCGTGCGCGTGGCGACCGGCGGCCCTCAGGGCGCACGCAAGGTCAAGGGCGTGGAAGTGCTTCACGGAACCGGGTATTGAAAGAACGCCTCTGCCAGCAGTCATTCAAGATTACGGCGCCGTCGTTCTTCCAGGTGAACACCGAGCAGGCGGAACGGCTTGTGGAAACGACGCTCGAAGCGCTCGACGTGCGCGAAGGAGACGAGGTGGCCGACCTCTACTGCGGCGTCGGCACCTTCACCATCCCGCTCGCGCGCACGGGCGCCCACGTCTATGGCGTGGAGAGCTACTCGTCAAGCGTGCGCGACCTGCGGCGCGTAGCCGAGAAACGGAACTCGATATCGACGTCATCGGCGGCGATGCGCGCGCGCGAGCTGCCGATGCTTTGGGTATCTCGACGCCGTGCTCGTCGACCCGCCGCGCGCAGGGCTCGACGCATCGCTCGTGAAGAGCATCGCCGAAGCGGGTCCGACGAAAGTCGCGTACGTGAGCTGCGATCCCGCCACCTGGGCGCGCGACGTGCGCGCTTCGAAGCGCAAGGCTACGAACTCGCACGCGCGACGCCCGTCGATCTTTTCCCTCAGACCTATCATGTGGAGACGACGAGCCTCTTGATCCGAAAGTAAGCGACGAAGGGTCGGCGGCGTCTCGGACGCATTCATCGCGCTGCTCATGTTCGCCCTGCTTGTAACGGCGCTTATCTGCCTTGAAACAAGGGATCAGGACACAAAGCAGATATTCGCGGATGAAAAGGCGCCTGCGTCGAGCGCGTCGATGGGCGAAGGCCGCACCCTCGAAGCACGCTGCAACGAGCTTGCAGGAGAATTCAAGCTCACCCCTCGCGAGGTCGAGGTCATGATGTACCTGTACAGAGGGCGTACGAAGGCGTACATCGCCGAGACCCTGTTCCTCACAGAGAACACGGTGCGCGGACATGCCAAACACCTCTATGCCGAACTTGACGTGCATAGCCGTCGCGATCTGCTCGACCTGATCGATGCCGTGGATACGGATTCGCAACGAACCGATGCCCGAAGCCTTCGAAGCGAGAGGTAGCCGAGCGTGCCGCGCCAGGATGGCATGCTTGGCAGACCTCGCCTGCGCACTAGGATATTTTGCTTCATGTCGAGCACCTCGACGGGATTCTCGGATGCCATTCCAGCATGACGGAGCATCGTACATACCGGGATGTCGTGTCCGCCGCGCCGCCTTGCGTGCCGGATCGACTTTGCTATAATTCAACATCCCTGCTCAGCAATGGAACGTCGGGATGTGGCGCAGTTTGGTAGCGCGCCTGCTTTGGGAGCAGGATGTCGCAGGTTCGAATCCTGTCATCCCGACCATCGCATCGGCATTCAAACGTTCATGCGATGCCGTCCATGGACTTCTCCGCTGTTGCGTTTCTCCGCTGCGACGTATCGCCGGTTCATCGATAGAGTCGATCTCATCGAGGCAGCCCCTGATGGCCTGACCGCGGATATCCTTGCTTCCCAAACGAACTGACCGAAGCCGACACCGCCTAGGCGGACGAGAGCCGCTTCAGCATCACGCACAGAAAAGCCGCCAGGAACGAGACGGCCGCAAGTGCGAGCATGACGGGGACAAGCCCGATCGCATCGCCTTCCAGCCCTAGGAGAGGTTCGACCATCCCTCCAGCGCACACAGCGATTCCATAGGAAAGACCCGACGCCATGCCCAGGTGGCGAGGGACGTAGCTCATGCCAAGCGCCACCGCCGACGGATAGAACAGGTCGAGCGCAACCGCCAGCACAAGCGTGAGGATAAACGCTACGGCCACGATGCCGTTGAACGCGAACCCGACGATACCGATGCCCATGAGAACGCAGCAGGCCGTCATGAGCCTGATCGTCCCCGTCTTCTCGGCAACGCGACCGGAAAGCGCCGTCGCAAGCGCAGCCGCGATGGAAAAAGACCGATATGGCGGTGGAGCTTAGGGCTTCGCTCTGCCCGAGCATCCTGACAAGGAACAGCGGAATGAACGCCATGAGGCCGTAGTGCAGGATGGAACGCATCGTGAGCACGCCCATGACGATGCCGAACAGTCCCCTATCGCTCGCGTGCCGTCGAATCGCCGTCTGCAGGGGATGCCGCAGTTCCCAGGGCCTTGAAGCGCCCGTTGAACCCGAGAAGCAGCATCGCGCAGACCGTCGCCGGCACGAGGAACACCGCCGTGCCATGCGGCCCGAAGGCGGAAAGGAAGATCGCACACAGGATGGGGCCAACGAAAAAGCCGATGTTCCCGCCTCACGGCGAAGATGCTCATGCCGTTGCCCTTGCGCTTTCCGGCGGCCAAATTCGAGAGGCGCCCTCCTTCGGGATGGAACATCGCCACGCCGATGCCGCTCACCGTGGCCGACGCCACGACCCACCAGTATCCGTGCACCTGCACATACCCTATGCCTGCCATGCCGAGTCCAGCGATGAAGACTCTGAGCGCCAAAGCCAGGGCGACGGATGCTTGTCGCCCAGCCATCCGAACAGAGGCTGGATGACCGCAGACGCGATATTGGCCGCGAATACGAGCATGGTCGCCTCGAAACTAGGGAGTATCCGCTTCCCACAACGAGAAAAGGAAGGACGGCGGAAAGGGCCCCTTGGTTGATGTCGGAGCACACGTGCCCCGTCATGGTGAGGGTAGTTGGCGAGCGCATCGCCGCCCGATCGTTCTGTCGCGTTCTTTCTCGCCGTCATCCGCGCAATCTTCCCCATAGATCCGCTATTCGCATTCGCATTCGCATTCGCATTCGCATTCGCATTCGCATTCGCATTCGATGGTATCCTCCGCATTCATCGGAAGCTATCCCTGCAGTTTCAGGGTTTTTCAAAATATCGTCAGAGCTGGACCTGACGCGCGTGCGTTCGAGCGCCATTCCTCCACGCCTCGACGCCATGCCGAGGGCTTTTCCGAAGAGACCGGAAGAAACCAGACGTCCGAATCTCTGCGACGCCGCTACCTGATGGATTATTCATCGGATTTATCCGAGGACACAGGGCTGTGGGTATAATCCTCTGCTTCGCGGGTGTAGTTCAATGGTAGAACCTGAGCCTTTCCAAGCTCATGACGCGGGTTCGATTCCCCGTCACCCGCTCCACGCATGCACGAGAGCCGCCTCTTCGCGTGGCTCTTTCTCATTGCAGTCCCGTCTGGAGCTTCGCCTTTAACGCACGCAGCGCGTTTCCTCGGTGCGATATCGCGTTCTTTTCATCCTGACCCACTTCGGCAAGCGTCTTCTTCTGCCCGAAGGCATCGGGCAGAAACAGCGGGTCGTAACCGAACCCTTCGCTTCCCCGCAGCTCATGGCCGATGCGCCCCTCTATGAAACCCATCGCGTCTGTTCGCGTACCGTCTTCGTCGATGAAGACGAGCGCGCAGGCGAATCGCGCCGTACGCCTGTCATCAACCACTCCTTCGAGCCCGCCAGCACCTTCGCATTGTTCGCCGCATCGTCGCCGTGCACCCCGGCATAGCGTGTGGAGAAGACGCCCGGCTCGCCGCCGAGCGCATCCACGATGAGGCCCGAGTCGTCCGCAAGCGCGGCAAGACCCGTATGCATATGCGCCGCCTGTGCCTTTTGACGAAGGCGTTGCCGATGAAGTCGTCGGCGTCCTCCGCAGGTTCGGGGTATGGCTCGCATTCCGCAAGCGTCACGAAGCGCCAGCCAGGAAAGTCGAGCGCGGTGCGGATCTCTTCGACCTTATGCGCATTGCTGGTCGCGATGACGACGGTCTTTTCCATATCTGCCGATCTCCTTCGTTGAATGGTAGGCGCATCGCATGCCCCGATCGCCGCGGTCGGGGCGATGATCGGATGAGATGCGTCGCAGCGGCTGCCTCGGTGCCCTGCGATGCCCGCACGACCTGAGAATGCCCTTATGACGAATGTCCCCGCAGCGGACGCTACCTTCCGATAGCAGCGCGCTGTTTCTCGAGCAGACCGTCGATGCCCGCCTGCGCCATGTCGAGCATCTCATTCAGCGTCGCCCGCGAGAACGAGACCTGTTCGCCCGTGCCCTGAACCTCGACGAGCTCGCCTTTCCGTTCATGACGACGTTCATGTCTCATCTCCGCCTGGGAATCCTCGCGATAGTCGAGTCGAGCAGCAGACGCCCGCCCACCATGCCGACGCTTACAGCCGCCACCTCGTCCGAACAGCGGATCTCGTCTTGCAACGTCCAGCCATGCGCCACATCTCGAACGCATCCCATGCCGCCACCCAAGCGCCCGTGATGGATGCCGTGCGCGTACCGCCATCGGCCTGAAGGACGTCGCAGTCGATCGTCATCGTGACTTCACCGCCCATGCGGCCCATATCGCAGACGTTTGCGCAGAGAACGCCCGATCAGGCGCCTCGATTTCCTGACCGCGGCCTTTGCGGCCTTGGTCTCGCGCGGAGTACGCTTGGGCCCGCGGCGGGAAGCATGGCGTATTCGGCCGTGAGCCAGCCGAGGCCCGAACCCTTGCGCCAGCCTGCGACGCGGTCTTCGATCGTCGCGCTCACGAGCACGTGCGTATCGCCGAATTTCACCAGGCAACTTCCCGAGGCGTTCTTCATGACGCCCCGTTCGAGCGTGACGTCGCGCATCGCGCGGTCAAGACGATTATCGACCCTCTGTGCGAACATAGGTTCCTCTTTTCTCATCAACGTGAATCAACGTGCGATCGGCATGCGTGCGAAGCGTCCGATGCCGAGGCTCGGCTATCGCGCGGTTTCGATAAGCCAGCACAGATCAGCGAGCGCGACGCAGTCTCCTTCGCTGCATTCCTTCCGGAATTCCAGCATGCCACCGACATGGCTTTCATTGCGAATCACAGCATCGTCTCTTCTCAGCCCGCCTCGTCGCAGCACCTCGTTCTCTATTCCGATTCCGAAAGCTATTCCACCCAGAAAGCGATACGTGGATAGGATGGGCGATCGGCCCTGTTGAATACCCGCGAGCCGAAGTCATGGAAGTCGTCGAGCGCTTCCGAGGTGGTGTAGAACTCGTAGACGGGAACCGCATCGGGCGATGCGGTCTGACGACGGGCCGTCAGCGTTGCGCGCACGTCGTGGGCAAGCGCTTCGGACGAAGAGACGAGCAGGACCTGAGCGCCCCATGACGCCGCCGATCAACGCCTTGAGCAAGGGGTAAGTGCGTGCATGCGAGCACGAGCGCGTCCATGAGTACATCGGCGCAGGGGCTCCAGATACTCACGTGCGATCGCGCTGGAACGAAGGGCGGATGTACGCCTCGACGCCACTGCTCGTCAGGTCTTCGATCGGACCTTCGAAAGCCTGATGCCGTTCTCGACGATCTCGACGAAACGAGGAGTGGCGATACTCGAAAACCGTGAGACCTGCGTCGATGGCGCGTATGGCACGCGGATAGCAGTCGCTTTCAATCGTGCCTTTCGTGCCGATGACGCCGACGCGGCCGTTATGCGTGGCCCGCGCCGCCGCACGCGCGCCTGGCTCGACGGCTCCGCGGACAGGCACCGAGAAGGTCTGGCTGCGCTCGCTCGAGCCCGCGGCCGTCGCCGTTGCAGGCGATGACGAGCATCTTCACGTTCCTAGCCGTGAGCCAACGGCTCGATCTGTTGCACGAATTCCGCCACCTCATGCGGGTCGCGGGGGCCATACGGAAGGTGCCGTGTCGCCGAAATACACGATGGATTCTGTGCGGCATGAGCGCGGCGATCTCGCGTGCGACGGTCAGCCCGCCGTATCCCGAGTCGAACACGCCGATGGGAGCGTTGTCGAATTCAGGAGCGTCGGGTTTGAGAACGGCGTCGGATTCAGGGACGTCAAGCTCTGGGGCGGCGGACTTGAAAGCGTTGGCTTCGGGGGAATCGGATCCGAAGGCACCAAACCCAAAGCCGGGAACGCTTTGCCCGAAGTCGCGAATCTCGGAATCATGGAGTTCGAGGTCGTTCCGGCCGGAACCCACAGCGTTGCCGCACCTGTCAGAACCCGTAGCAGGGTCGGGCCCATTGAACCGGAGCTCGCAGCGTTGCCGCGTCCGTCGGAACCCGAGGAGCGTACATTGATCCAGCTACCCCCAACGCATCGTGGGCAGGTATTTTCAATGCATCATCGCCCGACGCGCCTTCAAGCGGCAGCGAATGCGACATATACTCAAAGGCCCCCTCGTCGGTGCGGACGCTTCCCTTATACGCTCTTGTTCTCTCATGTCATAAAGGATACCCTCATGTGATGCAAGACGACACGCACCCATCCGAGTTCCAGACGCGCGTCTCCCTTGAGTTCCAAAATAGGAAGTTCTGAGAGAAAGTATTCTGATTCGATCGCAAGACGATGATTATCGTTGCGTGCACAACGAATGGCAATTAGTTTCGTTGTCTGACAACAAGACAAGATTTTGCCTCTCTCAGGACTTGAAAAATACTGAGCATCGTCGCGCACATTCGCTAAGGCTTCTCCTCAGATCTTTCGAATTTTGGAACCCGAACGATCGCCGATGCCACGCCCCGTTTCCAAGGCTGAACCTGGCCGCAATGCTGAAGATCGTAGCCGAATCCTTCTCCAATGCCAAAAACATTGAAGCTTTAGTATACCTCAAGGGGTATATTTTAGACCATTTTGTTGTTAATACAACGCAATAATGTTGTTCTGGGGCTATTTCGTTGTAGAAGCTAAACGCAAATTGATTCAAAATTCTCTAGCAGCCGTATTTTTGACACTGGCGTCGGATTTAGGAACCGAAAAGGGGCTATACCCCCCTCGATCGTAACGTTCCGTCCCCTTGATGCAGCGCATGCGCATCCACCGACCCCGCTCACTGAATTGAGCGGCATATATGTCGTATCTATCCCCCGTGGTACAGCCTCTGCGCATTTACCTCTGGCGCGGCCCGTCCGTCAATCCTCGTCGAATTCGCCCTCATCCTCTATACGGCAGGTGACGACGAACGCCTTGAGAAGCGGCCGAACGGCTGGTCTATGCGATGCGATAGCCGTGCATCCTGGCGATGCGCGCCGCGATAGGCAGGCGAGGCCGCCCTCGCCCGAACGGGAGGCGTCCCCACGCACGAACGGATCGAACAGGGATTGCGCATCGCCCTCTATGGGTCTGCCTGTGTCGGCCACGACGACATCCGCGACGCCGCTTTTCCGCACACGAGCGAAACCAGGATCTCCGTCCTCATCGGTATGCCGCACGGCATTGGCGATCAGGTTGCCGATCACGCGCTTCAGCTGGACGGCGTCGGCGAAGACGGGAACCGTCCCTCGGACACCTCGAGCGAAAGCTCCATACCCGCCGCCCTACATCGGCATACAGGGCGGCTGCCCGCAAGCACAAGCTGCGGAAGATCGACGGTCGCGCGATCAAGATGCGGAATCCTGCTATCGAGCTTGACGAAACGAACAGCGTGCTGACCAGGTCGATATCTGTCGCCTTCGCGACGATCGATTTTCGGTATCGATGCCGGTCGACGGATCGTCCACCACGCCGTCGGCGAGAGCCTGGGACATGCCGACGACGGTCGATAGGCGTGCAGATCGTGCGCCATATCGCCGATCAGGAGGTTGCGGCGTTCCGTAGCGTCGCGCGCCTCCTCGCGCGCACGCTGCCTCGGCATCGATCTCCGCCGCGTGAGGGAAGCGAACGCGCGTCTGCGACGATCGAAGAACGAGAGCGCCACGCAGAAGGCGAGCGCGAGGAATATGCCGGACATCTCCGCCAAAGCCACCCGGAACGTTGTTTCCGGCGATGGCATCCGACAGCAGTGAGCGCAAGCACGCCACCTCCGAGGCTCGCCCTTTGCTGATATCCCCCTGACCAGAATCGTCAACCATGGAATGAGGAAGCCCGCTCGAGGGACGTCACCAGAGTTCGGCGATGGCGCCGGTGACGGTTATGTGAACCGTTGACGAGAAAACGCACGTAGGCTCGACGGCGCATCGGCCGATCCGGCAAAGCCGCCCGTCTTCCCCATGCCTACGCCCATCCGTAGCCGAGCCCACGCACCGTAGCGATATATAGGCGTCGGATCAGTCCGAAAGCTTCGCGCGCAGCTTAGCTGATCCTCACCAGGTGACGTTATAGTGCCCGATGCGACGGCACTCCTCTCCCCAGCCGTCCTCGAAAATCGCCGCGCGTGAGCGGATGGCGCGGCTTGGCCGATAGCGTCGTCCCGGCACCCAGATCGAGGTCGATACGATCTTGTCGGGAGCTCCTGCCCTGGCCGACACCATACGATGACGCGGCGCTCGTCTCGGCAGCCAGCTGCCGTCAGCACCTGGCTAGCCGTCTATGCTGCGCACTGGCGATGATCGAGCTAGCACCAGGTCGATCTGCCCGCCTTGATGCCCGTGAGAGGCTTCGGCGCTGTCGATGGCCTCGCACGCGATATCCTCGCTGCGTTATAAGCGCAGTGTCACGGATATCCTGATCGTCGTCGGCGATCAGGATGCAACGACGATAGGGCCCACAGGCATATGGCAGCTCCTCGAACCGACAGGGAAAGTGGATGTCCTGCGACCGCACGCACGGACGCACCCGAATGCTTGCAGGCAATCGATATTCATCGAAGCGGACGGCTTCCACCATACCGGCACGGACGCTCCATGCGCACGCGGCGAATCGATCATCGTCGGTGCCGAGGACGCATTAGAGGCTTAGGCCGCCGATCTCGGCAGCGCCGCATCCTCGCTATAGCGCAGCGCCTCGAGAGGGCGCAGTATCGTCGCGCTGCGGTGCCGGCTCGGATGATAGAGAACGCTCAGCAGGCCGAACGTCGGGATGATAGGATCAGCCGATGAACGACAGATCGAGGACGAAGGTGCCATTTCTGGCCCCTGCATCGCGACGGCTCGCAAGCGCCTCGCGCCAGGCCATACGGGCTTCCCGGTCAGCAGGTATGAAAAACCATACGGTACTGGTAGAGCTCACGATGCCGGGAACCACGAGCACGAGCGTCCAGAGGAAGATGAAGACGTCGCGCAGGATCATGGTCTTGACGATGTTGAGGTAGAATGGTCGAAGCCGAATGCGACCTCCTGACTCGAGCGGTATCGCCCAGGTTGCGCACGAAGAACCGACGTACGCCCACTTCGACCGGATTGCGCATGACGAACACCTGCAGCAGAATGGCGAAGGCCACGACCACGACGCCTGATGATGCTGCCTTCGCATAGAGCAGCGACCGGAGAAGGAGTACGTTCGTCGGTCAGGCCGTCGGTCGTCCCCGCCGCCGATCCGTCGTTCGTCGATGCCAGTCGGCATCGATGCCGAAGCGTTTCTCGCGCGCCGTTCCGCTGTCCGCGACAGCAGTTGTGCCAGCGGCCGCGCCATCCGACGTATCGGCGGCCGCCGCCTCTACCGCGCCGACCGACGTGATGCCATCCGCGAGAGAGATTCTCCCCACCGTGAATTCGCTGGCATGCCCGGTCATAGGGCGCCTCCGCCGCAGGCGATCGCGAGATCAGCGCGACGAACAGGTCTCCAACACCCGGCTTTAGAAGGTCGCCTTCCTGGCCTTCAAGTCCCTACGTCCACATGATTGCTCTGTGCTCGAATGCCAACGCTTTGCGATGCCCCTACATACGAAGCGAATCTTTCCAGCCTGAAGACGATCTTTAACGCTTCCTTAATACGAGGAACGCATCGCGCGGCGGAGGCGCGAAGCACGGGCGGACGGCATGCCGCTTCTCCAGGAATCTCCGCACGGAAGAGCCCCTGATCGGCAGACGGCTTGTCTGAATCGCCCCCATCGCAGGCGCGCGTGCGGACGGTTCCGTCGACAGAACGGATGCCGCGATGCGGACGTCTCATGCGATGCGCCAGCCCACGGCGGCGCTCGCGCATCCGGACGAAGTCGGCATAGAGGCCCGGTGTCTCCATGAGCGCATCATGCGTCCCCTGCTGACGATGCGCCCATCATCCAAACACGACGATCTGATCGGGCGCGACGCACCGTGTCAGGCGATGGGCGATCATGATGACCGTCTTGTCGGGTCAACGACCGATCGCACGCCGCAGATCGGTTCGTTCTCGGGTCAGACGCGGGCGGTCGCCCGTCGAGGATGGACGGGCATCCCTGAGCACGCGCGGGCGATGGAGATGCGTGGCGTGCCGCCCGACAGGCGCGCCCCCGCCCGCCGATCATCGTATCGTAGCCGTCAGGCAGCCTCGAGATGAACGCATCGCAGCATGCGCGGCACGCGGCTTCGACCACCTGCTCGTGCGTCGCGGCGCGCAC
>BNJU01006050.1_pt1 | contig 19119 bp, 20 predicted proteins | sample 8539281 | NCBI WGS metagenome assembly BNJU01 (sample SAMD00202456, study PRJDB9452) | human saliva metagenome | isolation source: human saliva | place: Japan
CTATTTTGGTTGTATAATTGCATTAAATTATCTCACAAAAAGGACCATCATGACTCAAAAATATTCATATTCACCAAAAAAATATTCACTAGGTCTAGACATCGGGACATCTTCAATCGGCTGGGCAGTATTGGACTTAGATAAAGAGCGCATCCATGATTTAGGGGTGCGCATTTTTGAAAAACCAGAAGATCCACAAAACGGAGATTCGCTTGCCAAACCTCGCCGCGATGCACGGTCAGCTCGCCGTCGCTTAAAACGACGCCGTCAACGCTTGAATAACTTGAAGCAATTCTTTATTGACCAAAATATTCTCACCAGAGATCGAATCGAAGAAGTATTAAGTGATAAATCCGAATTTAACAAATTAGACGTATATGCTCTCCGCTCAAAAGCGCTCGCCGAAGAATTATCTCCAGAAGAGCTATTCAAGGTCATGTACCAAATCGCCAAACGACGTGGATTTAAGTCGAATCGTAAAGTCGAAGAAGAGTCGGAGAAAGAAGGTGGTCGCGTATCAAAAGCCTTGAAGACTAATGAAAAGTTCCTCGCCGAGAACGGATATAAAACTGTCGGCGAAGCTCTAAGTCGCGATGAAAACTTTGCGTCGCATAAACGTAATAAGCGTGACGATTACACTAATAGTTTTTCTCGTGGTGATTTTTTGCACGAATTAGAAAAGATCATTGAGGTCCAGAAAAGATATGCCTTAAAAAATGTTTCCGATACAGCGATCAATGAAATGCTTTACGGCTTGGACGATGACAAAAATGTCGTAAATATATCAGCAATTATGTACCAGCGCCCATTTATGACTGAAGAGCTGATTAAAAAAATGGTCGGGAATTGTACCTTTGAAGAAAATGAAAAACGAGCACCAAGAGCTAGCTACAGCTTCGAAATTTTTCGCTTGGCAAGCGACTTATCGCATCTAGTATTCATACCTCGTGACGCCAGCAAGCGCCAGGCAAAGCGAGAAAATCTAGAGATAAGATTATCTTCAGATCAGATAAATAAAGTTATCGAAGCCGCCAAAAATCAAAAAAGCCTAACATATAAAAAAGTGCGTAGCATTGCGGGAATTAGCGAAGATTATGTTCCAAAATATACACACGGAAAGAAAAAGGATGGCGATGAATTCGGAGAAGGAAATGTATTCGGTGGCTTAAAAGCGTATAGCGACATTAAAGCGGCGCTGAAAAATCTACCAGAAGATTGGGCGAAAATTGACAACGAATCAACAATCAATCAAATCGCTTATATTCTCACTACACAAAAATCTGACGAAGGAATTAAAGCCGAATTAAATGCATTGCCAATTTCTGATGACGCTAAAAACGCAATTATCAAAATTAAAGCTACTAATTTTGGGTCATTCTGCCATCTGTCAATAAAAGCTTTGCAAAAAATCACACCGCATATTCTTAATGGTATGACTTACGATAAAGCATGTGAAGCCGCTGGTTATGACTTCAAGAAACAATCAGCTAGCCTAGAACAAATCACTAATCCTGTTGTAAAACGTGCCATATCACAAACACTGAAGGTCGTTCGCGCCATTGAACGCAAATACGGTAAACCTTACTTTATTAAAGTCGAAACTGCTCGCGACTTGGCAAAAAACTTCAAAGAGCGCAACGCAATTAAAAAAGAAAATGAAGAGAATCAAGGATATAACGAAGACATTAAATCTATAATCGCCGATGGATATGAAGCATCGCCAAAAACTAAAGGCGGCAAGCAACTTCTCAGCCACCTAAAAGAGCTTAACGTGCCTCTTAATAAAAACGCCGATTTTAATGGTCAGCAAATTATTAAGGTTAAGCTCTATCGCGAACAAAACGGTATTTGTCCATATTCTGGAAAACCAATCGATTTCGACACGATGTTACAAGACGACAATGCATATCAGATAGACCACATCGTACCGTTTTCACGTTCCAATAATGATGGGATAACTAATAAAGTGCTAGTGCTGACAGAGGAAAACCAGAAAAAGAGCAATAAAACTCCATTTGAATATTTTGGTGCAGATGAAAACCGCTGGAAAGAATTCGTCGCCAGAGTAGAGTCGATATATAAGACACGCGATATTAAAACAGACGATAAGGCCACAAATGCCATCAATTACAAATATAATGGCTATGCAATGAAGAAGAAGCAAAATCTGCTTCTGCAGGATTATAAAAATGATATCTGGAATGTACGAGCCTTAAACGATACTAGATACATCACACGATTTATTCAGAACTATTTACGCCAAAATGTTGACTTTGCAGGAGATGAAGTAAGACAGTATGTAATAGCGCCAAATGGAACAACAACAGCATATCTGCGCAAGCGTTGGGGCCTGGCTAAAGATCGTAGTGAAGACGTTCTGCATCACGCCAAAGATGCGGCAGTTGTGGCAGCAATTGACCAGAAGATTATAATGCAAGCGAACTTGCACGCCAAACGCCACGAAATCAAAGAACTGCTTGCAGCCGTCAAAACGATGGAAGAAAAAACTGATAAGCTCACCGGAGAAATCATCGATGAAGATGAGTTTAATAAAGCTCAGCGTCGTAAAAATGCAATGCTTGTACTATCTTCGAAACATTTTCCTCAGCCGTGGGATGACTTCGGCAAAGAAGTTATGAAGCGAACCCTTAATGTCGATATTAAGACTCTGCAAAATGAGTTGCGAGGTCTTGATAACTATGACGAAGAGTTCCGATTGAGCGTAAAACCAATTTTCGTCTCACGTATGCCACGCCGTAAAGCGACTGGTTCGGCACATAAAGAAACAATTCGCTCACCAAAAGTTAAAGATGGTGACCAGAGAACCATACGAATGCCGCTCAAAAAAGTTAAACGCAAGGACGTCGAAAATTCTACGCTTAAAGAATCGGACAAGTGGCTATACAAAAAATTACTTGAAAGACTGGACGCTTGCGATGACAATCCTGAAAAAGCGTTCGCTGAACCCATATACAAAAACGACAAAAAGACTGATAAAAACGGCAACAAGCTGTCTTCAGTCTCAACTATCAAAGTATATTCGACACAACCAAGCGGATTTTATATCAACGACAATAAGGCATTTGTCAACAATGGATCTATGATGCGACTTGACGTATATCAAAAGCCAAACAAGAAAGGTAAAATTAAGCATTTCTTCGTGCCGGTTTACACCCATCAAGTTGGAAAAAATAAGCCCACACCAACAAAAATATTACCAGCACCAAAAGGCTTTACTGATGTAGATGAGACATTCACTAAAGTTTGCTCACTGTATCCGAATGATTATGTAAGGTGTTATTTCGAAAATAGCATCGAAGAGGGATATTACGCAGCTTACGACATTGATAGTGGGCGAATAACCGTCATAAACGCCAGCTCTCCAAGCAAAGAAGGAGCAAACCGCCGTCGCATCTCAGCCCGCTCCGCGAATCTCATTGAGCGCTACGACATCTCTATACTCGGCGATAACTATAGGTGGCTATAAATGGCCTGGCGCGTCGTAGCTATCGAAATCCTGCGCGGCTTAGCGTGCGTGATAATCAACTAGTAATTACACAGGAGATGGAATCGACTCTTCCAATTGAAGATATTGACGCCTTAATTTTAGACAATTACGGATCAACTATCACGACAAATTTGCTGACAGCATTAGCTACAAAAGGAACAACCACTGTAATATGCGACGAAAAGCATTTACCTGCCAGTGTACTTTTGCCATATTCACAGCATTCGCGCCAAGCCAAAGTTTCGCGTCAACAATTGTCCATGAGCCAACCCTTAAAAAAGCAACTATGGCAACAAATTATTATCAGTAAAATCACAAATCAAGCAGACGTCTTGCGGTCTCACGGACTAGACGACTCCATCTTGCGGTCTTTAGCTAACGATGTTAAATCGGGCGACACCAGCAATCGCGAGTCAATTGCCGCCAGAATCTATTTTGATCAAATACTGGGCGACGCCACACGCCGCAAGCCAATCTGGCACAATGCCGCATTAAACTATGGCTACGCTATGGTGCGAAGTCACATTGCCAGACATATTGCTGCTCGCGGACTAGTTGCCTCACAGGGGCTATTTCACCACAATGAGCTCAATAGTTTTAATCTAGCCGACGACTTAATCGAACCTTATCGCGCTGTCGTTGATATGTACATTTTAGAGAATATAGCGCCACACCACACCGGAGACCTGGATTCCAGCCTTACCAAACACGATAGACAACTCGCTATTGACATATTAAATTATTATGTTATAATGAACGGTAAGAAGTTTACCGTGAGACATTCGGTTGAGCGAACAGTTGAGAGCTTTATTGAATGTATAGATACAAAGGAGGCAGATAAGCTTCTTCTACCAAAAATCGTCCTCCAGTAAAAGGGATGTCATACAAACTTATGAGGGTCGCAGTATTTTTTGATTTGCCGACCAATACCAAAACAGAGCGCAAGGCCGCCACACAGTTCCGTAAATTCTTATTGGACGACGGTTTTGACATGCTCCAATACAGCATATATACGCGGCTATGTCCAAATCGTGACGTTGCAGAAAAACATATGATGCGAATTAAGAGGCACGCTCCGGACAGCGGTTCAGTGCGATTGCTTTATTTAACAGAGCATCAATTTACGCACATGCATGTTATTGTTGGCGAAAAAACCACCCAAGAAAAGTCCGTTCCAGCTGGACAATTAGCATTTTTCTAACCAAAAATCCCCCTCGTAACAGAGGGGGATTTAAGGAAGTATTATATCAATATCTAAATTGTTAGGGAACTATAACTCATCGATGCTATAAAGCGTTCATTGCGATTATATCAATATCTAAATTGTTAGGGAACTATAACAATCGTCCAGTACTTCACCGTCCACGTCTGATTATATCAATATCTAAATTGTTAGGGAACTATAACAATCTTCACAGTAGGTGCAACTACAACAGGATTATATCAATATCTAAATTGTTAGGGAACTATAACCTCTGACCACATGAACAACAAATAAAGAATATTATATCAATATCTAAATTGTTAGGGAACTATAACATACACTTCCACGCTTTAATCCGTGCGTATATTATATCAATATCTAAATTGTTAGGGAACTATAACTTTCTTGCCTCGCAGCCAACTGTCAGTGTGATTATATCAATATCTAAATTGTTGAGGAACTATAACCGTGTGTATAACGTAACTGGTTTCACTTCTATTATATCAATATCTAAATTGTTAGGGAACTATAACTCTGCGGCTAAGACTATTATTCTAGACTTAATTATATCAATATCTAAATTGTTAGGGAACTATAACCCTAATTGATTCGTCTGTTAGTGTAAAAAGAATTATATCAATATCTAAATTGTTAGGGAACTATAACCCTTTAACTCTGGTTTCAATGACATATCGGATTATATCAATATCTAAATTGTTAGGGAACTATAACCTAAGAATCTACACAAGCCTGTAAAGCGTTATTATATCAATATCTAAATTGTTAGGGAACTATAACTTACCGCTCGTAGTGGTAAATATATGAGTCATTATATCAATATCTAAATTGTTAGGGAACTATAACTAATTTTTAATATAGCCCCTGCCTGTAGCTTATTATATCAATATCTAAATTGTTAGGGAACTATAACCTGAAGACGGCAAATGGAATATAGAAGGGCATTATATCAATATCTAAATTGTTAGGGAACTATAACTCTGCGGCTAAGACTATTATTCTAGACTTAATTATATCAATATCTAAATTGTTAGGGAACTATAACTCTGGATTGCCGAATATTCGCTCAGCAACTGATTATATCAATATCTAAATTGTTAGGGAACTATAACTGAAGACGCCCTCATAATCGCCCGCAAGCCATTATATCAATATCTAAATTGTTAGGGAACTATAACTGCAGTGGAGCGGCAACCACTAATAAAATAATTATATCAATATCTAAATTGTTAGGGAACTATAACGCACTATCGATATTAATTAATTGAGCTACAATTATATCAATATCTAAATTGTTAGGGAACTATAACTTCTTTCAGTCGCAAGCGTTGCGTGATTCAATTATATCAATATCTAAATTGTTAGGGAACTATAACTCGGAGAGATTAAAGAAAGAGGCTGGCAGGATTATATCAATATCTAAATTGTTAGGGAACTATAACGAAAGGCGATATTATTGATTTTTCAATGATGGTTGTAGTAATATGGCAGTGTAAGACAGCAGCGCCCCTCTTATGTTAGAGCACGCGGACTGTCTTATTTTATTTTGACTGATGCATTACCTCTAAACACCACCAAAACTGTATAAATGTTTAAATTATTAGGAAACTACTGACATCATAATAATATGTTGACCTACTCCGCCTCTTGAAGACGGTTGCATGAAGACATCTCAAAAAAGGGGTGTCTTTTTTGACGGCTTCGAAAAAAATAATAAATACACTCCAAATACAAACTTAATCGCTGAATCAATATATGCTATCACTTCTAAAGGTATAGCAATAAAAATATATCCTACAAAAACATTAATGGCGCAAATAAGACCTAGATATATCATTGATTTTCCATGCGCAAAATAATACGGGAAAAAATGCAGCGCGGTTGCCATCAGCGCTCCTAGCCAAATCAATCTCCAATTTTCAGTCGCAAAGAATGGTCCACCCAGCAAAGCCATTAAGATAAATAATAAAATAACGGCATATAAAGATACTTTCTTTTGAAATTCACTCGAAGAGCCATCAGACAGCCTATTTAACACCTTTTTATTCATGTTGATTGAGAAAAAACTAATAACATATCCAATGCTAAATACTTGCATATTTATTATTTGTTTTCCTCCTATTAAAGTAGCTATTGAAATAATCGCCGCTATTACAATTAACCACAATCCGCACGCTCTCTTATAATTGAATTCCAACTTTTCATCTTTATTATAATTTAAAAAAGCCATAAATATCTCCGATAAAATTATCACTCTTATTATATCACCGCAACGATAAAGCCTAAAAATCGTAAGCATTTATTATCAACATATGATAAACTAATCTCATGGGAACAACGCTTATATTTATAGTTATAGTAGCCGCCGCCGCAATTATTTTTCTGGTAATTAAAGCAAGGCAGGGGACTGACGGCGGCACAAGCCCAATTAAAACCCCAATAAAGAAAGAATATGTATACATTAAAAAATCTTGCGCAATGACGCCAAGTGAATTATCGTTTTACAAAACACTACACGAAGCAATAAACGGATGTGTAATTATACCTCAGGCTCATTTAAGCATGTTTTTGGATCACGAGATAAAAGGGCAAAGCTGGAAAGCGGCTTTCGCGAGAATAAACGGCAAGTCTGTAGATTTTCTAATTTGCACCAATGATATGAAGCCTCTCATAGCTATTGAGCTTGATGATAGTACTCACAACCAGCCCGATCGAAAAATGCGCGACGATTTTGTCAATTCGATCATGTCCAATACTAATATGCCCCTACTGCGATTTAAGGCAGGCGAATGGAACAGTGAAATAATTAAGCACAGAATCACCCAAGCTCTTTCGCAAAATTAGCGATTAAAAAACAATAGAACAAAATACGAACTAATTATTAGTTAATTTTTAAGCGTGTATGAAGCCGAATCGGCTGAGTATTTATATTGATAAATTTTGCACAATAACAATTACAAGCACAAATTATAAATCCGAACCAATGCAGATAAACCAATATACAACATAAAACACACCAAGCCGACAAATAGGGCGGTTTATAAAACAATAAACGACAAGTAGGTTGATTTGGTGAAAATGAGATAAATTTATCGCGAAAAAAAGACGATGAAATAGTCGTGTTTTTAGATATAGTTTTAATGTCGCACAATGTACCTTTTTACGCAAATAATAAATACCACATAAAGATGAATATACATATGTCTACATATATTCGCTAACACCTTATAAAACGAACTTTTTTTCTAGTAATTCGGCTAGGGGATTCTCTATTATATACAACCTCATAAAACATACTGTCTTTTTATAAAAATATACACCAACAAAATACGAACTTAAAAAAATATTTTTTTAATTCCAGCACTATACATACCGGAGTGCTACATTGATATTTTTTTACATCAATATAAACTCTGAGTATGCGCGCCGTAAAGCTCGTTAAGTTTTCCACAATACATTTTATATTATTTGACATTTTTTTATATTTTTTTATTGCCCTACTCCCCTAGCTTATCATTTTTGCGATTATTTGACTTTTTGCATATTTTTTTATATTGTTATATATATTTTCTACGCTATACAGAAATAGAACAAAAAGAGAACTTACTCTATCCAGAAGAGAAGTTGACCGCCCTACTTATAGAACGATCTCTGATCTACCCTAACGTCTATATACCCTGGCTTCGCGCCATTATTGTCCAAATAACTCAAAGTAGCTATCGCCTGTTTAACCTGAGCTTGAGCAGACCTATCCACCGTCATACGGATCTGGGTTTCCCTGCCCTCGGTCTTAAACCAGACTTGGCGTACAGTATTAGCCGGCAGAATAACCTCTGAAACATTCATTTTATGTTGCGAAAATTCAGACACAGCTTGACCAAGGAAACTCAAGAATTGACGATTGATAACTTCTTGACCGCCTCTGGTTGGCAGACCACTCTCGTCACGAACAGCAACCGTGGGCGCGGTAAAATAATTCCGCTCAAAAGTAACGCCGCTATCATCAACAAAATAAATCTTATCTCCGGAAGACCACTGAGCCACCGGCTGCCGAAACGTCAACTTAACGGCTGATCGCGCTAGAAAATCTCCCTCCACGCGAATATTTTTTACCTCAGGAGCTTTCTGTAAAAAGAATTGCTTGAGGTCATTATTATTGAGGAAGAATCGAAACCTCTCCGCTGGATGAGCGCTATAATATTCATTAAGAACGCTCACGTATTTATTAGCGTTGTTGGAACTTTTTGCGTCGGGAGTTTGGATTGAAATATTGATTGTCAATTGAAACAAAAGGAATATCACAACAAGCAAACTTACTGCAGTCGCAAGCATTTTCCGCATTACACGGCGACGCTTTTTCACCAATTCGTGCGTCTCGAGCCTCTCAGAAGTCTCCAGAGGGGAGGATGTTTGACGGCTATTAAGCGTCCTGTTCCGACGATAAGATTGGGCGGGCAAATCCTCGTAATTCTCAGTTCGACGACGCGCCGCGATTTCTCGACGGCTTAGATTCTCGTCCGATTTTTTCTTAGAGAAGGGGAATTTCACTTTCGCCTACCCTGCCTTCGCACTGTAGTAAGAATAATCTTCGCCATATCTTTAGCCGCGTTTGGCTTGGCAAATTTACCGAAGTTATCGCCCAGACCTTTAAGAATTTTCTGAGATTTTAATACGCCAATTATTTTTCGTGCCAAAATTTGATTGTCCTTATCTAGCTCGTCTTCAGAAACTATCAACGCCGCCAATGCGTCCTGGTAAACTTTAGCGTTTTTCAATTGATGCCCGCCTGTCAAATGGCCGTTAGGGGATGATGATTGTCGGTTTATGTAGCGCCGCCAATTCCAGAAGAGTAGTCGCCCCTGCCCTAGTCACGACTATATCCGCAGCCGCCAAAACTTCCGCCATTCCTTTATGAACAAACGCCTGCAATCGCCAGCCTTCTCGCTCGTCAGTTTGCTTGAGGATTTCTTCATATTGCTGATTTCCCGATATCAAAAACACCGAAGCTTCAGAAAGCAGGTTTTCCCTAATTGCTACAATCGCGGAATTAATTCGGCTCTGCTCCGAGTCCACCGCCAGTGATAACAACTAGCGGTTTATTGACATTAAAGCCCAGTTTTTTTCCTTCAATTCTTTTCCTCTCAGCCTCAGAATATGGACGAAAATCTGGTGCATACTGGAATGCCAACATACGAAGCTTTTTCTGGCGGGATAATTGTAATATTCAAGCGGCGCACCCGTACCAATAGCTTTTAGCAAATGGACTCAGCAAGCGATTCGTCAAACCTGGATGCGCGTCAGAATCATGCAAAACCAACGGGATTCTCAATAGTCGAGCCGCATAACCTACCGGTAAGCAAACATATCCGCCCTTAATGAAAAATAACATCTGGACGCCACTGCAGGAGCTTAAATAGACTCTGAAAAAAATCCAATCATCACCTTAAAAACCGTCGCGCAAATTTGGGAAATAAAATTGACGGATGTAGATGAAATGAGATACTTTTTTTCCGTGATATCGGCGTAATTTTTCCAGCAATAATCAAATCGACCGGAATATTCTCGTCGAACTTAGCAAAAATCCCGCGTGCGCTGGCGCCAAATTTTTTTATCACACCAAAAACGAAGCTCGTGATCACCAGTTTTCTGTAATTCTCTAAATACGGCTACCACTGGCGTAACGTGTCCGCCTGAGCCGCCGCCGACCGCTAAGATCTTGGCCACTTTCACCCTCCTCTAATGCTTTATGTGACGTATATTTGGAAATTTGGAAAACTAAACCCGAGCGCTGCCGCGATAAACAACATGCTTGTACCACCATAACTTAATAATGGCAATGGAATTCCTGTAAGTGGCGCCAAGCCCCTGTCATTGCGGCAATATTTCAGTATCACGTGAGACGCGATCCAGCCAAAAATTCCCTGCCACAATTAGCCGCAACGTTACGTTTCGGAAGCCTCGCGGCTACGTGCAGAAATCGACAATAATAACGCCGTAAATAGCGCCAATATAGCCATTAAGCCGACAAAAGCCAAAACGTTTCTCCCATGACAGCAAAAAAATTGAGTCGTTAGTCGCCTCTGGAAGATATCCTGTCGCCTGAACGCTTTTTACCAATTCCAAGCCCCAGAAGCCCGCCAGAACCAATCGCAATCCTGGCCTGCTGAATATGATAATTCTTGTTCTCCTGACTACTCGTCCCTTTATGGCTATCGCCTTGCACGAAAAGTCATCACGCGCTCAATTCGGTGTGGCGACGTAAAAAAATCATCACCAAACCACAAAGCGCAACAATCGCCAGAATCTTCTTGAAAAATCTTCCAATCAATTCCAGCCACTAAAAGTCATTGATAAGATAATCGCTATCAACGAAATTCCCGTTCCCAAGTCTTTTTGCAAAAAAACACAATCATCAGCAGCGACAAGCCGGAAATAATGCCCAGCGGAATGATAGTTTCTTGGATATCGTTCAATTTTTCCCTGTTGCGAGCGACGCCCTAAAAAAATCCCGCCAAAAACAATAGCACGCCATATTTGAGCACTCTGACGGCTGGAAAGCTACCTAATCCTCCCAGATAAAACCATCTATACGCACCGTTAGTTTCTTGCGCAAACGACAAATGAAGTACCGCGCCCTGAGAGAAATAGTAAAATACATAGCGCAAATCCAGCGTAGAGAATGTATTTTGATCTCTCACCAGTAAACCATTTGTACGGCGTAAAATAAAAACGCAGAAAAAAAGCCACGACAGCAATAAAGCACACTCGTCAGCTGCTTGCCAAAGAAATACGTATCACTATAATTCGTGCCGTAAGCATAATTCATCACGTTAGCGCGTTGCGGCCCCAGCGCATACATAACAATCAGCCCAAGTAGCAGCAAAAGCCCCATATAAAGCACAATCTGATACATCGGTCGATGACTTCGAACCGGCTGAGCGATAGATTGACGATTTTTGGCGACCGAATTACGCAATATGACCTCCAGCAAGCGCCAGCATCACGCCAATAAACGCCATCACACAGCCAATGACCCAGAAGCGCATCGTCACTTTAGTTTCTGGCCAACCAATCGCCTCTAAGTGATGATGAATCGGCGCAGATAAGAAAATCTTTCTCTTAAATAATTTCTTGCTGACGATTTGAGTCAAGCTCGATCCCGCCTCGATTACAAATAGTAGTCCAATCACGGGAAGTAGCAATAACGAATCGGTTAACATCGCCACAACACCTAAGCTGGCACCATAAGCAAAACTTCCAACATCGCCCATGAAAAATCGAGCTGGATAAATATTGAACCACAAATAGCTCAAAAGCACACCAACAACTGTAAAGCAGAATCCCGCCAATATGACGTGCTGTTGTAATAAAGCAATCACACCAAATGCTCCAAAGCTAATACCGAGCAGCCCGCCTGCCAGCCCGTCCATTCCATCAGAGATATTAACGGCGTTACCGGTAGCCACCACCGCAAATGCAAACAAAGGAATTATCAACCAACCAATATTCACCTCGCCCACAAACGGCACATGAAAACTCGCCACGCCCAGTTTAGCAAAGAAGAACCAACCAAGCACCACGCCAATCAACGTAATCAGCGCAAACTTCACTGGACTGCGAAGCCCAGCCGCGCCGCCGCCCAAACCACGCAGATTGATGATATCGTCAATTAGCCCGACAATTCCGCCACCAACCAACGCCGCCAGAGGAAGCCAGGTCTGCGCTCGGTCTAAATTGAAGAAAAATCGTCACCACAAAGATTGAAATTACGCCAATCACTCCAGCCATCGTCGGAATGTTTCGCCGCAATTTTGCCGCTTGGAATTTGGCAAAAACCTTTAGCTTTTTTTCCCATCAGTGCTTTCCGACCTTTGACGCTTCCAGAAGCGATATCGATAAGCGAAAAACGTATAAATTGGCGTTAAAAAAACATCGCTAGTAAAAAACGCGCCGACGCTCAGTAAAAACACGTGCGTCAATTCATTGGTCATTGTTTGTAAAGCTATTCCCATATTTATTCCTTTGGTGCTATTTTCATATAATCAATCATCCAATTGGATATATCTGTAAAAATTGGTCCAGCATGGAGATTTCCCTGTAAGTTAATCCCTCTTCCCGGAGCCGCTACACGTACCATTATGACATATTCGGCGCCATTTTTTCCACCGCCATAACCAATATATGTAGCAATCGTTTCTTTTTGAGTGTAAGCGCCATTAACCACTGTTTCAGAAGTACCAGTTTTTCCACCAATTTCATAGCCAGATTTATCACTCTTTGACAAGAATGAAGATCGGCGCGCCGTCGTTAGCATCGTTCGCATCTGCGATGACGTACCGCCGCTTACGGTTTGGCGAATGACTTTATTTTCCGACGATTTCAAATTGCCAGATTCGTCAATTGCACCAACGAGAATGGTTGGTTTGTAATATTGACCGCCGTTAACCAGCGATGAAAATCCAGCCGCGACTTGAACCATAGTCAAGTTCATACTTTGCCCGTAAGTCATAGCCGAATAACGAACCTCGTTTCCTTCAGCGCTATCTGGCGGATAAATATAGCCCGAAGCCTCGCCCAGCTCAATTCCAGTTTTAGCGCCAAAACCAAATTTATCGTGATAATATTCATACAAAGTCTGACGAGCCGGCAAATTAATCTGCGAGCCATTTCCTAATTTTCGAATCGCGGTAATCGTACCAACGTTGAGCGAATTATTGAATGCCCCCTGAATCGTCATTGGACCGCCCAAACCTCTCAAGACATTACACATCGTGCGGTCAGCGACTTTAATACAATCGGTATTATTATATGTGCTGGACGGTGTAATAACGCCCTTGTCAATTGCCGTAGCGAAACTAAAGGACTTGATAATCGATCCCGGTTCAAACGGCACCATCGACGCGCTATCCACAAACACCGACCCGTTTTTCTGCTTAGCAAAATCCGCTGGATTATAAGTCGGATAGTTCGCCATTGCCAGAACTTGACCGTTTTTCGGATTCATAACAATCACGCTTCCTTCGGTGGCGCCAGCTGCTTCAATTCCTTTTTTCAACGCCAATTCAGTCTGGTTTTGAATATTCCTATCCACCGTCAGCGCCAAATTGTCACCAGATTTTGCCTCGATTCGCATATTATTTTTTCCAACCGTCAAAGGTATATTCCTCACGTCAGTTACAGATTGCAATAGCCCGTCCCGACCCTTAAGCTGCTTATTCAAAGAGCCTTCGATGCCATATTGACCTTCGCCAGCCGCATTCACAAATCCAAGCACGTGCGCGCCCAGTTCGCCCTCAGGATAATTTCGAATAGAGCTTTGCTGGTACAACACACCCGCAAAGTTTTTCTTTTTCAATTTTTCCGCTTGAGTCCTGGTAATATTCTTCGCCAAAACTTCATAGCGCGACTTTTTATTATTGAGGCGTTCAGATACATTTTCCGTCATTTCGCCGCCAGCAATTTCCCTCAGACTATCAACAAGCTGGCTCCGCTCTTTATCGTCAATCGACTGCGGATCCGCAATCACCGTGTAGACCGCCTGATTAAGCACCACAGGAACTGGCGTTTTTCCCGTCCATCATGTAAATTTTCCCGCGCTCCGCAGGAATGATAAATTGACGCTGCTGACTCGCCCGCGCCAACTCCGTATATTTGCCATATTGCAAAATCTGCAATTGAAATAATCGCAACACAAAAGCCGCCATCACTACTAGTAAAGCGATGGCTAACCAACCAGTTCTTGAACGAATAAGCCGCTGCATATTGCTTATTTTATTATATCACTATTGAGCGTAATGCGTTTCAGTTGTCGTCATAGCTGAAGCGACATTGCTATTCTTCACCTTCTCTAGCGCCGTCAAGCGTGCATTCTGAACTTCCAATTCTGACTTTTTTGCGCTTAGTTCGGTGATTTTTGTATCCAGACTCTGAGCTTCATAGCCGTAAGCCGTAAGCCTGGTTGCCTGAGTAAGATAAATCAAGCCCAGTACTGTAATCATCAATGCAACTAGCACTGTATGAGCAACAGGACCAAGTTTGACCTGAGACTGAAAACGTGTAGAATTCTGATTTCGGCGCAATTGACCGTGTGAGCGTCGTGAAGTAAATGTGGTGGTGTTTGTCATTTGTCTCTATCTTTTATGTTTATATTTGTATTTAACATAACAAACCAGCCCGCCCGTTAAAGACAGGCTGGTTTCTATAAGGTATATTCCGGAATACGCTTTAGTTTAGCCGCGGCGTACTGAAACAGTCTCTGCCTTGTCTGTATTCTGGAATTCTACTTTGATGTGGATTGGCATAATAGCCTCCTTCTTTTTGTTTTATTTTTTCACGGCGTATCGAAATTTTGCACTTCGACTACGCGGATTGTGAACATCTTCAGTTCCAGACACCGGTTTTTTCTCTGGGACAATTAGCTCGGCCTCATATCCAGCCATCGCTTGCTCGGAAAAGTAACGCTTAATCAACCTATCTTCCAAGCTATGAAAACTAATTATCCCTACTCGCCCGCCCTTATTAAGTAAGCGTGGCAAAAGTGGCAATAGTTCTTCAATCAGCTTAAGTTCGCGATTGACTTCAATGCGTAGCGCCTGAAAGGTACGAGTCGCAGGATAATGCTTCATGCTACCGCGACCAACGGTTTGCTTGATCAGATCAGCCAGCTCAGTCGTTCCCTGAATTGGTCGAGCTTTTACAATTGCCTGCGCAATTCGCCTTGCCCGTCCGGGATTTTCCTCGCCGTAACGAATAATCAGCTGCGTCAAATCATCAACCGAATACGAATTGACAATATCTGCCGCTGTAATTTCCGTCCGATTGTCCATCCGCATATCTAGCGGACCGTCAAATCTGAACGAAAAACCTCTCTCTGCTCTGTCAAGCTGCGGTGACGACACCCCCAAATCAGCCAAAATCACGTCAAACTTACGCCCCTGCTTGACTAAATCTTGCGCCGCGCTCACAAAATCTTTGTGAATTAAAGTTACGCCTTTTTCAGCCAAATCGCCCAATGTTTTAATCGCGTTTTCGTCGCGATCTACTAACACTGAGTTCAAGTAATTATCCGTCCTATTTAAGAATGCCCTGGCATGGCCGCCATAGCCAGCCGTCAAATCGAGATACGACTCGCCTTCGACTGGTTGCAGCTTGCTAAGGGTTATCTCCAAAAGTACGGGAACATGAATCGGTTCGCTTTCTTGAAGAAGCTTTTCCGACTGTGGTGGATGTTCTTTAATACTCATCATTATTCCATTATACAGAAATAATGCTCGAGATCACCTAACTGGATATTTAATTCTGGCTTTTTTGTATTTGTGTTTTGTTTGTTTTTGTTGTCTTAGAGTGGAAATTTGTTGATTGTCAGTAACAACCATGCTTTCCAAAGAGACTTATGTGTGAGGTGGAGTTTTTTTGGGAGGTGTTTGAGGAAGGTGCGTTGCCGTTTTTAATGTGGAGCAAATTGCCACATGCCATTTTCAAATACCCAGATAGTTGATCTCGAGAGGTTTTTAATTGTTAAAGTGCTTAGCTAATCTACTATTCCGCGTTCTCGGCCGCTATTAGCCGAAAAATATTCCCCCTGCTCGCACAGCAACGACTTCTCTGTCAATTCCAGCGTAGTCGAGCAAATGCTGCTCAATCGTCACTCGTCCTTGTTTTTGGTCGAGCGCCGATGCGGTTTTTACCTCGTCGGAATTTAACGTTCAGGTCGGCAACTCGCTCATCCAGAATACTTCCCGTTAGAGCACTTTCCACTTCCCGATCCCAGATTTGCTGTGGATACAAGTGGAGATATTTGCCAAACCCGCGAGTTAGCACGACGCCTGATGCAAATTCTGCTCTGAGTTCAGCTGGAATTGTCAAGCGCCGCTTGTCATCCAACTTACGCTCAAAGTAATCTGTCTGCACGTCGTCCTTCCTTCGTGGTAGATTAGTTGTTTTTGTAGTGGATGTTTGTTTTTGTTGGTGATTTTCCATCAACTTTCGTTCCACTGACTCCACTATACTACCCACACCTACCCACTTGCAAGCCCTTTTTATGACTTTTTACCCATTTTTGCATCAAATAAAAACTTTTCCACATTTTTGTGGAAAAGCCTAGTGTTGGGTTGATGTAAGTCTACGCTATTAATATCTCTCAGCAAATTCCCTACTTGCCTGTCTCAGGACCTCATCAATCGCCAGCGCGTCAGGAGAAACTTCCAACGCCCTACGGTTAATTCCGTATAGATATAAATTGTCCAGATCTCGCACGCGGCTCAAAGCCACATAACCCATACCTTCAACAAACGCCTTTCTCAGGTCAATCTTAGCCGCATCCAGCGTCATTCCCTGACTTTTGTGAACCGTTATAGCCCACGCCAAACGCAGCGGCACCTGAGAAATACTCGCTCGTTTGCGCTCTCCGTCTCGCAATTCCCAAACATCCGGTACCATCGTCACCCGACGACCATCTCGAAACTCAACAACCGGATATTCCGTCAGCGGCTCAAAATCAACTACCGTGCCGATACTTCCATTGGCATATAATTTTTTTGCGGCGAATTTTTTTAACCGCCATCACTAACGCGCCCAGCTTAATCACTAAATTTTCGGGCGCCAGAACCGACCTTTGCAGATTCTCTACATAAATTTTCGAGCCCGTCGTCGTTTGCTGATACGAGCGCTCTTCCCCCGGCAATTCCGCCAATTTTTGAATATTGATATCATCAACATCAACGTTTACAGTGTGTAGTTCTGTTATATCACCATCTGGCGGCTCAATTTTCGTGCGCGCCAGCAATGCCTCGACGTGACGTCGCCTAACATCGCCAGTTCTTAGAGCGGTCAGAATCTCCAAAAGCTGCTCATCATTCTGACGATATTGTCGCTCCAAATATAAAACTGCCGGCCGAAGTTCTTGCCAAGCATCAGAATAAACCACAAAACCGCCGCCCTGCTCGTTCGGACGATTCACTGGCGGCAATTGGAAAAAATCGCCGCTCATCACCAACTGAATACCACCAAACGGCTGATCATTTTCCCTGACGGTTCGTAAAACTTTATCAATCATATCCAGCCGAAAATCGTGAAGCATTGAAATCTCGTCAATGATCAACACGTCGGTTTTAGAAATCACATCACGCCGCGTTTTTGACAATCGTTCAAAAAAATTGTTCGGCAAATGATCACTCACACCAATGCCACTCCAGCTGTGAATCGTATTGCCACCAAGATGCGTCGCCGCCAGACCAGTTGTCGCTGTTACCGACACCTTTTTACCCGCGTTTTCGCGCCTGCGCAATAAAAAGTATTCAACAGGTGAGTTTTTACCCGTTCCAGCCGCGCCAGTCAACAACGCCGACCGACCGCTCAGCAGAATAGCCAACGCTAATTCTTGGTCCATTTTAGCCTCGTGGCGGTTCGCCTTCTGGCTCGCCGAGCAACTTCTTCGACTTAATTTCGTAACGCTTGCCCGTGATTTTTACTCTCGATATAATCCTCGTTAATGAGATTTACAAACATATCCAAATCATTGCCGTCCATGATAATAATCGCGCCGTTATCATCGCTCATCAATTCCAATTGCATCTCATCGGCATAGTCCAAAAACATCTTCCTGCTTTAACCGCGCCGATTTCCAATTTCTGCAATTTATTAATCGTCTTTTTGCGCTCCTTCACCAACGCGTTAAGATCCATTCCCTCCGGAAAACTTAGCTTATATTCCTTCTCAATTTCCGCTACTTTTTTTATCAGCAATCACCTGCTTTTTTTGTATTCATAGCCAAACATTCGCTCAAATTTTCCAGGATTAAACGCAAAAATATCTTTACCGACAATCAAAACTTGATTATCATCTGGAACCTTAAAACCAACCTCCGCATTAAACGAACCAAATTTGCCGTCAGAAAATTCCCAAGCCAACGCACTCTTTAGCGTCTGACCTTGCTGGATTAGCTTAACCGTATAAAATACTGCGTCAGGGTTGTTCGGATCAGTAAATCGCGCCACAATTCCCTTCATACGCTTGAATTCGTGTTCAGTTTCCGAAAACTCCACGATATCATGGCGCTCGTGCTCGATTAGATGAATCAGAGTTTCAGCTCGCCCAACCTTTTCCAAGTCAGTTCTCAATAAAACATTGTCTTCTGATTCGCTCAATTCATAATCGCGAACACTCAATCCAGTGCCTGCACCCAAATTGACCTGATTGATATAATCAAACAAGAACAACGGCCTGAGCTGCTGCTCAACATCGCCTTTTATCGGCATAAAATACGGCGTGTAATTTTTGCTAAATAAGAACAGCTCTATCTGTAAATCGTTCTTTTTTGCGTCGTTTTGATTTGCCCACAAAAAAAATATCAGTCGTTTCCCTCACTTCTTCCATTTTTCTAGTATAGCAA
>BNJU01005120.1_pt1 | contig 19095 bp, 19 predicted proteins | sample 8539281 | NCBI WGS metagenome assembly BNJU01 (sample SAMD00202456, study PRJDB9452) | human saliva metagenome | isolation source: human saliva | place: Japan
GGATCTTCTAAGAATATAATTTCGCCTTATCATTTTCTTCGATATATATTCTGTCTCAAACCATATGATTCTGACCCATTTTGAGACAAATAATAATCAATAAGGTCTGAAACATGGTTGATTTGCTCATTTATACCTCAGGTGCTCATCTTCGTAGGTTGTTGATAAATCTATTAAATTTATCTGTTAAATTTTCTAAAAATACGACCTTCAACTCTTAACATCATCTAATATTTTCCAGAATGAAATAAATACAAAGTAAGAGTGAAAATAATTTTCTATCTTTTAATCTTATTCATAATAGCTTTTTAAAACTGTGATATTTTGAGTTCCCATTTTCATTAAAAATTCCAAATTACGCACAATCAATTCTATATTTCTAACATATCTTCACGATAATGTCGTTGTCCAGATACCATTGAAATCGAAATCTATTGTTGAATCTAAGTTATTAATCAGTGCAGATTTCAAATAAATTTTAAAAGTTTATATCAAGTCAGTTTTATCAAATCTCAAATAGTATCAGTCCATTTTTGTATCAAGCTTAGGGTGCTATATCGTTTTACTAACTGATTATCTGCTCTGTGCTCTTAAAATAATCTTTACTTTAGGTACAAATCAGTTAGAGGACGTCCTCTAGAGGTTCGAATTTAATGTATAGTTCTAATACTCTGAACCTAGTCTTCGATATAAAAATTCAAGCAACTCTATAATTGTTTCTGATCAATGTACACCTCTGAATGAATTTACATTTGAAAAATCAATCAATTATTCCATCTAAAATTGACGAACACTATGAATGATGAATCTAATATCTACGAATCACCAAACCATACATCTTTTGACCTTTCAGACGGTTTCTCTTCGAGTTGAAAAAATTGATTTTTCTGTATTCAAATAAACTAGTGAAAATTGCTTGGACAGTCTCTTGTTTTCTTAGGAAAATTGCTAAAAGAAAATCCTACGTATCATATCTCTAAAGGCAAAAGGTAACCCACTAAAATAAAGTTGTAAGTCGCTACTGACCATCTGATGAGTATAAAATTCCCATTATACGATTTCCATAAATAAAATTAGATCCTAGTCGGCACTTCCTGTTAATTAAATAAATTTATATCAATTAATGATTGTTTTGACCTCTGTTAGTTCTTAAATCTTTCCTACCTTGCATAATCACGTTAGTTAGTGAATTACAGTACATTAACTTTCCTAAAGAGACTTTAAAGTCATATTTATCTCAACCTTATATATTTCTCCCGTCATTTGCCAAAAATTTAAATTCAGCTTCATTGCTTAATGTAGTCCAGTTTAATCATATCTGACCAAACCTCGAAAATTTTCAATTTTCATCACTATATACTCTTCAAAAATATATTTCTAGTACAAACTGAGGACAAAACGACCTTTAGCATCCACCGTAATAATTTTCTGTTCAAATGGACTATCTCGATATGAGCGATTTGTTTTAGCGTCAAGTCAGTTAGATTCCTCAAGCCATCATCTGATTCTGCCGTTTCATCATGTATGGAATATACCAATATCACTTGAGTTTTATAAATATCAAACGGAAAACGATACCGTTTTCTCCACTTTTATTAATCAAAAGCTAACTAAGTTAAATAGTATTAATACATTTTGAATTCTATCTCCGTATACTAATTCGCCTAGCGCATCAGAACAGTATCAAATGCTACCTAACCTCATGCAAAGCTTCTGATCTTTTCAAGGTCTCTTGCGTCTTTATAGAATACTTTGATCTAATGTACACTATCTAAAGAAAGCAGATAACCAATTAAATGAGATTTATCTCAAATCTAAGTACCAATTATTTAATTCTTCAAATGTAGTATTTGGAACTTTGACCAGAAAATCTGATATAAAGCTTTTGAGTTATATTTCTGCCTCTTTAAGTATTCTTCATATAATGAATGACAGTGGAGTATTTATCAACCTGCATCCTCAGAGATTCTTAAGTATAAAGTAAGTGAAAATAAAATCTGCTGGTATCATAAACTGACTATTAGTCAAAACTGCCAAAAGAGAATCCTAGCTGAAGTCTATGTTCTATTTGATTCCATGCAATGAGCGACTGATGTATTCTATATAATCTCATCTCCCATTTTATAATTATTTTTGTCAAGTATCAGCTTTAATCAGTTCAGCATTTGTTAACTTGTATTTTACCAATATTAACTTTGGTAAAAATCTTTATAGGTCTTCAGATTCATCAATTTTCATGCAAATAAAAAGTCATTTTTCTGTAGAACCTTTGCCAAATATCATTCGAAAGCATTATTTGAGTTTATTTCTTCGCAATCAAAGCATTTGTCTAGCTAAGCTTCAGGCGCTACTGATGTGACTAGCATCAATGTCAATATTTTCGATTTCTTCATAAGTATCAAAAATTTAAATTCTTTCAAATAGTGTCTACTCTGTTTTCGGGTTTCGCACTCTAAATCAAAATCCATATTGATTGTCTTTCTGCGACCATTGTTGAATTCAGCGAGACAGGAAATTTAAGAAATATATACATACTGAGTTAATGTACCTTGTCCATCCAACAGCATCGTAAGTGCTTGTCACTGCAACTGGACGATTAATGGTTGTGAGACAATATTCTACTAGGCAAGTTATGATTATAAAAATCATCTAATAAAGTTGTAACCTCGCTGCTCAGTCCACCCATAGCCTCTTTGATATGATGGTTCGTTAGATTTAGACTCTCAAATCTTCCAATTTTCTTTCGAAAATTCCCATTTTAATCACCTATTTCATTTTGTTGTCACTACTGCAAATGCTACACTTTCACATCATTACTATAACATACAAAAAGAGCAAATTATTATCAAATTAAAGGATACCTTTTCTAGTATTCAATATAATTTTCTTGCAATCTCTTAATAAGAGTCTTCACATCATCCATTATCGATGATAGGAGAACAATACAGTTAAAGGATTCCTCTTGACTCAACAGACACCTCTTCACGCCCTGGGTATCTTGGATTCTACGGACTCAAAGATGTCGCCGCTTGATGTTTTTCCACTGATCCTGTTGGAAATTTCATCTTTTCACACAGCTTTTAGGCCGTATTCAATTCTAACTATAGTCTAACACATATAAGATACTTCCAGCCCTAGAATTTTTGTACAAGATTTATAGAGTTCTACAACCTATCCCGCAACTTCTCCACAAAGAGATAGGCCGCTGGGCAGGTTAGAGTATTCTTAATCGTCAAATGATTAATCTGATGAATTTTCTTGCGGTCTGTATGGGGAAAATTCTCTGCAGCCTTTGGACGGACATCGTAGATTGAGCAGAGATTGTCTCCACTCAAAAAGGACAAGGCATAGCCTTGAAAACCTTGTCACCGTCTTCGTCCACCTGCAGAAACTCCTCTTCAAAAGCCGGCAGCTTCATCTTGAAATACTTGGCAATGCGGACAATGTCGGCTTCCTTAAAGTCTGGCTCCTAGAGTTTTTGCAGCAATTGGCACAAGCTGTACAATCAATCTCCTCAAAGACCTCATCATGGATCTGCTGGGCAATCTTATCTAGGTTTTTTGGGGCTTTTTCTTGAGACTGGCTAAAATTTTCGGTGCTCTTTCTGCTTTTGTAGGGCTAGCTGATGGTATTTTTCAAGGTCAATTTCTTGAGTCATATATTTTTCTTTCTGTATTCAAATTGTTTTTATTATATCATAAAAATGAGCGCTTCTTAAATGTTGTCAAACTTAAAGAATATTAGATATTCCATCTAACAAAAATCTGAGAACGAATCCCAGATTTGCTTTTATAAACTTAGAGTTATGATCAAATGCCGTCACTAAATGCTTTTTCCACCATCCTTGCTGACGCTCCATGTATCTTCGATATGAGGGATAAATTCATACAAGTCTCTTCATCGCCTTCAAAGGACATCATATAGACCTTATCGCCTTGTTTGAAGACCCAAACCGTTAGGTTTTGAGTGGATTTTAAAACAACATTAATCTGAAAGGCTTCATTTCCAGCTACTGTACTCTTTGCTCCCCAAAAATCATCGACTTCCTTATTATCCTTCCAGTGGTAGGCAATCCGTTGGGCAATGGTTTCAGCGTTGAATTCTTCCACCTTCTCCAATGTTAGCTTTTTCTTTTGTATAGCGTTCATCGTGACAATGTTATAGCCACTTCCATCCGTATACTGGACGCTGTCGCCACCATCTACGTCTGTAAACTTAATCCAATTATCAGGAATACTAATATAGCCATAATCATCAGAACCAACGCGCTGTGTACCAGTAGTCTTTGACGTTTTTTTGTCTCTACTGCTACTGCTGCTTGTATCGTTGTCATCTCAGGAAACCCGACTAGAAGAATCAGATGGTTTCCGACTGCTATAGCTCCTGATAAGGCTACAAGAGGACAGGAGAGACCGGCTAAGATAGTCAGGAGAGCATAAAGTACTTCTTTTTCATAGTCATTCCTTCCTAAATCTAATAAATTTTACTAATACTAGTTTACCATATTTTTTAGGACGAAAGGAAAGAGAGACATTGTCACATCCGATTTCTTTTTCCGTTTATAGGACTATGCTTTTTAGCAGCTTATTCCACTGGTACCATCCGACCAAACTGTTGATTAAATAGATCAAATATTTCCCTTGAATCTGAAGGCTTTCACCCCACCAGAGGTAGATAGAAAAAATATTGGTCGCTGCCCAGAAAATCCACTGTTCGCGATAAACAGCCGTCATCAAGATTTGCCCTACACCATTTGTCGCATCCGTGATTGAATCACGATAAGGACGATTGGCACCCTACAGACTGATAAATCAAGCCAAAAGACCAACCACCAAAGCACACTGAGTGATAGATATTTTTGTCCATCCTTTAGCATCTAGCTTACGAGCAACAAACTCTTGCTTTTCTTTCTTAAACTGACCTTGGTAAATCCACACCAAGAGGCCAATTGGCTGCATGATTGTAAAGTAAAGAGTCGTCAGGACCTCGCCATAGAAGCCTTTCTGCAAAGCCAAAATCAAGTAAATCACAGAATTGATCAAACCAAAGAGGTAATTGCTAGCCCGTCCTTCAGAAACGAAGATCACACAGATAATCCCAGTCAGACTGCAAATCATCCCCGTCCAATCCACGATGCGATGTTCATATATCAGCTCCAGCCAAAGCGGAAAACTCCCTAGAATCAAGAGATAGGCCCATTGACCTAGACTGCGATGAGCAAACAAATCGTCCCAGATAAGTTTCAAGGTACCAGAAAAAGCCGAGCTTCTTCATGCTAGTCATCATTCGTTTGTAGCCACCAGACATTTCAGAAAGCGTCAGCTTCATGTTTGCAATTTTCTTTTGGATATAAGTATTCATTCTTTCTCCTTTTGTTTTTTAAGAGCCGTGTCAAATTGACTTACGGATGCAACGCTCTATTATTTTCGAACACGCACAAGGTTTGTCTCATACAGTGTTCACATTTTATCATATTCCTATTTCTAAAATGTCAAGTAAAATCAAAAAGATTTCCTAACGTTCGATTTTAAGAAAAGATCTACAAATTTTTGTAAGTCTTTTTACTTAGAGTTGATAGTAGTCGAACGTTTTTTGATTAGTTACAATCTTTTTGTGAAGCTAATTAGCTTTCTACACTGAAAAACAAGAGACTTAATAAATAGGCATCTTGTTTTTTAAACTATTATTCGCTGACTGCTCCCTTTGCTATCAAGACTCCAAGTATCTTTCATGTTTGTGGTGAAATCATCAAGAGTTTCTTCGTCGCCTTCAAAGGATGAGTATATAGACTTTGTCATCTTTTTGGAAAACCAATGTATTAGCAAGTTGTCCCGATTTCAGAATGATGTTTATTTGAAGGCTTCTATTCCTGAGACAGTACTTTTTAGAGCCCCACATCTTCTCAATATTATCTTTTTGACTCAATTATAGGCTACATGTTGAGCAATTGTTTCTGCATTGAAAGTCTCACCATCTGCTACTTCAGCTTCTGCCTTAGAAACAGCATTCATGGTAATGATATTATAAGCAGAACCGTCGGTATATTGGATAAGTCCTTCAACTTCTGCATCAAAAATTTAATCCATTTACTTGGGATATCGATATAACCAAACTCAGGAGAACCAACACGTTTTTGTTTCTTGATTGGTTTTGTTCTTTCTTCTTTTTAGAAGAAGAATTTGAAGAATTCTTTTTTCACTTGTGCACTGGAACTAGTCGAAGAACTAGATTGATCAGGCTTTTTGTCAGACTTGGCACACGATGCAAAGAGTAAGTGAAGTTAATACCAGAACTGCTCCAAGCAGATACGATCGTTTCATGATTTTCTCCTTTTGAGATATATTACCTAGAGATACCGACTTTATTCCTCATCCATACTCAGGACACTGAGGAAGGCTTCTGTGGGACTTCGACAGAGCCGATAGCTTTCATCCGTTTTTACCGGCTTTTTTTGTTTTCTAGGGTTTGCGCTTCCGGGAAACGTCACCACCATAACACTTGGCCAAGACATTCTTCCGTAGAGCTTTGATGTCTGTCCGAGCCACGATTTTCTGACCGATAGCGGCCTGAATAGGTACTTCAAACTGCTGACGAGGAATGATTTTCTTGAGCTTTGTCTACAATCAGCTTACCACGCTCATAGGCAAATTCCTTGTGAACGATAAAGCTGAGAGCATCAACCTTGTCGCCATTGAGGAGAATATCCATCTTAACCAGCTTGGACGAGCTGATACTCTGAGATTTCATAGTCAAAGCTAGCATAGCCACGGGTAGAGGACTTGAGCTTATCAAAGAAGTCAAAGACAATTTCAGCAAGTGGGAGTTTGATAGATGACGTGACCGATTATCATCGATATAGTCCATGGTCACAAAGTCACCGCGTTTGCGCTGGGCCAATTCCATCACCGCACCAACAAATTCCTGGGGCACCATAATCTGCGCCTTGACGTAAGGGCTCCTCGATGGAATCAATCTTGGTTGGATCCGGAAACTCGCTCGGATTAGACACATCCAGCGAGGCACCATCCGTCATATTGACCTTATAGATAACGGACGGCGCCGTCATAATCAGATCAATATTAAACTCACGCTCCAAACGCTCCTGAATGACATCCATGTGCAGCAAGCCTAAGAAACCACAGCGGAATCCAAATCCTAGCGCCTGCGATGTTTCTGGCTCAAACTGCGAGACTGGCATCGTTTAGCTGGAGCTTTTCAAGAGCCTCACGCAGGTCATTGTATTTATTGGACTCAATCGGATAGAGACCAGCGAAAACCATAGGATTCATCTGCTTGTAGCCAGCTAGTGGCTCTGCAGCTGGATTGTCCGCCAAGGTCACTGTATCTCCGACCCGCGTATCCTGTACCGTCTTGATAGAGGCTGCGATATAGCCAACATCCCCTGTCGCTAAGAAATCGCGTCCAATAGCCTTGGGTGTAAAGATGCCGACCTCAGTCACGTCAAAGGTCTTGCCATTACTCATGAGCTGAATGGTATCTCCCGGCTTGACCACACCGTCCATCACCCGCACTTGCAGGATTACCCCACGATAGGCATCATAGACTGAGTCAAAAATCAAGGCTTTGAGCGGTGCTTCAACATTTCCAGTCGGGGCTGGAACTTTTTCCACAATCTGCTCTAAAATTTCCTCAATTCCGATGCCAGCCTTGGCAGAAGCCAACACGGCTTCGCTTGCATCCAACCCAATCACGTCTTCAATTTCTGTCCGCACCCGCTCTGGATCCGCAGCTGGCAGGTCAATCTTATTGATAACAGGCAGGATTTCCAAGTCATTGTCCAGCGCTAGATAGACATTTGCCAAGGTCTGAGCTTCAATCCCCTGAGCCGCATCCACGACCAAAATAGCCCCTTCACAGGCAGCTAATGACCGCGATACCTCATAGGTAAAGTCCACGTGTCCCGGCGTGTCAATCAAGTGGAAGATATAGGTTTCGCCGTCCTTGGCAGTATAATTGAGCTCGATAGCATTGAGCTTAATGGTGATACTGCGCTCCCGCTCTAAGTCCATGCTGTCTAAAAAGTTGGGACTGCATTTCCCGGCTGGAAACTGTCTCCGTCGCCTCCAAAATCCGGTCAGCCAAGGTTGATTTCCCATGGTCAATGTGGGCAATGATGGAGAAATTGCGAATCTTCTCCTGACGTTTTTTTCAAATCTTCTAAATTCATTTTGTCTCATCCTTTTTAGGGTATTCTATTTATTATAACACAAGACCAGTGATTTTTCCTATAGACTCAGACTTTCTCTGTAAATTATGCTATACTTATCACAGAATAATTTTGGACACTTTATGATTAAAAATTCTTGCACTTGATATGGACGGCACCTTGCTCAACAGCAAAAAGAAATCCCTCCCAAGCTAACATTGAAGCTCTGCACCGAGCGATTGAAAAAGGAGTCAAATTGGTTCTTGCACAGGTCGCCCCTTGGTCGGCGTCAAACCCTATTATGGCAAGCTAGGCCTTGCACAAGAAAACGAATATGTCATCGTAGACAATGGCTGCGCTACACACCAGACCAACGACTGGAGTCTTGTGGACTGGCAAGAGCTGAGCGGTCAGGATATTCGCTATCTCTACAGCCTGTCTGAAAATAGCCCTGTCCAGCTGACTCTCTTTGATGAGGAGCATTATTTCTTCGTCGGAGAAAAAGCCAGTTCCTATGTCGTGAATGATGCTAGCTTAGTCTTCACCACTCCAACCGAGATTAGCCTGGAAGAGGCTTGCAGCGCTCAACACAGAATGTTTCAAGCTATGTTTTTAGGCAGCCAAGAGCAGGTAGATGCTTTTGAAGCCGACTTTGGCCAAGAAATCTGCCAACGTTTCAGCGGCGTTCGCTCTCAGCCAGTCATTTACGAGGCCATGCCATCTGGTGTGACCAAAGCCTTTGCCCTAGAGCGATTGGCTAAACAATTGGACGTCAATCCTCAGGAAATCATGGCAATCGGTGATGCCAACAACGACATCGAGATGCTGGAATATGCAGGTCTCGGTGTAGCTATGGGCAATGCTTCAGACCATGTCAAAAGCCCAGCCGATGCCGTCACAGACAGCTGCGAGGAAAATGGGGTCGCTACAGCTATCGAGAAGTATATTTTTGAATTCGTAAAAGTATAAATCCCCAGAAGTAAAAACTTCTGAGGATTTTGTTTTTCAGTCTAAGAATTAGCCTGCTTTGAGGCTAATTTTTCTTTATTTAATAACAGCAAAACCAGCTGTCCAGTTGATTTTTCTCACGTACGGCAAGTGTTATTTGCAAGAAACCCATTGCCTCTAACTCACGGGCACGTTTGAGCTCGCCCGCATCAATCGTATCTAAACCACCTTCTTGGATATGTCCAGCAAGAATCTGCTTTGCTTCTTGGTTATCCGATGCCAATTGAACAATTGTATTTTCTTTACCAGCGACTTGTTTCGCAGCTATTGTCGCCGCAAAATTTGTGTTAAAAGCTTTGACCACTCGAGCTTCAGGAATTAATTTAGCAATTTCTTCTGCTGCCGAACTCCCAGCTGGTGTAAGCAATTCATCCATATTCTCAAAGTTTACAGGGTTAGAAATATCTACTAAGATTTTTCCAGCGAGCGCTGCTTTATTAGCTTCAAGAATGCTTGCAATTGCAGCGTATGGAACAGCCAATACAACAATATCACCCGCACGTTTTGTAAGACCTTCTTTCCCTACAAAATCAACTTCATGTCCACCTGAAGTGAATACACTTGCGATTGCTTGCCCCATATTTCCTTGTCCAAAAATTGTAATGTTTGCCATAATATGTTCCTCCTTTTTAAGTTACAAATTTTTATTGTAATGTTTTTGTTACATCTAAAATTATAACACATAGAATTGTAATGTCAATGATTACAACTCTGGAAATTTAAAAAAATTTCTGAGCTCCTAAAAAGTCACTAGTATTTTTCCAAAATAACATACAAAAAGCTAGTCATAATATCTAGACTAACTATGTTTAGGGAGCAAACATATTTTAGAGTTTAGCAGCCCTTGAATTGCTTCCCATTTTTCGAGAATGAAACAGTCACTTACCAAGACATTCGGCAGTTTTGAAAACATGGACTTGAAACAAAAAAGAAAGAGTGCTGTATCTTCCTTTTTGTGCTATGGTCTTAGCTATTGGAAAATCAGAAAATTTCTATTCCTTTCTTTCAGATTTTTCCAAGCATTCTTGCAGATAGGTTGTGTCATGCTCCGGATAAATGGGATGTTCGAGCTCCTCAGCCGGCAACTTCTGGTAAGGCGGGCAGGTCTTGCCACGGTAGTCCTTATCCAGCCAAAGGCTATCCGGCTGATAGCCCCGTCGTTGCATCTCCTCCATAATCAAGAGATGATAAGCATAGAGGTAATAAGGACTGTGCTCAAAAACATAGTTGACCGTTGCATGCGGCTTACCCCACCCTCGTCCACGTAAGGCTGCGCACTCTCGGTGCTGGCCTAAAAGCTGCTGGCGCGGAAGTTTTTCAATCAAATCTTGGTGCCAAAGTCTCACGGTTTTCTCCTTCTAGAATGATCCTATAAACTCATCAACGAATATGAACAATCAGCTCTTGGGCAGCTTTCCTGCTTTCTCCAGCATTTTCTTGACAAAATATGGCATCTTAACATTCTCGCGCCCTTTTTTCTCAATCAGCTTCTTGACGAAATCTGGCATTTTCAGCTCTTCATCCTCTGCAAGAATCTGGCTGCTCTCCTCCGACGGCTGTAATTCATCGAAGGTTTCTTCTTCTGGAAAGCATTCTTTGAAGGGTTCATGCTCATGGCGGCGGATAGTTTGAATCAGGGCATCAATTAGACGGTCATCTGCATTGGGCATAGGCGGTCTATGATAAGCAACACCCAGTTCATCGCAAAGTTCCTTGCACTCCACGTCATTGTCAAAAAGGACCTCTATATGCTCACTGATAAAGCTAATCGGCACAAAAATATAATGCTTCGGATGCGTTTCTTGCTGGCGCATGTAGTCCAGCACGTCAGGTTTGATCCAAGGGAGTCCGATGTCACTCTCACTTTGCCACACATTGAGATAATCCTCTTCTGTCAGACCTAACCTTTCAGCAATCAAGCGGGCATTGTCATAGATCTGATCAATGTAAGGATCTCCGAAATCCAATGCCAGAATAGGCACACTGTGGGCTGAGAAGAAAATCTTGAAGGTCTCTTCTCCAACCTCTTCTCTAAGAATCTTTCTCAGCTCCTCTGCCCAATAATCAAGAATAGCTTCTTCCTGATACCATTCTTTAATGATATTAAAACGGATGCAATCACTCTGGATAAACTTCTCATAACCCATGACAGAATAGTAAGAAAAATGAGGTTCCAGGATCAAACAGATACATTCCTCAATACCATCCTCTTCCATCTGCTCAATCACATCTGGGATAAAAGGTCGTGAGAATTTATTGGCAAAATAAACCGCATACTCACTAGACAAACGCTGACGGACCTTTTCCACCTCTTCTAGACTGATACGCTGCAGAGGCGTTCCACCGATGAGGACATAGTTATCATAGAGGGTCTGAATCTCATGGTCTTGCGGCCTGACACCGCGGCGAATATTGGTAAAAAATTCAGCCACTCCCTCAAAGCTAATCTCCTCTGGCGAGCCAAAAGTCATCATTAGAATTGCTTTTCTTCATCATCTTTCCTCTTCAGTCACTCTGAGAAAGCCAAGTTGACTTTCCAATGACTTTCTTGTAATCACTTTCATTTTAACATCTTAAAAAAGACTTGAATAGACCAAAAAACCTATTCCTTGAAAAGAATAGGGAAATTTAATAATTCAGACACTTTAATATTGGAAGTATGCTTTAATAGTTTGTTGAGTTTTCCAGTTATAAATCAAGCTTAAGCAGGCGCCCCAGCTCTTGATAGAGAATCTCTGTAGGCTGATATTCTTTACTTTGCTGGGCAAGAGTTTTCAACTGAGACCAGTCTGTGCGATCTATCAATTCCTTAAAAAGCCGCAGCACTTCTGCATCAGTCTTTCTGCGAGAAACCAGCCCCACCTGAGCCAGCTCAGCACGAACGGCATTGTCAAACTGGTCATAATCCTGCGGCAAAATGAGACTGGGAATCTCCTGCTCAATACAGGCCATCATAATACCCGTCCCTGCGTGGTGAATGGCAAAATCTATCTTATCCAGAATATCGGTATAGGGCAGATAGTCAAAGAGCAGCAGGTTTTCCGCCAGTCTCTTCGGAGCATTTTCCAAGCCGCTAGCTTCTCCCAAGGTGATGTAAAAGAGGTAATCTGGGTAGAGCTGACTCAGCTTTTTCGCTCGCTCCACCATGCGCTCCTTCTCCCATTTCAAATGCGTACCGCAAGTCACTAAAACCCGCTTCTTATCGGTCTCAAAATAAGACTCATGTGCTTCAGGCAGACGATCAAAGGACAGGCATTTGTAGCCAACCCAGCGAAGATGCTTAGGAAAATCATCTCGAAACTCCAGCTCTTTCATGCCCAAAGCCAAGATAGAGTACGGCGAATAAATGGCTTCTGTACCATCTTCCCGATAGAGTTTAAAAATCTTGATAGTCTCCCAAACTCTTCTGGACCAAAGCAAAGGCCATTTTCTTTCCACAGCGAATAGCTTGCCTGCCTAAGGCATCTCTGAATTGGTACAGGGCACCCTGATGAGGTTTCCAGCCCCCTAAATAGGTCGGAGTTGTCGTCCGGCACTCAATCGCAACCGGACTCGGAATCGTGGTTATCCATGGGATGCCAAAGCGATCAGAAATCAGGCCTGCTGGCGAAGCAACAAAATCCGCTATGACCAAATCCGGTTTACCATCCTCTTGCCAAAATTCGATTTAATTCGTCTATAACTTCTGGAATTAGTCTGGAATTGGCCCTGAAACTGCTGATAGGCAATCAGAAGATTGCTTTGCTGCGGAGTATTGGCGATGTCTTCCATCACTGTCGGCCTTTCTGGAAAGAGGGCTAGACAGTCAAAACCAATTTCCTCTACTAGCTCTTTCTTTTGGCAGCCAGTGATGACCCGAATGCGAAAACGTGGATCCGCTAGCAGAGGCTTGACTAAGGTCAAAGTAGGCAGCAGGTGGCCACTAAATGGCACACTAATCACATCAATCTTTATCACTTTTTTCTAATCCATTCATAAACTAATCCTTTCACATCTTCCCTGTATTCATAATCAAAATGGTTGCTATCCACCATCACATCGGCTGGATGGCCATCTGAAAAATCTGCTGTAAATATCCTTCCTGCCCTTGATGACCAGCAAGTCAATATCCTTGCGATTTAGGAGTCTCCGTGAAACAGGCCCCAGCGTAATCACTCTCAGTCCAATCGGCAGATTTTCCTCAGCCAAGCCCTCCAGCCATTGAGTCAGCATATTGAGTCCCGAGCTCTTGCAAATAATAACAGCCTCCTCAGCATCCAGTAAAGGAGATAAATGCTGCAAAAGCCTCCTTAAAGCGAGAATTGTAGAGAGTATGCCAATAGTAACGGATATTGGAAATGGAAGCTGTCAACAAGGAAACTTGGGTTTGTCGCTCATGCTCAAATCCCTGATTAAACGGAAAATTACTGGGCACTACTGAAAAATCCGATGGACAAATCTGCTCAAGAAACTCAAGCTGTCCTTCAGTTAGACTAGCGCAGTCCAAATGGCTACTGCCACTGAGAAAAAGCAAGACCTTACTAGATTTCAACATGGTTTGGTCTGGCGACAGAGCATCCAACTTATCCAAGTACTGCTGCATCTTACTCATAGCGGATTTTCCCATCCGTCACTCGAATCTTCCTTCCTCGCCAGTTAATCACCCGCGGACTAAGCAAGACATAGAGGAAAAGCCAAGGCAAGAGTAAATCATTCAGGACTTCGTAGAACACCTCATCAGGATGCGGCCGACCGGATAGAATGTGACGACGATAAGCCAGCATCCAAACCGCCTTGACCAAGAGCAAAATCAAAGCCAGCAGCACAAAAGGCCAGCCAAGAAAGAAACTAATGAGCAAGGCAGGAAGCGGCAGAAAACTAGGAAGAACAATTAAAATAATAACCTTCCAGTCCAAGTGCTCTTTCAGATAGATAGAGCTAAAAAGCAGCCATCGCTTCATTTGCAGCAGATATTGCTTGGCATCCTTGATAGTGGTCCGAACATTACAGGTCACCCGCGTCTGGATAATCTCCACTCCCTTGCTGCGCAGAAAATCTGCTACAGCTAAATCATCACATAGATAGTCTTTAATAGCACTGAAGAGCTTCTGCTCGCTAGCCAGTTCAAGTGGCAGGATGTAGAACATTCCATTAATCGAGTGATTTGCTTTGACTTCTGCCATGGTAAAATAGGTAATGAAAGAATTTCCATTGACAAAAGCTGCTACTAGCTTGGACCAGAAATTACTTCGCTCTTGATTATAGGGAATACCGGTCAAAATAACATTCTCACCTAGATGAGCTGTCAATTCTCCCATTTTTGAAAAATCAATGACGCTGTCGTCGTCGAGAACAATCAGATATGGTCGAGTCAGCTCATCGATAATCTGCTCAATCTTATAACTCTTAGGATTAATCCCCTGTGGGACATCCTCCATTAGAAAAACGCGAATACGCTGGGCATAAGAAGGATTTTGACAAATCTTATCAGCCACTCGCTGAGCCTCTGGGTCAGACTGATCAATCAGCCAGTAAAACTCAACTGCTTCTGTCTGCTGGAGATTGGCTAGCAAGTCATTTTCCAAACGAGGATCACCAGATAGGATGGGCTGAACCACCGTATAAAGCTCCTCTTGAAAGTCTGATGAAGAGCTCTGCCCTTTTTTCAAATAAGCCAAAGACAAGAGCCAACGCAAGATAAAGAGAAGCAAATAGGCAGCAGCCAGCAAGAAAAAAATAAGTTTCATGATCAAAGCCCCTTTCGTAGATAAGCGCCAATCAAACGGATAATCCATCTTTGTGGAAGTAACTTCATGAGCCAAGCCAGTAGTCGATATCTCTTGCCCACTATCGCATAAGAACGGCCTTGCTGGAGCAGTCCGATGATGCGTCGTGCTGCTATCTCCGGGCTCATTTGCAACTCACTTCCACCTAAAGCATTCTGTAACTCTGGAGGAAAGATGGCAGTCCGAACCGGTCCTAAAATGTAAAGGCAAACTTTCACTTCAGAGCATTTTAGCCGTAGCTCTTCTTGCAAGGCTAAGCAGTAGGCCTGCAAAGCGGCCTTGCTAGCGCTGTAAGCCGCCAGATAAGGATGGGGACAAAGCGCTGCCAGAGAGGAAAGCTGGACAAGTCTTATCTTGCGATTGCGCTCTGCGACTTGCTTGATCAGCCGAATCGGTGCTTGGTAATTAACCTGCCATAGGGCATTTTCAGCAGCTTCTGAAAGAGATAGAGCTGGACCAAAATTAGCCAGACCGCAGCAATTAATCAGTAGATCTGCCTCTAGCTGCTGAGCAAAATCGTCTACCGCAGCTGCATCCAGCAAATCCAAAACTCTACAGGAAAGCTTAGCTCTAACTCCAGACAAGTCCTCTTGCAACTGAGTGAGCTTCGCTTCATCTCTGCCAACCAAGACCAGCTGGTCTGTCCTTGTAGCCAGTTCTCTAGCCAACTGACGACCTATACCTCCCGAAGCCCCCAAAATCACAGCTTTGCTGATTGTTTTTTCCAATTGCATAGATATAGTTTACCAGATTTTGACAAGATATAAAACTAATTGCTAGATTTTACCTTTGCCCTCAAGAAACGAAAAACATTTCTCACTCTCCCCTGAATATGCTAAAATAGATTTAAATGAAATGAAAAAGGAGCATTTATGAAATATCCTAATCTTTTAGAGCGTTTCCTGACGTATGTCAAGGTCAACACGCGCTCAGACGAGACATCTACTACTACACCCAGCACTCAGAGTCAGGTGGACTTTGCCAAAAATGTCCTCATCCCTGAGATGAAGAGGGTTGGCTTGGAAAATGTCTACTACCTGCCCAACGGCTTTGCGATTGGAACTCTGCCAGCCAACGACCCTAGCTTTACCCGCAAGATTGGCTTTATTTCCCACATGGATACGGCGGACTTCAACGCAGAAAACATCCAGCCACAGGTCATCGAGAATTATGACGGCGGTATGATTCCGCTGGGGCAATCTGGCTTTAACTTAGATCCTGCGGACTTTGCCAGTCTTCATAAATACAAGGGACAAACCTTAATTACGACTGACGGAACAACTCTTTTGGGAGCAGATGACAAGTCAGGTATTGCTGAAATCATGACTGCTATCGAATACCTGTCTGCCCATCCAGAAATCAAGCATGGAGAAATTCGAGTTGGCTTTGGACCAGATGAGGAAATCGGTATCGGAGCTGATCAGTTTGACGCTGAAGACTTCGATGTGGACTTTGCCTACACAGTGGACGGTGGACCACTAGGGGAACTCCAGTACGAAACCTTTAGCGCTGCTGGAGCAGAACTGACCTTCCAAGGTCGCAATGTCCACCCAGGAACTGCTAAAGACCAGATGGTCAATGCTCTCCAGCTGGCTATTGACTTCCACAACCAGCTGCCAGAAGCCGACCGACCAGAGAAGACTGAGGGCTACCAAGGCTTCTACCACCTGATGAACCTGACCGGTACTGTCGAAGAAGCCCATGCTAGCTACATTGTCCGGGACTTTGAGACAGAGGCTTTTGAAAATCGCAAAGTTGCTATGCGGACCATTGCTGATAAGATGAACCAAGAGTTGGGAAGCGAACGCGTTATTTTGACCCTCAAAGACCAGTATTACAACATGAAGCAGGTCATTGAAAAGGACATGACACCTATCCATATCGCTAAGGCAGTTATGGAAAGTCTGGACATCCAGCCTATTATCGAGCCCATCCGTGGCGGAACTGACGGCTCTAAAATTTCCTTTATGGGCATCCCGACACCGAACCTCTTTGCCGGCGGAGAGAACATGCACGGCCGCTTCGAATATGTCAGTCTAGAAACCATGGAACGCGCTGTCGATACCATCATCGGTATTGTTTCCTATCAAGAATAAAAACGAAACCACAGAAATTACAAGGAATTTCTGTGGTTTTTTCTCACTACGGCAATTCTACCTTCAAGCTCATATCTGTATTTTGCAATGTCTTCTGAGCAGCTGCGAGTAAGGCTAAGCCATTATCAGATGGAGAATACTGGAATGTGATATGAATGACTTTTTTATCAAAGTTATCACCATATCGTTCTACATACTGCTTGCTTTCGAGGAAGTAGATATAGTTGTTGAGTTTTTCTTGAAGTCTCAAGAGATGCTCTTCTTCGGTATCCGGAAGCCAAAGATTGCCATCTATTAATAAAAGTTCCAAGTCTTTATCACTTGTTCCGATTGCATCAATCTCTGAAACATCTAACTGAATAGGTATACTTTTTAATCCTACATCTAAACTTTACAATCTCATATAATTCTTCAATAGCATCCTTTTTCTCTTTCAAAACTAGCTTTTTTTCATGTAACTGTTGACGTTCAGTAACCTCATACACTATAAATCTATTTGCACTTAAATCCTGATAATACCCTATCGCAAACTGCTCTAAAAACTTTTTTTATTTAAGTGTACAGTATAATATCTAGGCTTATTGCTATTAAATTTTTAAAAAGTCTAATAATTCCTGTTTTGTCATCAAAATTCCTCCATTCTCCCTACATCCTTAATTTAATTTCCTACAATTCTACTACCTTAGGTGGATTGTAGTATTTTTTTCCTGAATTCTTTAAGGATCTTCTCACCTTTTTCTACATCACACTGTCTGTATAATGGACTACGGTCTAATACATTACAGAGTCTTTCATAGGTATAAGTACGTTTCTGCTCATCTGATAATTTTGAGATACTTTCATAATATTTCTTACCAATTCATCCGTCTCAATGGTAAAGGGAAGATTAGAATATTCAGTTAAAAACCAGTTTTGAATAGAGATAAAATCAGTCACCTTATCTAATTTGACTAAGTCAATCGATAAGCTAAAATTTTTCAAGATATCAAAGGTTCTGCGCGCTATATCCCTATCACCTTCTACATACAGAGGGTACAAGCAATATTCCATTAATACGTTAATATCTGTGCTATCCACTTCATAAGAATCCCGTTGTCGAAAACAATACTTCGCTTCCGTTCCTAGAAAAGCTTCTGCTTCTTTTTCCTTCCCTCATTACTTCTAGATAATGTTTGACAAAGTGTTTATAATTTTCTTTATTTTTTTGAGTTTGTATGTCTTCATTTAGTTACTCCATTGGTTAATTCTAAAAAAATTCCTTCAACTTGCTCAATTTTATTAGTGCCTGGTTTATAGACACGTGGATTTTTGATTTCATAGTATCCTTGACGTTCAATCGCAGATAAAAAAATTCATCGTAAGAATTCTTCTTTGTTCATTTTTTCTCGTTTCTTTTTTTATGATTCAAATTTCACTACTTAAATATTTTTACAATTTTTTTAGCAATCAATCCCTTTAATCTAACTTTCAAATTATAACTTTATCTATCTCTACTCTCCATTTTCATCTTGTCCGACCGACGAAGCATCTGATTGATTGTCTCCTTGACTGTCTCCAGTGCTGGCTGAACTATCTGATTTTGGAAAATCCAAACTATACTCAGTTTCTGTACTGATTGCCGGAAGATCAATATCTACTATTTCCTGATTTTGAACAGGATGATAATAAGCAAAAAAAGGCCCAAACCATATAAACAAGAATGGCTGGATATACAATCAGATGTTTTCCCAAAAAAATTCCCAGAAGCTTCAGCACCTCTTGTAGACATTCCTTTCAATTCTGGATACTGATTCTCGTATTGTTTCTTTTTTGTCCAATACGGCCTTGATATAACAATACCTGCAAACACAACTAAACCAATTGAAACATTTTCAAAGATTAAATTCCTAGATTTTGAATAGACCAAAATAAAGGATAGAATAGCTCCTGTAACGGCCGTTAGCAAGAATATAAAGGCGACTATAAATAGCTTCTTTTTACTCTAAGATATTCTTTGATGGGTAGTTCTTTTTTCTCTCACGGTGATAATCCTTTTCATCTATCAGTCTCTGTTTATTCT
>BNJU01004242.1_pt1 | contig 19077 bp, 25 predicted proteins | sample 8539281 | NCBI WGS metagenome assembly BNJU01 (sample SAMD00202456, study PRJDB9452) | human saliva metagenome | isolation source: human saliva | place: Japan
GGAGTTACGTAGTCAAGCTTAGGTCTTAAAGTGTTGGACTTCTAAAGGATGCAAAAGTATATGCTGGTATCGTAGCAGCTGGCCTTCGCGCTAAAAGAAACTGTATTGGAAACCGCTGAAAAGTACAAGCTTCCGCATCTGATGTATTGGCAGAAGCTCAAGAAATCAACGAAGCACGCAACGAAGAAATCTTTGAAGAAAATAAATATAGAAGGATTTAACTATGTTACAATTTTTTCTGTTGTACGAAAAACCTCAGAAATCGCTTGCATGTTAAGGTAACAGGTCATCGCTTTTACAGAAGCTGAAGCTGCTTATGTAGAAGATACATTATTACTTAATGATGCAATTTTAGACGTAACCTTCTATACACGTAGCAGTCAGATCGTCATTAAACATACTGGCGATTCTGATTCTGTGCGTGATGCAGTGTTAGGTCTACGCGATTTAGATTTGTCTGAAGCTCCTGCTTTAAACGAATATTCTCCGCGCTTGGTAAATAAAAAATATCGTGAAATGATGATTAATCGCACTGCTATTTACTTAGGTAAAAAAGCAGTGTTACCTGCACCGATTGCGGCAGCATGGGCATGGTTTGACGGTATTAAATTTATCGGCAAAGCGATTAAAACATTGTGGCAACGTAAGTTAACCGTAGAGGTTCTCGATGGTGTTGCTATTGGTGCAGCTTTACTTCAAAAAGATTATCCTACAGCTGGTGCTGTTATGTACCTATTAGGTATTGGCGATATCTTAGAAGAATGGACTCACCGTAAATCTGTATTGAATCTTGCTCAAAGCATGTCTTTGAATGTTGATAAAGTATGGGTTTTAGTTGACGACATTGAAGTGAGCAAGCCTGTTAACGAAGTTGTGGAAGGCGATAAAATCATTATCCGTCAAGGTGAAGTAATTCCATTGGATGGCACTGTAATCGATGGTGTTGTTCTTGTAAATGAAAGCTCCATGACTGGTGAACCAGAAGCAGTTCGTCGCGATCAAGACAGTTCTGTATATGCAGGTACTGTTGTTGAAGACGGTAAAGCTATTGTAGAAGTACGTAGCACATCTAAATCTTCTCGTTACGAAAAAATCGTTAACCTCATTGAAGAGTCTGAACAAATGAAATCCGGTATGGAACAACAAGCATACCGCATGGCTGATAAATTAGTGCCTATTAGCTTTATCGGTGCTGGTTTAACATATTTGTTGACTCGAAATGTGATGAAAGCATTGTCTTTCGTTATGGTTGACTTCTCTTGTGCTCTAAAATTATCCATTCCATTGGCAGTACTTTCCGCTATGCAAGAAGCATCTAAACGCGGTATCACAGTTAAAGGTGGTAAATTCTTAGAACAAATTGCACAAGCAGATATGATTGTATTCGATAAAACAGGTACTCTTACAAAAGCAGAACCTGAGTTTGAACAAATCATTCCATTTAATGGTCATGATGCAGATGAAATGTTAAAATTGGCTGCATGTATTGAGGAACATTTCCCTCATTCCATGGCAAAAGCAATTGTACGTGCTGCTAAGGATCATTCCTTGCCTCATAAGGAAATGCACTCTGACGTAGAATACGTTGTAGCTCATGGTATTGCATCTAAAGTTGGCCGCTACCGTGTACGCATTGGTAGTGCTCACTACATCTTTGATGATGAAAAAACAACGATTCCTGCAGATGAACAAGAAAAGTTCAATAATTTACCAAATTCATCTTCCCATATTTACCTTGCTATTGGCGGTACATTAGCAGCGGTTATTTGTATTAAAGACCCTGTACGCGATGAATCTAAACAAGTTATTGCTGATTTACATGCTTTAGGCATTAAAAAGATTGTCATGATGACTGGTGACTCCAAACGCAATGCGCAACGCGTAGCTGATGAACTCGGTATCGATGAAGTGCATGCAGAGGTATTGCCAGAGGATAAAGCAGCTTATGTAAAACAAGCAAAAGCTGAAGGTTATACTGTCATGATGGTAGGGGATGGCATTAATGATTCCCCAGCTATTTCTGAAGCACATGTAGGCATCGCAATGAATGAAGGTGCTCCTATTGCACAAAAAATTGCGAACGTTACGATTTCCTCTGATAACCTACAAGCGCTTGTAGATTTACGCCGTATTTCTATTGCCTTGATGAAACGTATCAAATCCAATTACAATGGCATTGTTGGTTTCAATGGCGCTCTTGTAGGTGGTGGCGTACTTGGTTTCATGCCTCCAAGTCAAACCGCTTGGTTACATAACCTATTTACATTAGGTATTGGTCTTGAAAGTATGACTCCATTATTGAAAGAAGAAAAACCAGAAGATACAAATACAATTGATATCACTGCAGAATCTACAGTGGCATAAGGAGTGTTTGCTCCCGGTTTTCTTGCCTGAGTTTATTTAAAAGACCTCTTATAGAAATTTTCTATAAGAGGTCTTTTTTTGTGGCATTTTACTGGTCTGTAGTGTACAATATCAAGTGATTAATTATATTAGGAGAACATATATGAACACTATGTTGGATATTTGTAAACAATCACTATATATGAATATATTTATCGTGGCAATTCCTGTCATATCGTATATGATACATAATGGATCTAGTGCTACAGTAGCGCTTGTTTGGTACTTATTGCTATCCTTGTGCATTCCATGGCCTATTTATCGTTTACTAAAAGCACATTTGGGGCTGAAAATAGACGCATCAATCGTATTATATATGTATTGGGTTGGTGTGTAATTCAGTTTATCACCTATAAATTAATGTTTCTTGGCCTTGATTTAGGCTGGCTTTGGGGACTACCATCAATTGGGAGAGATGTTATTTTTCTTGTAGGCATGTATGCACAGGTTACTGTAATACTTATTATTGCTTATCTGATTTCTCGATTATTAGGAGGTTCTCATGAATAAGCAATTTATCATATTTACATTAATTAGTGCTTTTTTTGTCAGTGTAGTTACGGCTGTATTACATCAAACGGGGTTGAGTTCTCCTTATGTTACATTTCCTGTTTTGTCCTTATTAGTACCAGTCTTATTACAGCGTATGCGACAAGGACAGTTTGATGAATTGCCACTTCGTATGGGGTACCATGTATATAGTTGGGCCATTTTTACGGTTATCAATCTATTTACTACACCATTTAATGTAACATTGGAAAATCAAGCGCTTATAGTATTAGTTTTTTATGTGTATATTTCTTTACGCAGGTCTTACTTGAACTAGTGGCTTTATTGATGACATTTTTCTTTAATCGCAGTCATAGGTGGGGCGTAATTGATGAAACTCTAGATATGGCGGTGTACATTCTACCGATTCCATTTATCTACTTGGGTTCTATCTTTTACATTGATTTAACAGATCCTATCATGGTAGCTTATTTTGGACCTACTATTAGTTTAAATGCCATTGTTGGTGAATTTCTATTCATCATTGTTTCTATGCTGGTATTTGCATTCTATATGTATCCCAGAAACAGTGAATACAAGGGCACTAGGTTGTTGCGCATCGTCGTTACGGCTGCTATGCTATTAGCGATGAATGGTCATATATTGTATGGTGGGTATATTCCTGAATTTGTGAAAGCTATTGCACCTACTATATTCCCAATTTATCAAGGTAATCCTCTTATATTTATTACGCCAGGATTATTAGAACTTGTGTTTATTATCGTATCTGTACTAATTGGTAGATTGGTAGAGATAGGTATAATAAAAGCTCTTGTAAAACGCAAGGGTTGATTTTATTTCTAGTTTCGACTCATATCCTTAGAGAATGAGAGCGGAGGAGGATTATTTTATGAATGAAAATGTGAAGGATGGTAACCAACAGGTACCAATCCAAGAACAGCAAGCTACACAAAGAGAGCGTAAACAGAGTAAAGAAACTGTTACTAAATCAGGCTTAACATTACGTGAACTAACGATTGTGGGCTTGTTAGCAGCTATTACCATTATTTTAGGGCTTTCAGGATATGGTATTATGGCGTTGGGACCATTGAATGTCACTACATTACATGTACCAGCATTGATTGGTGCTCTTGTAGAAGGACCTAAGGTAGGGGCATTTGTGGGCTTAATTTTTGGCGTCTATAGTTTTTGGCAAAATTTTACAGCTCCAAATATCTTGTCACCATTGTTTATCAATCCTTTAGTATCGGTAGTACCTCGTATTATATTTCCTGTATTAGCCGTATTAGTGTATAAGGCCTTATGGAAGGTGCCTCAAGGACCGCGATTGATTATTTCAGCATTTATGGGTACTATATTCCATACATGTATGGTAATGGGGCTAATCTATGTGATATATGCCGATATGTTCGCACAGGCAATGCATCGTTCATCTGATCAAGTAATAGGAGCCATTTTAGTATTATCTGTGACACATGGTATTCCAGAAGCGATTTTTGCAGGTGTTATAGTAACACCGATTGCTCTTGCCTTACGTAAAGCATTACGAAAGGATGTACAAAAATAATTTATATTTTTACATACTTTGAATATCTATGATAAAATATTAGTAATACAATAAGTATTGAGGAGGATAATCATGGCTAAACGTATTCGTACAATCAACACTGAATCTTTACAAAAAGACTGCTAAAACTGGCGGTTGTGGTGAATGCCAAACTTCTTGCCAATCCGCTTGTAAAACAAGCTGTACAGTAGGCAACCAAGTTTGCAAACAAAAATACTAAAAGAGAGCTGATGGCTCTCTTTTTATGTATGTATAGATTACATACCATCTATGGTATATATTTATGAGGACTTTCAGCACGATATATGAAAAATGTGGTACAATTATCTAGAAAGTTCTATATAGTTAGCGCTTTCACATACACATAATTTGGAGGTACCATGTTAGAATTAAAACCAATGATCCATAAGTTTCGGATGAAAGATAACTACTATTGTTTAGATGTAAATAGCGGTATCATTCACGTTATTGATGAACTCATTGATAAAGTATTAGATATATATGACGGCACCAATCGTGATGCAGTCCATGCAGCGTTAGATAGCTCTCAGGATCCTGTAGAATTAAATGAAATCATGGATGAATTAGATGAGCTCATCGCTGCAGAACAACTCTTTGCTCCTATGAGCACCGAATTCAAGCTCGTAGTTGGGGAAAAACCAATCGTTAAAGCATTGTGTCTTAATATTGCCCATGACTGTAATTTAGCATGTAAATATTGCTTTGCTAGTCAAGGCGATTACGGCGGTGTAAAACGCGAATTGATGAGCTTTGATGTAGCTAAACGTGCTGTTGATTTTCTCATTCAAATGAGTGGCACTCGTCAACATTGCGAAATCGATTTCTTCGGTGGTGAACCTCTTCTTAACTGGGATGTGGTGAAACAAACTGTAGAATATATTGAGCAAGAGGCGCCAAAACATAATAAAATCTTTAAATTGACATTGACTACCAATGGTATGTTATTGTCTCAAGAAAAAATCGATTATGTAAACGAACATAAAATGAGCTTGGTCTTGTCTCTAGATGGTCGTGAAGAAGTACATAATGCTATGCGCCCAGTTGCTGGCAGTGGAGCTAACTCTTATGAATATATTGCTAAAAACTTAGTCAATGCAGTTAAGCAACGCCATGGTTTAGAATATTATGTGCGCGGTACATATACGCATAGAAACCTTGATTTTACGAAGGATGTATTGGCTATGTCCAATTTAGGCTTTGAACACTTGTCCATGGAGCCTGTAGTCGGTGAAGAAGGCGATTACGTACTTCGCGAAGAGGATTGGCCAACGCTTGAGAAAGAATATGAAAAGTTAGCAGATATATATTTGCAACGACAAAAGGAAGGATGGGGAGAAAAGTTCAACTTCTTCCACTTCCGTATGGACTTGTATCGCGGACCCTGTATGGCGAAACGTTTACGCGGTTGTGGGGCCGGTCATGAATATATGGCAGTGGTACCAAATGGCGATATTTATCCATGTCATCAATTTGTAGGCAAAGATGGTTATATACTTGGTAATGTATATGAAGGTTTAAAAAATACTGAAATTCCAAAGGATTTCCGCAATACTCATGTATTCACAAAACCTACCTGTGCAGAATGCTGGGCTAAATTCTTCTGTTCTGGTGGATGCCATGCCAATAACATTACATTGGGCGGCGACTTACAAACTCCTTATGAATTTGGATGTCGTCTACAAAAGAAACGCATTGAATGTGCTATTATGATTCAAGCTGAGCTTGAACAAGCAGGCATTGATGGCAGCATTCCTGTTGCCTTAGGATAGACATTTTACATATTGTTATACGTTTTGTAATAGGAGCCACTATGGACACTAGATTGGAAGACAAACAAACTATTGAACGATGGGGGATTCGATTTACAGGTATCGTACAAGGGGTCGGATTTCGGACCCTTGTTTCTATGTTGACCCATCAATTAAGCATCAATGGGTTTGTATATAATGATAGTTCTGGCGTATATGTTGAGGCTCAGTCCGATGTAGAAACATTACAATTATTTGTAGATTCGATTCAGGAAGAACAGCCTCGATTATGCCGTATAACACATGTGGGCATTATAAAGCTGGATCTAGATGACGTTGATGGTCATGCGGAATTTGTCATCAAACAGTCTCCTCTTGAGGGACAGGTAAATACCTTTATAAGTGCGGACACATCTCCTTGTGAAGAGTGTTTGTCTGAAATGAAGGAATCTGGTAGACGCTATGACTATCCTTTTATCAACTGCACCAATTGTGGACCACGCTATTCTATTATCAAGTCTATGCCTTATGATCGAGAACGTACTACTATGGCCGACTTTACCATGTGTGAAGATTGCCATAATGAATATGTTGATGTAAATGGTCGTAGGTATCATGCAGAACCAAACGCATGTGCTGAGTGTGGTCCTAGTTATCAATTATTAGACAAGGATGGTCACGTATGTGGGGTACAGGATTGTTTTGAACGCGCTAGAGAACTAATTGCTAATGGAGCCATTATAGCTTTAAAAGGAATTGGAGGCTATCATTTAGTGTGCGATGCCACTAATGATGAAGCTGTCCGATTGTTGCGAGAACGAAAACACCGTAAGGATAAGCCCTTTGCTATTATGGCTGGTTCTATCGACATCGTAGAAGATTTTGCTGTCGTCAACGATGGCGATTTAGATGCGTTAAGCGATATGGCAAGACCCATTGTTCTGCTTGAAAAAAATGGTTCTCCTCAAAGAGTTATCAGTGACTTGGTGGCACCTAACAATCATTTAATCGGTGTCATGTTGCCTTATGCGCCTGTTCACCATGTCTTAGTTCCTCATGATGCAATATGGGTCATGACTAGTGGTAATGCAAGCGGGGACTCTGTTATTTATAATGATGAAAAGGCTTTTTCCGATTTACATACTATAGCGGATTATTTTTTAACACATAATCGTCAAATTTATGCACCTGTCGATGATTCCATTGTATCAGTAGTGGAAGATACTCCTATATTAATTCGTCGGAGTCGTGGATATATTCCAGAACCAATCCACTGTGAATCAATCAACGATATATCGATACTCGCTATGGGGAGCGATCTTAAAAATACATTTGCTACTAATAAGAATCAAGAAATTTTGATAGGACCCCATATTGGTGATTTAGCTAGTCAGTCTACGCACGATACCTTTGAGTGGACTATACAACGTTATGAACAGCTCTTTAATGTACAACCACAAGCCATTGTTATGGATAAGCATCCAGCATTTTTCTCATCCAACTATGGAAGAGCATTGAGTCAAAACTTGCATGTTCCTGCCATAGAGGTTCAACATCACCATAGTCATATTGCAGCTGTTATGGCTGAATATGATCTGAAATACCCTGTGTTAGGCATCTGTTTTGATGGCACTGGATATGGAGATGATGACACGATATGGGGCGGTGAATTTATGCTGTGCCATGGTGCAGAGTATATGCGTGTTGCACATATTCATTTAGCTCCGTTGCCGGGTGGTGAAAAAGCTGCGAAGGAACCGTGGCGGCAGGCTTTATGGTATCTGCGGAACCATTATGGAAATGATTTGCCTGATGCGTATAAGACATGGCTAACTACCTTGCCAGATGGATGGCAGATTTTAGATAAAGCACTACAATCTGATATGCCCATGATGATGACTTCCAGTGCAGGTCGGTTGTTTGATGCGGTTGGATCCTTGCTAGGCCTAGGGAATGAGCATTCTTTTGATGCACAAATCGCTATAGCTATGGAATCAGCATGTCAAAATGTAGATGGACGCTTGTTAGACTTTAATTATGATGGTGAGGTTCTAGACCTTGTGCCCATGGTACAGCAAATTATGGATGGCTATTCTCAGGTGAAAGTGTCGCTTCATTAGCGGCAAGCTTTCACAAGACACTGGCCATAGCTATTTGCGAAGTAGGTGCAGACTTATGTGAACGCTACGGTATCGATGATGTATGCATTGGTGGTGGCGTTTTCCAAAATCGCAGGCTATTAGCATCCTTACAACATAAGTGGCATCATGGCATGCTGTATATTAATAAGAAGGTACCTTGCAATGATGGAGGCCTATCGTTTGGGCAACTATGGATTGCTCATCAAAAATGATATAAAAGTGTCATTTGGTTACATAAGATATCTTAGTATTTATGATACAATTAAATTAATTAAAATATTTAGATTAATAGTTATAAGTGTATAAGTATATTTACTATGAGGAGGGCGTATGTGTTTAGCAGTACCAGCACAGTTAATTTCTATTAATGAAGCCATTGGCACAGTAGAATTAACAGGTGCGACGCGCGATTGTAGCTTGCTTCTCGTGCCAGATGCAAAGGTGGGAGACTGGTTATTAGTACATGCCGGTTTTGCAGTTCAAATTGTAGATGAAGAAGAAGCGAAGGCAACCTTAGATGCCTTCCGGGAGTTGGAAGAACTTGAAGAAGCTTACTTTGCAGGAAAAACAGAAAACAGCTGATGCTTTATTACGCCGCATTAGCGAATTACATACACCTGGTGAACGGGTGCGACTTATGGAAGTTTGTGGCACACATACAGTCTCTATTTTTAGAGAAGGATTACGACAATTATTGCCATCGGGAATAGAATTAGTAAGTGGCCCTGGATGTCCTGTGTGTGTAACTGATCAAGTGTATATGGATAAAGCGTTAGAGTATGCAAAACGTGATGATGTTATTATTGCAACCTTTGGGGATATGCTAAAGGTGCCAGGTAGTTATAGCAGTCTTAGTGAAGCTCAAACACAGGGCGCTCATATTCACGTTATCTATACGCCGTTAGAAGTGTTGGAACTAAGTAAAAAACATCCGGATAAATATATAGTATCTTTTTAGCAATAGGTTTTGAAACGACGATTGCTGTCATCGGTGCTACTGTGAAAGCTGTAGCACAGGCTGGTGTGAAAAATGTATTATTCTTGGTGTCTCATAAATTGGTTCCACCCTGCATTACGCGCCTTTATTAGATCGACAAGCAGGACAAATTGATGGCTTTATCTTGCCAGGGCATGTCAGTGTTATCATTGGCGAAAAACCATATCAATTTTTACCGGATGAGTATAAAATACCATCCTGTATCGCTGGGTTTGATGGGAGTAGAAATATTATCTGCTATCGTCAATATTTTAGAGCAACGTAAAAGTGGTCATTTTGAAGTAGGTAATACCTATCATTCTGTTGTTATGAAGGAAGGCAATCCTGTCGCTGTGCGCATGATGAATGAAATATACGATGTGTGTGATGATGCATGGCGTGGCATTGGTAGAATTCCCAAATTCTGGGTTAAAGCTTAATGATGACTATGCATTTTTAGATGCGGAAAAGGTGCTACCTATACAGCTAGAAAAACCATCTCTTGATCCTAAAGGGTGTCAATGTGGGAGCGTATTACAAGGGTTAATCAAACCTAATGAATGTCCGCTTTTTGGAAAAGCATGTACACCGGATCATGCAGTAGGTGCTTGTATGGTATCTGTAGAAGGTAGTTGTGCTGCATGGTATAAGTATGGCTTTTCTAGTGGCGGATTAGCCTGGGAGGATTAATGGAACGAGTTCGTTTAGTTCATGGCAATGGTGGCCGTTTTAGCCACGAGTTGACAGAACGATTTATATTAAAATATTTTACTAATGATTTGTTGGCTCCCTTGCATGATGGGGCACAATTCCCCGTATCATCTGGGCGAATGGCTTTTACAACCGATTCCTATGTTGTACAGCCAACCTTTTTCCCTGGTGGTAATATAGGTAAATTAGCTGTATGTGGTACAGTCAACGACCTAGCTATGAATGGTGCTGTTCCACAATATCTAAGCTGCGGGTTAATATTGGAAGAAGGATTGCCCTTCGATGAGTTAGAAGAAATTCTAAGCACTATGGCAGATATGGCAAAACTTGCGAATGTACAAATCGTAACGGGTGATACAAAGGTCGTAAAAAAAGGTGAAGTTGATAAAATTTACATCAATACGGCTGGTATTGGTATGATTCCCGAGGATATTCATATAGGTCCAAATTTTGTAAAACCTAATATGGATATCATCTTATCTGGATCGATTGGTGATCATTCTATAGCTGTTATGGGTGAACGATTTGGCTTAGAATTGTCAAACTCTATTAAAACCGACTGTGCTCCATTAAACCACATGGTTCACGCTGTATTACAGGAAGTTGGCCCTCAAGTTGCATTACTACGCGATCCGACGCGTGGTGGTGTTGGCACAGTCCTTAAAGAGATAGCGGAGCAAAGTCAAGTAGGGATAAAGGTAGAGGAATCTCAATTTGTTATTCATGATGAAGTGAAGTCTGTTTGCGACATATTGGGGTATGACCCTTTATACTTAGCCAATGAAGGTAAATGTATCTTCGTAGTAGACCCTACTGTAACTGATCGAGTATTAGACATATTGCATGGGTTCCAAGAAGGACGCGAAGCAACACGTATTGGTGTCACTATGGATAAAAATATCGGTAAAGTGGGTTTACAGACATCCATTGGTGGCGTTCGTCTTGTAGACTTACTCGGCGAAGATCAAGTGCCAAGAATTTGTTAAGTTTTAGTATCTAAATATGATATGCTGAAAAACATAGTTAAAAATTCAATTGTATAAAAATTCATAATAAACTCATTGTATTTTTTTATAATTTTACTATCTTTAAGTGTAAGTATTTATACTTTCACTAGAAACTATGTATAGAATTTGTTAAAATATAAGTATCTATTAGGAGGCTTATCATGAAAAAGAAAATTATGACCGCTGTTCTAGGGATTTGTTTGACTACAACTGCATTTGGTGGTATTTTAACCACTCAAGCTGGTGGTTTAAGTAGCATCCTTGGTGGTGCCGCTAAAATCGGTGGCGTTGGCATTTTAGTTAGCAAATTTGGTCCACAAATTGATTCTTTCTTAAATAAATTACTAAAAACAAAATAATTTGAGTACTGAATATACTACAAAAGTAGTGCCTATTATTAGTATTGGCTCAAAAGGATATATTGGTGCTGCCCAAGTAACTGGTCCAGCATCTAGCATTGAACAAGTTAAGGCGGTGGCTCAAGTAGAAGGTAGCTTTAATGGTATGGTTCGTGTTAAAGGCCTAGTTCCAGTAGATAGTACAAACCCTGTAGGCGCTTCCCGTGTTCAAGGTGTGGGCGTATCTGCGCTTATTGATTTGAAATTTAATGGCCACTGAGTTACTCCGTTAAGGAGAACTCAGAAAATAAGCACGGTCTTAGGCCCGTGCTTATTGTGCTGTTTAACGTATATGTCCCATAGAGGATGAGTTGTGGAGGATTATATGAAGAAGCAAGTACTTACACTTTTGATGGCATCTTTATTGACAGGCACAGCATTTGCTGCACCTGGTACAGTTACGGAAAAAACACAAGTATTAGAAAGCACTGTATATGGTGCACCTCAAGATGGCGCTGTAGTAGATCGCATTAACCAATTGGATGAAACTGTGTATGGCAATGGTTTTTCTGGTAATTCAGCTACATTGAGCAAACGTGTAGATTCTTTATATGATTCTGTAGAAGGTAGTGGTACTAACATTTCTTTACGTGAAGAAATGGATGCACTTGAGTATACATACCAAAATAGTATTAATGATGGCTCATTGGTAGAACGTGTTGAAAAAATGGAACGTAGTGTTAATGGCAGAATTTCAACAGGTTCTTTACAAAAACGTATCATTAGCTTAAAAACTAAGGTCTATGGCAGTAATGTGACCCTTACTAACCAAGTGGGAACATTATCTTCTGACCATGTATTTAAGGTAACATTAAATGATGTGGTATCTACAAAAACAAGTCATGAAGGAGATACAATTAAATTTACTGTTGCGGAAAATGTAATGGATGGCAATGTATTGCTCGTTCCAGCAGGTACTGTAGGCTCCGCAACGATTACATCCTTGAAAAAAGCACGCTCCTTTGGACGTAATGGTGCATTAGATATTACATTTGATACTGTTCCAGCTATTGATGGCACAGAGTTTACTGCCGTTCAAGGAAATGAAGCGAAAGAAAAACTAAAGGGGAAATTAAAGCGGCTGGTGCGTCTGTTGCTGGTGCAGTATTGCTTGGACCTGTAGGCTTAGTAGGCGGTGCTTTCATTAAAGGTAAAAATATTGATTACCCTGTAGGCTCTACTATATTTATTCAACCTCAAGACTCTGTTTCCATTCAAGGTCTTGTTATTGGTGGTGATGGTTTAGCTCACAGTGATGATGAACTAGCTGAAGCTGTGACAGTACCGACTGCAACTGATGATTCTGTAGATAGCACTGTGGATGAAGCAGATGATTCAACTGTGAACACTGACGAAGAAGATACAAACACTGCTGATACAGAAGAAGTAGAAGATACAAATGATACAGCAGAAAATGTATCACAACCAATCGTCGTAGTAAAACGTAACCAATAGAGGAGTTTAGTAACCATGAGGAAACAAAGAGTACAATGGCTCGTGGCAGCATGCTTGCTTTGTTTAGCCCAGCCAGCGTGGGCTGCTTCAGATTCAATTACATATCAAGATAGTTTAGATAGTATATCTGAATCATATCCAGGTGAATTACAACAACCTTCGACACCTGAACGCAGCAATATTCGTGTTGTTCGTCGTGGTGCTTCACCGATTACTGCACCGACAGAAAAGTTACCAACTCGTGTAGATGCAGATAAGATGACATATTCTGGTAGTACTGGCGATGTAAATGCTTTTGGCAATGTAGTGGTTACACAAGGGAATCGCACATTATTAGCTAATCGTATTACAGGCAATACTAAAACTACAGAGTACAGAACTGCAGATGGTCCATATCGCTATTTAGAAGATGGTGGTAAAACAAAAGACCTTACAGGTGATGTTATGACCTATCGCACTAGCGACCAGCATTTTGATGCAGGTCATACACAAGGATGGTCTGATCCGTATTATGTGAAAGGGCAGAATTTATCCTATGATGGACAAACTGGTTCCATTGAAAAGGGTATGATTACATCTAAACATGCGATGGCATTTAAGCATACACCTGATTATCGTATTGAAGGGGAAGATATTAAGATTTACCCTGGTGATAAGGTAGTCATTCAACATCCAAGCTTACATTAAGAATTTTAAACTCTTTAGTTTAAAATCTTACACAAAATCTATACGTGGCGATAAACAAGGTAAAGTAAGTGCATTTTCTATTATGCCTAGACCTATTTATAACAGTGATGATGGCATAGGTCTACGTGGTAATGCAGAAATTCCATTAGGTAAATCTGGTGAAGCGTATTTTGATTATAAATGGTATTCAAAGGCCGGATTTAAGCCTCAAATCGGATATCGTTATTTCCTACCTTGGGGTACTGCATCCATAGGATATAGTAAGGTATCTAATGAATATAACGATGAAACTGTATGGGTAGAAAAAATCGGTGAACTTCGTGTCGATACACACACACGTACCACATTGGTAAATCTCCATTTACTGCACGTGGTGAAACGAGTATCGGTTACTGGAAGGAAGGGTCTGTAAAGGGTGTCCATAAGGACTATAAGGTAGAGGTATCTCATGATCCTATTAACCTTTGGAAAGATGGTACATTGCGATTCTTCGGCGGCTATCAACGCGACTATTACGGCTATGATAAATCGATACGTAGCATGCCGTATTGGGGCGCTCAATTCCGCACATCTGTAGGACCTAGAGTCAATGCGTGGGTTTCCTATAATCAACGCAATATTAATTATAATAACTCTCCATATCGCTTTGATAGTACTGAGCTTCCTAAGGAGCTCATCTATGGTGGTTCTTTTAAATTGACGCGTCTTGATGACATTTCTGTGAGCGTTAAACAAAATATGATGAGTGGCGATGTGGATTCTATCTACTACACATATCATCGTGATTTACACTCCTTTGATATGTATTTAACCTATAAAGATTCTCATAAAAATAACAATAACCAATGGAAAATCAAATTCGTTGGTAAAGATTTCTAAGGAGCATACACATGAAGTCTATTCGTAAGGCTGTCATTCCAGCAGCTGGTTTCGGTACACGTTTTTTGCCAGCTACAAAAGCACAACCAAAGGAAATGTTGCCTATTGTTGATACACCGGCGATTCAATATATTGTAAAAGAAGCACTCGATTCTGGTATTGAAGAAATTCTTATCATAACCGGTCGTAGTAAACGCGCTATAGAAGACCATTTTGATAGCTGTGTCGAGCTAGAAGAGCTATTACAAAAGCAAGGTAAAAATAAACAATTAGCTATGGTAAAAGATTTGGCGGATATTAAAATTCATTTTATTCGTCAGAAATCACCGCGTGGTTTAGGTGATGCCGTATTATGTGCTAAAGCGTTTATCGGTGATGAACCATTTGCCGTATTATTAGGTGATGATATTGTTTATAATCCAGAAAAACCATGCTTACAACAGTTGATGGATTGCTATGAACAACATCCAGGTATCATATTAGGTGCTCAATTTGTACCGAATGAAAAAGTAAGCTCTTATGGTATTGTGTCCGGAGAACCGTTGGCAGATAACTTATATCGCGTTCATGGTTTAGTAGAAAAACCAAGTGTTGATAAGGCACCGTCCAATTTAGCTGTTCTTGGTCGCTATATTTTAACACCTGATATTTTTGATATCTTAGAGAATACAAAACCAGGTGTTGGTAATGAAGTACAACTAACAGATGCATTAGCTGCATCAAAAACAGATACATATGCATTAGCCTATGAAGGGATTCGCTATGATACAGGTGATAAATTGGGCTATTTGAAAGCTACTGTTGAGTATGCTCTTAGAAATGAAGATTTAGGACCTACATTTAGAGAATATTTGAAAAGGTTTGAAATTATAAAACTAAATTATATATTCTTTTCGACCTAGATATAAAATTGAGGCCACCGTTGATTATCAATGGTGGCTTTTCTTGTTAACCTGTGTATAGATGTTGGTTGACTATGAGTGGAATCGTTGATTATAATTTAATAGTAATGGTATAAAAACTATTATTATAATGATGAAATATAAGGAGTGACATGCGAGATCTATTAGCTCTTTTAACGGATGAAAACTACATTAAATTTACCTACTAATTGTGTTATTACGAAAGGCTTTATTTTTGATACACAAGGTACAGCGAATACTGTGTTTCATAATGTAGAGTACAGAAATAATCGTATTTTTGTTTGTATGTCTAATACAAGCGGTACATTATGGGTGGATTTATTACAATTAACGAGACCTTTACAAATTCGTCAGATTCCCAAAGTTAACGATGGAGATAAGACTATTTGCATTTACAAAGGATGAAATTATACAATTTCGTAGAGGATGTAAACGATCGTAATCGTATTCATCGTGAAGCTCCTTATATAGTTCCAGGTTTACTTATACTTGAACACCTTTGGAATCATATGATTAATCATAATACGACTGTTGGGGTATCTATCCGCTTTTTATCGCCCATGCTTGCTGATGATTGTGTTTTCTATTGATAAAGTCAGCGTAAAATGGGTATGTATTTAGATGGCCTATTAGATGATATGGTTCTTTTTCAAAGCTCGTCTTTATGATGAGCATAGAACGAATTAAGATTTTATGTAAATGAGGTATATTATGGAAGCAAGACGTTTAACAAAAATGGCTTTATTAACAGCTCTATTATGTGTATCAGCATGGATTTCATTTCCACTACCATTTAGCCCAGCTATGGTAACAGCATTAACATTGGTAGCTACTTTGACAGGTTTATTACTATCCCCTAAGGATACATTAATCGTATTTATCGTGTATGTACTACTTGGAACCGTAGGATTGCCAGTCTTTGTAGGTGGTACATCTGGATTGGGTAAAGTTACTCGGACCTACTGGCGGTTTTATTTTCTCTTGGCCTATAGCGTATACATTGTTAAGTATCTGTAAAGGTAAATCAAGAAGTTTCTTATCTTATAGCTGGCGTTCTATAGCTATTACAATTCCCTGTAGTATATATTTTTGGTGTAGCTGGATTTATGATTGTTACAGGTACTCCATTTTGGGCATCTCTACCTATTGTGATGCTTCCATATATTCCTGGTGACATTGTTAAATGTTTAGTTGCCTCTTGGTTAGCTACAAAAATTAAAATATAATGATGATATGTGTAGGAGGTGTTATTAGTACACCTCCTTATTTATATGGAGTAATGCTATGCCTGTTTTCATTCATAATGGATTACGCACCCCCATTGGTGTCGTTAATGGACAATATAAATCAATACGCCCTGAATTACTTGGCGCCAAGGTATTAAATCAGCTATTTGACTCAAAAAAAGCATCTTCGTTGGATGCCATTTTTTGTGGCAATGCAGTTGGTACTGGTGGGAATATTGCTAGATTGATGGGGCTTTATAGTCATTTGCCTAATACGATACCAGCAGTTACAGTAGATATGCAATGTGCATCAGGTATGATGAGTATTGAGATGGCCTATGCTCATATTGCATCAGGAATGATGGATACAGTCATTGCTGGTGGTATTGAAAGCTCATCTTTACAACCACTAAGAACATATGCAGACCATGATGATCGCAGTGGTGATTATATGGTGGCACAATTTTCGCCAAAGGAAATATCGCCCTTAGCAATGTTAGAAGGGGCTGAACGTACCATGATAAAACATGGCGTAGGTGTAGAGGAGTTAAATCCTTACATTATTAGGAGCCATCGATGTGCACAACATGCGCTAGAACAAGGAATACTTTCACCATATATACTGGACATTGAAATAGATGGAAAGCACTGTATTGATGAATCGATACGCCCATCTATGAATGAAAAACTGTTAAATCGTATGAAGCCCTTATTAGGACCTAATTCTATTACAACAGCTGGAAATGCATGCCTTACTCATGATGGTGCAGCCTTTGTTACATTAAGTAATCAAGAAGGACCATTTAGGATTGTGAAGGCCATGCCTTGGGCAGGAGACCCTCTATATAGTCCTGAAGGTGCTTTATTAAGTACCAAAAAAATATTAGACGCAACGGGGCTTTCACCAACAGAAATCGATGTGTTTGAATGGAATGAAGCGTTCGCCGTAATCTCTGCTTTGTTTGGACGAGAATATCCAGACCTTGTTGAACGATATAATATGCTCGGTGGTGCATTAGCCTATGGGCATCCGTATGGCTGTTCTGGCGCTATGCTTTTGATACATTGCATGGCAGCTCTAGAGTATTGTAATGGTCACTATGGACTATGTGCCATTGCTGGCGCCGGAGGTACGGGAACCGCTATGATTATTGAGCGTATGTAGATAAGGATTTTACGATGAATATGATATTACAGGCCATATTTAACCATGGTCATAAACAGAACTTGGATACTGCCATTATTATAGATGGGGTTGAACATACCTATAAGGACTTATATGATGATGTTATTGAAAGAGTACAGGGCATAGAGAATGACAACTGTATTACATCAATTATAAATGGTAAACGTCATATTATTTTTATAGATACAGAGTCTGTATATGAACAATTGATATTGTGGTTAGCTGCTTTATATCGTGGATATATTCCTATTGTTTCTCATCCACACATGGATAATACATATCGCAGTCGATTAATGCGTCTACTTGGTTCCATAGATATTCCGATAGAAGCGCAGTTTGGCGTCCTTACATCTGGAACAACAGGCATGCCAAAACCTTTGTGGCGAACTGAAAAATCCTGGGTGGATTATTTTGATATACAAAATGATATCTTTCATATCGATCATGCTACGCGTATATTTGTACATGGCAGTTTTAGTTTTACAGGCAATACGAATATGATGTTAGCTGTCTTATGGGCTGGCGGTCAAATCGTAACGAGTGATAAAATGCAACCGAAGAGATGGCAATCATTGATTCATTCACATCAATGCACTCATATTTATATGTTGCCTACAAAACTGCGTTTACTATTACGATGGAATAGCAGTACTTGTTCTTGTGTACAATATATTATTGCAGGCTCACAAGTTGTAGATAGAGAATTATTACATTCTCTACACATGCTATATCCAATGATGAAATTCATTCTGTACTATGGAGCATCAGAGCTAAACTATATTAGCCATTGTACTGGTGAAGAATGGCATACGTATCCTGGTACTGTAGGTCGCCCATTTCCAGGAGTTACTGTTGACATAAAAGATGATTATATTTATGTATCCACACGGTTTGGTATATGCGGACTTGATGGGATGGTAACAGTTGGTGACAAGGGCCATTGGTGTGGAGATTACATTATATTTGATGGTCGTAATGGGGATATTATTAACCGAGGTGGTTATAAGATTGCTGTATTAGATTTAGAATCGCAGTTACAAGTCTTTACCAACTATAGAGGATGTTGCTGTCATAGGGGTGCCTGATCTCATTGCGTGGAGAAGAGGTTGTGGCCTTTATCGTGCCTGCAGAGGGCGTTACAGTGTCTGAGGTAGAATTCGATGTGCGTAGAGCTATTCCTCATGAGGCGCAACCTAAATATTTACGATATATTGATGCCATACCATTAACAGATTGTTC